>Ga0115011_10002793_pt1 | contig 12008 bp, 16 predicted proteins | sample TroAtlMetagenome_2_FD_88705 | JGI IMG/M metagenome (GOLD analysis project Ga0115011, IMG submission 88705) | Marine eukaryotic phytoplankton communities from Atlantic Ocean - Tropical Atlantic ANT8 Metagenome | ecosystem: Environmental > Aquatic > Marine > Oceanic | place: Tropical Atlantic... | reverse complement strand
CTTCAAACATAAACATAGGTTTAGTACCTATAGATGAAGTTTTAGATTTTGAATGTGAAGTAACAGCAGCGCCATTACAATTTGTTATTTATCTTGGTGGTCCTTATGAATCCACATCTAACCAACAATACAACATACAAGTAGATACTAATCTTATTAGTAATAGTCAAGCTAAAATTCAATTTGACAGAGCTTTTTCAAGAGCTTATTTATCAGCTATGGAAGGATTTGACCCTGTTACTGAATTTTATCCCCCTAGCGGAGTAACAATAACAGCTTTAGTATAACAATAAACCCGGCTCGGGAAGAGCAACAAACCAAACATAAACTTAAAACCAAATATTATGACGTTTTATTATCAGACTAAAACGTGGAATAGTCAACCACAAATTACAGAAGAAACCATTGACCTTTGGAAACATCTTGCAGAAAAAAAGAACTGGAGGATAACCCAATTACCTAACGGTTTTTATCAAACTGAATACCAAGATCCAGATAAAGATACTTGGAACGACGTTACAAGACGTGAAACTATGGAAGGAGCAGAGCAAGCTATTGATGGTTCAGTAGAACACTATGCTAAAAAAGTAGATTTCTTAAAAGGTCCTAAAGTCGTCAAAACTTTTAAATAATTAAATTAAATTAAATTAAATTAAATCCTATGATTGTAAAAAATCTTAACTTTGGCTCTGAAGCCAGAGAACAGGTATTTAAAGGAATTGAAAAACTCACAAGTGCTGTTAGCTCCACATTAGGAGCTAGCGGTAAATGTGTTATTTTAGAAGATGCACAAGGAAACCCGATGATTACTAAAGACGGTGTTACTGTAGCAGATTCAATATTCTTAAGAGATCCTGTAGAAAATATTGGTGCAACGCTTATAAAAGAAGCAGCACGTAAAACTGTTAGAGAAGCTGGAGACGGTACAACAACAGCAACTATATTAGCTCATGCTATATTAAATGAAGCTTATCCACATTTAGATAAGTCTAATAGTAGAGAGATTAAAGAAGGAATTATTTCCGCTGTAGAAAAAGTTGTAAAATACTTAAAAAGTGTTTCTGTTCCAGTTGATGATAGAATTAAAGAAATAGCTACAATATCTACTAACAATGATGAAAAGTTGGGAGAATTAATTGCAGAAGCATTTACAGCTGTTGGTAACACAGGAGTTGTTATTATGGAACCTTCCGCTTTAGGTAATACTGAAGTAGAAGTAGTAGAAGGCGTAGAATATAATAAAGGTTTGTTAAATCAAAACTTTATTACAAACAAAGAACAAGGTACGTGTGAATTAGAAAATCCCTTAGTAATGATTGTAGATTCTAAAATAGAATCAATAAGACAAATACAAACGGTTTTAGAACACGTTATTAAAACAAATAAATCATTATTCATTATAGGTCAAGTAGAACCACCGGTTCTTTCTTCATTAGTGATGAATAAAATGAAAGGTAACATAAAAATAAACATTGTTGATCCTCCAGTTTTTGGTATAAGAAGAAAAGAAATATTAGAAGATTTATCTTTACTTACAAATGCTCAAATAATAAATGAAAACCTGGGTGATGATTTAAATACTATTGAAGTAGATTATTTAGGAACATGTTCAAAAGTTACTACGAATGAGAATCAAACTATAATTCAAATAGAAAGCATTTCTGATGAAATTAAGGATATAATATCTGATCTTAAGAAAAAACTTACTAAAAAACTACAACCACACGAGGTTGTTGGTTATGAACAAAGACTCGCTAGATTATCAGCTAAGGTTGCTGTAGTTAAAGTTGGTGCTAATTCAGATATTGAATTAAAAGAGAAGCAGGACAGAGTTGAAGATGCTATATGTGCTACAAAAGCCGCGATCAAAGAAGGTATAGTTCCAGGTGGAGGAATAGCTTTATTAAATGCTGCATTAAATATAAATGAAGCTAATTTAGGAGAAAAAATATTATTAAAAGCAATAATATATCCTTTTAAAACTATTCTTGAGAATGCTGGAATAACACCAACAACACCAGATAAAAACGGTGTAGGAATAAATGTGGTTACGGGAAATATGGTAAATATGATTGACAATGGTATTATTGATCCATTGTTAGTCACGAAAAGCGCTTTAACAAACGCGGCTTCAGTAGCTACTACTATTTTATCAACTGATTGTGTAATTAATAACATTAGGGTAGATGAAAGCAGTAGGTAGAAATTTAATTATAGAAAAAATAGAACAGAACATTACTAAGTCTGAAGGAGGTTTACTTTTAGGTAAAAATGATAGAGAAGATATCAGATACGTTGAAGCTAAAATTATATCAGTAGGTAATGAGGTAGAAGGATTAAAAGAAAAAGATAGTATATTTTATGATCGCCACGCTGGTCATTTTATTGAAGTAGATAAAAATACTTATCATGTGATAAAAGCACAAGATGTAGTCGTTGTTTTATGAAAAAGCTAGATGCAAGAGATATCAAAGATATGGGCTTGTTAAAACATTACCGTATAATACGCAGATGGGCTTCCAAAAACAACGATTTAACTAGTGCAGATTTAGAACTGCTTATTTATTTAGATTGTATAAACTACTTTACTATTAATGATTTCAAAATGGGTGTATACTCATATAGTTGGAATAATAGAAGATGGAATAAACTATTACAAGAAGATTGGATAAAACTGTGGAGACATAGAAATAGAACTACACAGAAGTACAATATATACACTATATCTTTTAAAGGAAAGCAGCTAATCCAAAAAATATATAGGATTATGCTAGGAGATGATGATATACCCACTAGTGAAAGAAGAAATTCTATCATGAGGGGTAAAAGTTATATAGATAAAGTATTACAAACTTCAATACACAACGTAAATAAAGACAAAGAAAGATGAATAAAAAAAGTCCATTAAATTTTCAACTACCAGCAAATCCTGGTAATTTGAACATGACAAGTACTAGTGTTAACCCCAATAGGCGTAACTACGGTGCATTCTCATTTTTACCAAGCACGATGGCTAGAGCTGGAATGCAAGTGGCTGGTAATCCTGGAATTTCCTCTTTATTTACAACTAACAGAAATAATAATACAAAACCCGGATTTGGTAGATTTAGTGAGATTTTTGGAAGACCATCTATTTTTGATCAACCACAAATAGGTACGGCGCAACAAATAGCTGCTTTTAACGCACGACAAGATCCTAATAATGCCAGCGCAACTGGCTTTGGTAACGCGCCGGCTGAAGCAACAGCACCAACCCAAACATCAAGTGTTCCTATTACTACTGGTGGAATGAGTCCACAGACTCAAGGTGTAGCGGAAGGAGTATTTGGAGATACACTTAGCAGACAAAGAATAATGGATCCTAACAGAACTCCACAACCACAAGGTTTAATATCATTTTAAAACAAAAAAAACAAAAATTATGCACAATAAAAAATATGATCCTTCAATGGAAAGATTAAAACCAGGAACTAAAGTCGGTGTAGTAGGTGAATCTGCTATATGGGACGGACCGCTAGATCAAGTAGGAAGATTACATGGTTCTGGTTCAAGTTCAGGTATAACTGGTATGCAAGTATTAAAAGACATTGCTCCTTTCAAAATGGGTCCAATAACACAAAAAGCAAAAGAATACAAATAAAAATATAAAAAATGGCACAAAATCAACCAAGTAGCGCAATAACTGTTATAAACAGCGATACAATAAATATTCCAAAACCCGGAATAATAACTAGTGGTACTAATACTTCTGGAGCTGCTACTACATTAGAAGACGCAGGGCAAGATTTTCTTAATCCAGCAACAAATCTTAATGGGTACAACATTAAAGGTGGTGATGTAGTTGTATCTGCAGCTGGTGTGATATGCGAAATAGAATCAGTAAACCAACTTGATAAAACAAAGTTAACCTTAAAAGCTCCTGGAATAGCAGCTGGTACATATGAAATATATAAAGGAAACTATCAAATACAAGGTGAATCAAGTGGTTTTACTTTATTTGTAGGAACAGGTGGACCTGCTTCTACTCTTAAAGTTGAAACAGTAACTGGACAAGCTGTAACATTAAACAATGTACCTGATTCTTCATTTATCCCAATACAAGTTCAAAAAGTTTTTGCAACTGGTACGACTTGTAGCAATATAATAGGATTACAATAAAATGGCGGGCTTTAATGGACCTAGTATATTAGGAAACGCAAATGCTGTATTAGCACTACCACTAACCTTTCCAGGTGGAGGTGGTCCTATACCTGTAACTTTTTTCATTTTATCAGAAGCTGGAGATTTTTGCATCTCTGAAATCTCTGATCCAATGGTACAAGAAGTAGCTCCTTAACAATTCAAAATTAAAATAAAAAATGGCAAATATAAAATTTTCCGCATTTACACAAAAAGTAGCATCAGCTGATGTAGACTTTATAGTAGGATATACAGGAGCAGATAATGTAAGAATAGCTCCTTCAGTATTAGATGATCGCTATGTATTGAAGACAGGTGATACCATGACTGGTGATTTATTAGCACCAGGCATAGGTATAGGAACACCTGGTGCTCCTAGTAGAACACTTGAAGTAGAATCAACTGGAACTGGAGAGATGTGTATAACTGGTACTACTGGATCTACACTGTATTTTAGACCTACAGCTTCTTATTCACCAGGTGGTAATTTTGGTATATTAGCTACTGGCTCGTCAGGACCAGATTTTTTATCTACTATGAAAATTAGTGGTTATAGTACTAGTGCTGGTGGAGTAAATACTATTATGACTTTAAAAGGAAGTGGAAATGTAGGTATTAATAATACTAATCCTCAGTCTCAACTTGACGTAATTGGTAGAATAAGTTTAAATGACGGTAACAGTAATGTTTCTATTGGTGATCTTGCTGGTTCTGCTGTTACAACAGGAGATAAAAGTGTTTTTGTTGGAGTAGAAAGCGGTCAAACAAATACTAGTGGTTATAAAAATACAGCATTAGGTTATCAAGCTTTATCAAGTAATGCTGATGGTAGTGGTAATGTAGCTATTGGTTATAGAGCTTTATTAAGTATGGACCCAGCTGCTCCAACTTTAATGTATAATGTTGCAGTAGGTTACGATGCTGGAGCGGTAGTGTCAACAGGTGCAAATAATGTATTAATAGGTGGACTTGCTGGAGACGCGATTACCACAGGTAGTCATAATATTGCAATAGGTAGAGAAGCTTTAACCTCAGAAATCGGTCACGGATATAACGTTGCTATTGGAGGTTATGCTTTACAAGATCAAGTTGCTGGTGTTGATGCGTTTAATGTTGCTATTGGTTATCAAGCTGGTACACAAGTTTTAACAGGTATTAAAAACAGCTTATTAGGAGGTCTTGCTGGTGATGCACTTACTACAGGAAGTAACAATGTAGCTATAGGTTATGAAGCTCTTACTACTGAAGATACAGGTTCAAGAAATATTGCTATTGGACAATCTGCTTTAGGAAGTTTAAATTATGATGGTAATGGTTACAATACTGCTATCGGACACAACGCGGGTGTAGCTATGACAACAGGTGTAGAAAATACCTTAATAGGGGGTCTCGCAGGAGACGCGTTAACTATTGGTAAACATAATGTAGCTATTGGTTACGACTCTTTAAGCTCGGCAGATGCAGGAGATTTTAGTGTAGCTATAGGACATTCAGCTTTAAGAGAACAAAATGGAGCTTCAGCAGGTTATAATTTTTATAACACCGCTGTTGGTTATCAAGCTGGTAAATCTGTTACAACAGGTACAGCAAATACAATAATTGGAGCTAATGCTGGAGATGCGTTAACGACAGGATCTGATAACGTTGCTATAGGATATTTAGCTCTTAGTACAGAAGACGGAAATGGAAGAAATGTTGCTATCGGTAAAGGTACTTTACAAAGTCAAAATGCTGGAGCTGAAGCTTATAACGTAGCTATTGGATATAATACTGGTTTAGACATATCAACAGGTGTTGAAAACGTATTAATAGGTGGTAATGCAGGCGTTTCAGCTACTACAGGTAGTTATAATGCAGTGCTAGGTACTTCTGCTTTAGGAGCTAACACTAAATCAAATGCTAACGTAGCAATAGGTAATAGCGCGTTAGCTACTCATAATCTTACTACATCAACAGCTGGGTATAACGTAGCGGTTGGATTCAACGCGGGGCTTTCTGTTACAACAGGTGTAAGAAACACATTAGTTGGTGGTTTAGCTGGTGATTCTTTAGCGGGTGCGTCTTATAACACTGCTTTAGGTATGTTTGCTTTAAGTAGTGAAACTGGAGGTGGTCAAAACACAGCGATTGGATATGGTGCTTTAGAAATAACAAATCTTAATACTAATGGTAATAATACAGCTTTAGGTTATGTAGCTGGACAACTAGTTCAAAGTACAGGAAATACATTATTAGGTGCTTTTGCTGGAGACGCTGCTATGACAGGTGTAGAAAATACATATGTTGGATACATTTCGGGTTCCGCTAATACATCAGGTGATAGAAACACCGCAACAGGTGGTTATGCTTTAGCGAGTAATGCTGATGGTGCTAGAAACGTAGCTATTGGACACGCTGCTTTACAAAGTAATGTAGACGGATCTTATTCTGTAGCTGTTGGTTATGCTGCATTAAATTCACAAGATCCTGCGGCAGCTAGTAATATGTACAACGTTGCTGTAGGACATAACGCGGGTGCAGGAGTTACTACAGGTATACAAAACACTATTATAGGTGGTGCAGCGGGCGATGCTCTTGCTGCGGGAGATTATAATATTGCTATAGGACACACAGCTCTTAGCTCGGAAGTAGATGGAAATAAAAGTGTTGCAATAGGTCATCAAGCTTTAATAAACCAAAATATCGGTGCTGATTCGTTTAATACAGCAGTAGGACATAACGTAGGAGCAGGTATTACAACAGGTGTACAAAATACATTAATAGGAGGTTTATCAGGAGATGCATTAACTACAGGTGAGAAAAATTGTACTCTGGGATATGGAACTCTTAGCGCAGCAACAACTAGTAAAGAATGTATAGCTATTGGTATAGGCGCAATGTCAAGTAGTAATGATGTTAGAGCAAGTATAGCTATAGGTTTTGATGCTTTAAAAGTTTCTGATCCTGGAAGTGGAAGTTTAACATACTTGCAAAATGTTGCTGTTGGTTTTTATGCACTAAGATCATCGACTACAGCTGCGGCTAATACAGCTATAGGAGATTATGCTGGAGACGAAGTAACAACAGGTGGTTCTAGTGTTTACGTTGGATATGGAGCAGGGAATGCAGTGGATACTGGAGCTGGAAATGTAATGATTGGTTATAATGCAGGTGATACAATTACAGGCGGTGGACAAAATACTATAATTGGATACGGTGCTGATTCTACTGCGCCTAACGGAAGCAACATGACAGTTATAGGAAATGGTGCTTCTGGAGTTTATGGTAGTAATAGTATAACATTAGGAAATAGTAGTATAGCAGCTATTCAATGTCAGATTCAAACAATAACTGCTTTATCAGACGAAAGAGATAAAAAGAATATTGTAGATTCTACATATGGTTTAGATTTTATAAACAATTTAAAACCTGTAACATTTGAATGGGATCATAGAGTTGAAAAAAGAATTGAAAAAGATTTAGAAGGTAATACACAAGAAGTTGAGTTTTATAGCGCAAATAAGGGTAAAAAAGATCTAGGGTTTATTGCTCAAGATTTAAAAGAATTAGATGATGATTATACTCAATTAGTAAACGAAACAGATCCAGATAAATTAGGAGCATCATATGGTAGATTAATACCTATCATGGCAAAAGCAATACAAGAGCTTTCTGCTAAAGTAAAAGAATTAGAAAATAAATAAAAAAATTCAACAGAAAGAAATTAAACAATAAAAAAAATAAACAATTATGGAAAAAGGACATTATGGCCAATATAGTGGAAACGCTAGACACTCACATAAACATCACATGGTAAATTCATGGGAAGAAGAAGATGTGAAAAGAGGTAGAAGAGAAATGGCTGAAGGCCATAAAGGACACGCAGAAGCATTATTTGATGATGCTCATGGTAGTTATAACTGGGATGGTCATAATTCTACTGGCGCTGAACACCATGGAATGAGTAGAAAATCAAGAAGCGAAAGACTTAGAGGTAGAGCTATGAAAAGATCTGAAAGAACTGGTGCGGAAAGAGGTGATTCATATGATTACGAAGACCCAAGAGTAATGAAGATGCTTCAAAAAGCTAGAAAACTAGATGAAAGAAGTGGTGCAGAATCCGCGAAGCAAGGTGGGGAAATGGGAATGACGATGACAAAACATATGACAGCAAAACCAAAACAAAAAAGTGAATATGCTGGTGAAGATGAAAGATCCAGAAGAGATAAAGAATACGGTGGTGGTCCAAGAAGAATGACTGGTCATGGACAATCTAAAGGTGATCAATCAGCTACTCATACAGATTATGCTCATTATAAAGGTACAGATAAAGGATATCATGGTCATACTGGTGCTTCTCATGGAGATCAATCAGCTACACATAGAGATTACATGATAGATCCAAGAACTCATAGTTCTCCACTTCATAATACTGGTTGGTCAGGTTTTAATTATAATAAAGCATCTGCTGAATTAGATTATATGCCGATTGAACATGATATGCATAGAGGTATGTCTAGAGAATCATCTGAATTAAAAGATATGCCAATAGTGGATATTGAAAAAGGTGATGCTAAAGGAGATAAAAAAGGTCCGTCTAGAATTGCTTCTCCATTAAACGCTAAAGGAGATAAATGTCCAGAGAGTGGATGTGTACAAGAAAAAGGTAATGGAAAATGGGGAGTAATTAGTGGTAAAACTGGTAAATGGTGGGATGCTAATTATGAATCAAGAAGCTCTGCAGAAGCAGGATTAAGAGCTTATTTCGCAAACGGAGGAAACTAATTATTATGTTAGATAAAATAAGAAGTAAATTTTTTAATAAAAATTCATTTAATGTAGGTTTTAATAATAGATCTCCATTAAGTTATATAACTAGTACTGGACCTAGCGTTCCTTCTTCTAATGATCCTGGTTTAAAATCATTTGAACCTGGAGATTGGAAAGGAGCTTATGATACTTCAGATGCAGTAAGAGCAGAAACTCAAGCAGAAATTGCTAAAGGTGAAGGTGCTGGTGGTGCAATTTGGGGTGGAGCTAAAATGCTAGCTGGAGCACTAACAGGTGGTACATTAAAAGAGGGTTTCACAGATGGTAAGAGCGCTGGTACATTTGATGGTATAGAAAAAGCATTTGGTGGTGGTAAAAAAGAATCAACTACGGATGATGAGTTAGCAGAATACCAAAGATTAAAAGAAAAATTTGATTAATAAAACAGTCATGGATCTGTATAAAACCAAAGAAAATATAAATAAACATTAACATTTAAAAACAAAAATCATGGCAAATTGGATTAATTTCAACGTAGTTGGTGGTGTTACTACTGGACAAGGTGGTACTCCAGCTCCTCAAATGGATGGAGATAATTTATTGTTAGCAGAGAGTATCGTAAGTGTATCAGTTGTAGCGACTGCTGCAGGAGCTCCAGATGATGGTGCTATCAAAGCAACATTAAGTCTTTCAACTGGTGGTGGACCAACTACAGCAACTATGTTAGTAGCTACGTCTGCTAGCGCGGGGGATGCACCTAAGGATAAAGTACCAGCTTCAGCAGGTTACATAAACAAAGTAAAAACAGCGATCATCAGATCAATGACAGCAAATCCAGGTGGAGTAAAATCTAACTGTGTTTTACCTCAAGATCAAGCTGATAACACTGCTCCATACGATCCAGCACTTAAAGTGTACTGGAGAAGCTTTACAGTAGCTTAAGTATGAAACCTAAAGGATTAGGCGATTCTATCGCACAATTCACACAGAAAACAGGTATTAAGGCTGTGGTCAATAAAATGGCTAACAGCCTTAATAAACCCTGTGGTTGTCAAAAAAGACAAGATTATTTAAACAATAAATTTCCTTATAAACAATGAGAATCAATCTACAAAGAAAATTTACAATGAATTCTCCCCTAAAAATTGATAACACCCCTGTGTATCAAGTTGATTTAGGTGAAGGTGTATTAGGTAAAGGAAATAAAAATGGAACTATATTAGTTTCAGATAAAATAAAAGATCCTGAAGAAAGACAAAGTATTATAAATCATGAAGGTATACATATAGATCAAATTAAAAGAGGAGATCTAGACTATGATGATGAAGCTGTTTACTGGAAAGGAAAAAAATATTCTAGAGAAGACATGGATGAAGGAAATCCAAATCTACCTTGGGAACAAGAAGCATATAAAAAAACAGATCCATACGAAAAATATTAATATGAAAACACCACTTTTAAATAAAAAATTTAATTTAAAAAATCAACTTATTAAAGATGAGTTTGCTAGGTTAAGAAATTTTAATTTAGACGAACGTTCTTCTGAACCATCACTGTCTGAAGGGTTTGCTAATAGAATAGCTACGGGAACAGATGAAAGTAGAGGTACTGAGTCAAAAGATAGAGCCTTCGGTGATTATAGCGATAGACTTGGTGACTATAAATTTTATGGAGAACAAGATCAATACGGTACTTCTGTTGGAGATGTATCAGCTGATCCAAGAACTGGAGACTTAATGGTTAAAGGAGATTACTACGCTAAAAGAGATTTTAATGTACCTTTTAATGAAGCAGGTGGAGGAAGTAATAAGAGAATGAGAAAAAAATATCCTCTTATGACAAGTTATTCTGATCCAATGCCTGACGAAATAAACCCTATGTATATAAATCCACATAAAGGACTTGGGCGTGATTATGTTTCTCAGCAAATTAGAAATCGAGACGCTGGGGTTGATTATGATCAAACTGCTATTGCAAGTTTTGGACAAGGAGATGGAACTCAGTATTACAGACCTGGACAAATGAATACTTTTGAAAGTACTATAGGAAGAGATCCAGCAAGATATAATTATAACTTGGGTGGTGCAGATTACCGTACAGGTCACGAACCTTCAGACGAAATGGACAAACAGGAAAAATTTGCAAGATATGCAGTTAATGCTAGAGATACAGCTAATCAAGCTGTACAAAACGCTATTGATTCAGGAAATTTTGACGAAGCTCAAAATATATTAAATTCAGGTTTTAATACAATTGCTGATGACCTTGGTGATTACCAAAACCCAAACAAAGCTTGGAGAGGAGTTAGGTATGCTAGTCAAACAAGGGGTGGTGAAGAAGGAGGTCCTAGAATGGGTGAAAGACCAATTTTATCTCACCCAGGTGTATTTTATGGTTCTAGAGTTAAAGATAATTTAGAGTATAGAAGAGATGCTTCTGCGGATAAATATAACAAGGAATATCTACCTACTAGATCAGAAGAAGTAGATAGAGAAGCTTATAAAAGACTACAAGCACAAAGATTCAGAAACATAGGTGATAGAGTTAGAAGTAATGCAGATGCAAGAACTGGAGATGTAAATTATGGCGGACAATAAAAAATTTAAAGACTCTACAGTTGGAAAATTATTATTTGGTGCTGCATCAATAATAAACCCTACACTTGGTAGTGTGCTACAAGGCGTAACATCGCCTAAAGAAGCTATTGCTGCAATTGCAAAATCAGATGTTTCTTTAGATGATAAAATAAAATTACAACAATTAATACACGAACAACAGAATAAAGAAATAGAAGCTATTACTTCCAGATGGAATGCAGATTCTATGTCTGATTCTTGGATGTCTAAAAATGTACGTCCACTAGTTCTTGTATGGTGTATTGTTGTATTTTCTTTTGCAGGTATATTAGATAGTGTAGAAAGTATACCCTTTCATATAAATAGCACATGGAATGATACTTTTGAGAAAGTTATGATGGCTGTTGTATTAGCTTATTTTGGAGGACGCTCAGGTGAAAAGGTAACAAGTATATTCAAAAAGTAAAGATCACTAAAAATCGGTGATTATACCTTAGAACACTT
>Ga0115011_10002792_pt1 | contig 12008 bp, 11 predicted proteins | sample TroAtlMetagenome_2_FD_88705 | JGI IMG/M metagenome (GOLD analysis project Ga0115011, IMG submission 88705) | Marine eukaryotic phytoplankton communities from Atlantic Ocean - Tropical Atlantic ANT8 Metagenome | ecosystem: Environmental > Aquatic > Marine > Oceanic | place: Tropical Atlantic... | reverse complement strand
TCAACAAATGGATTCTGGTAAAGGATATCAACAAGGTATAAATGCAAAGAATGCATGGAAAAAAGAGGGAAGTCAGAGTAAAGAAAAAGAGTTTCTAGATAAGAAAGTAGCTGAACAGAAACCTTCAGAATCTACTACTCAAGCTCCTGAAGCGTCTAAAGGAACTTATGGAGACGTTAAGGATCAAGTAAAGGTTACTGGTGGAACTTTAATTAGTGCTGAAACTAAGCCAACACCTGGGGTCAAGGATGATAAGACTGCACCAGCTACTGATCCAAAAGAGTTTTTACATAAGAAAGCAGATGAACAAAAACCTCAGACTCAAAGTACTCCTCCTGTTGGTCCATCTCCTCAGAGTGATTATCAGCCTGGATATAAAGGAGCTCACTTAACACCAAGTGCAAGAGCTAGAAAGGAATCTCAAAATGAAGGAACGAGTTTTGAGGAGAAGAATAAGAAGTATGGACGTGGAGCACAACAGGATACTGGTTCCTCTTCATCGACGTCCTATTCTGGCTATGGCTCTCATTATCAGTAACAGCATTTTCCCCTGTTATTCTAACTAATAGGGCAACTTTATTTTTATGGCAATAACTTATTTTCAGGACACTATTTTTCAAACTGATAGTGCATTAACGGCTCCTGGTACTGGTACAGCTCTCCAAGTAGCAGTTAATAATCTTTTCTCTACAACTGAATACACTCTTATAACTTCTGTTAGTGCTATTGATACTAATGTTGTTGTTTGTCTAGAGGGTAGTATTGATGGAACAAATTATGCTCCAATTATTGCAAACCAAACTATAACGGCTAACAGTACTGTAGCTCATAATGTATCTGGTAGTCCAGTTAAATGGATTAGACCTAAATTTGTTAGTGAATCTGGCGGTGATAACTCAGCTGAAGTGATATTTAGTGTAGCTGCCGCATGATATGTCTGTTAATCCAACAACTAGGCTTGGTTATCAATTAGGAGCTAGACGTAGAAAGATTCCTGTAGATAGAAGTGGTGTTAGTGGTGGTGGTAAGTTTGCGTCTAGTAGAGGAAGAAGAATGGCAGGACAGAAGAATGTTGGAATGTTTACTCCTGGTCAAATGAGTTCACCATATGGAGTTGGTCACGATTTCGTTCCTGAAGATAGTTATATGTGGGAAATAGAAGATGGTCCAAATACTTGGCAGACTTTTAGAGAGAATTTAGATCCAGATAGTTTATAAGCTAAAAAACCATCAGCTATAATGAGTCTTAAGTCTATTTGTAAATAAACGTGTCAAGCAGTAGTTCAAACAAACAACCGTTAATGGTTGATCGTCCAGCGACGACTTCCACATTAATAACAGTTGCATCAGGACAAAATTTTTCAACGAGTCTCCTTCCAACTGCTGTTGGTAACTCTACTAAAGTTTTTGATTCTGATTCAGCATTAACAGATACATCAATTAGTGGGTCATATATAGATGAGATTTGGTTGCGTTATAGCAAACGAGTAATTGAAAAAATTGATGCTAGAACAGCTACTTCTGGCACTTATTCAGCAGCTTCTACTACTGCGACAATAACTATTACTGCTGGGCATAATTTAGAAGTAGGACAGCAAACATTTCTAGATTTCACAACTTATAGCTCAGGTGCTGTTCCGATTGATGGAACATTTACTGTTGTCACTATCACTCCAACAACATTTACTGTTACTATACCTAACATTGCTAGTGGAACCATTACAGGTAATGTAAGTGTTTATGAACCAATAGATTTTTGTTTTTATTTAGTAGATACAGGAACAGTTACTAATATTAATCAATTTTTTCCACTATTTGTCGCTAGTATTGATTCTGTTGCAGCTAAACAGTATTGCAGTTTAACTTTAAAAGAAGTACTTCCTTTTATTAATCATCCTGTTGTTCAAGCTGGCTCTAATTTTGGTTCTGCAAACAATGAAATAGCTCCTAAGCAAAGAGGGCTAATGCTTAAACGTGGTCAAGCTTTGTATGTTTCTGTTAATGGTTCTACAGCTTTAACTAATGGCTTCTATTGTAATGTTCAAGGAGGATATTACTAAACAGAGCAATGCCTTTTGGAATAGGTGGATTTAGTTCACCATCAAAATTAGGTTTTGATGGAAATTTTAGTAAAAAATTAGAAGTTACTGGAGCCTTTTCAAAAACTGAAAGTGGTGGAAGAAGTTATAGGAATAGTGAAGTAAGATTTTATAATCAAGATTCGCTCTGGACTAGATGGCGTAGAGGTTATGAGTTATATTCATTAACTCAAAGCATGATGGGATCTACTGCTAATGAAAGACAGAGAAGAGGTGACTATCGTCTTTATTTTACTTTTCAACAATTTCCTGGTGTTTTTATACCTGCCCGAATTTATACCTTTCCATCTACTAACCAAGAACTAGGAGAGCAGATGGTTGGTATGCGTGATACTGACGCATTTAATTTTTATGATTTCGGATTACCAATACTAGGTGTTCGTTATTTAGGTAATGTTGTCAGTGGTACATATAATCAATCTGGTACAACATTGACAGTTACTAAACAAGACCATGGATTGTATGCTGGTGAAAGCGTTTATTTAGATTTCTTAACAGGTGGAGGTGTTGATGCAACACTTTCAATTGTTAGTACGACGCAAAATACATTTACTGTTACGACTTCAGCATCTGCTACAAATTCTGGTAATGTTAGTTATTATTTATCAACTACTTTTGGGGATTCGCGTTGGACCACTACTAGAGTTCGCCTTCGCTATTTGCCTACAGAGCTTTCTTTCTTTTCAGGGGAACGGTTAACTGATCGAATTATCGAAAAAGATCCTGGAATATCCTCAACTTACTCGAGAACTGGTTCAGTCGTTACAATTACTTGTTCTTCTATTCATGGATTGTCCACAGGAAATAAAGTTTTTCTAGATATTACTAGTGGAGATGTTTCTTCAGGTCGTTACACCATTACTGTCACTAGTACGACTCAATTTACTGTATCAACCCTTTTAAGTGGGACTACTTCTGGCAATCTAACTCTTAGTCGACTACTTAGAGGTAGAGATTATAAAAATTATGTCGGTTATACAGTTACAGGACTAGATGCTGCCACAAAAGAGATCATCTTTCAAAGAAGAGATAGCTATGGGGCAACTACTACAAATGAATTAACATCTACAGTGGTACCAGCTCATCGAGGTTTTCTTGTTGGAAGGTATTTGACTACAGAATTACGTTGGCAATGCTCCTGTCAAGATTTTTCAAGGCGCGATAGCTATGATTTATATAGTGATCTACGCAGTGAGCGTTTCCCTAGGACCTCTGTACGCGCAACAAAGCCTGGACAAGTACTTGAATCTGACGGAACTGTAAGTAGTGAGCGTGATATTCCTGGAACTTTTAGAGATCTTGGTTTTGTAACTATAAATAACTTCTATCAACTACCTGAATATGAAGATACTGGCGATACAGCAGTTCAGAGCCTAATGTATTACCAAATGAGGTGGTGTAAGCACATTTATGCCGCTATGTTCGCACTAATGCATGATGAAGGTAATGAACCTATCAAATTGGCAGCAAAATATACTCAAACAGGTGTAAATATTACCGTTAACGTTGATAATCACGGTCTTGAGGTTAATACTAAAGTTGAATTGACTTTTACTAGTGGAAATTCTGTTTCTGGTGAATATACTATTACTTCAGTACCTAATATTAACAGTTTTACTGTAATTTATCCTTTTATTGGCTCCACTAGTGGTTATTGCACTGTAAGTAACCTAAAAAAACATGATTATGTCAAAAGTTGGCTATTAGAACCTAGTGATAAGCCTGTAGGTGATGGTTTAAGTGTATTTGAGAGAAGTTTTGGTAAAGAAAAGGAACGTTTAGAGGAAGCATTTCAAACTTTGCTATTAGTCAATCAAACAACGAAATGGAGCGGAGATAAGGATATAAGAGGTAATAGGAATCAACCTCAGTCAATTGCTGATTTTGATCCATCTGTCATTGGTATGACTCTTACTGATGGTTTAAAACGAGATGCTTATGGGAATTTAAGTCGATCTGGGAAATCAGTTAATGTAACAAATCGCATGACTACACTGATTAATAAATTATTTAATCGATCACCTACTCTACTAGAAGATATAAAACTTGGAATTGTCAACAAACCAATAGATGCATATACAGCTGAGTTCGAGTCAGGTTTAATAGATGGTGGTGAGTACAGGAATGGTCTACTTGTTGATTCTTCTTCATCTGACAGTAAAATAGAAGGTAGTACTTATAATCCTCTTACTGATCAGGACACTGTAGTAGATGCTGATCTTTATATTAATACCTAACTATGGCTGTACAAATTCTTTCTCGTCGTTCTAGTGTTCTCTATGACCGCCCTTTTCCTATTCGTCTTGGTATTGCTGAGTTGGCTGTTAATAATAATCCAAGCGAGCCCGGACTCTTTTTCGCTGATAACACAGCTTCTCCTTCAACAGGGTTGATAAAGGTAGGACCTATATCTATTGGTTCTACAGCACCTAATACATCTGCTGTTGGTTTTACTTCTTCAAGTAAAGGTGAGTCTTGGCTTGATACGAGTAGTACACATCTTTATAAAATCTTTGATGGTACTTCTTGGCAAACGACAAAGGCAATTGCTTCAATATCTGCAGGGTATCCTGCTAATCCTATTGACGGTCAATTACATTACAATAAAACAACTAGTAAATTAACTATATATGACTTATCAACTACAGCTTGGGTTGTTATAGGACCTTAGTGTTTAGAAAGTAGATGATCGAGTATACGGTCTAATTTGTTATGTACTGCTTGCATTTCTCTTAGAAAATCTTCTTTTAAAACATAGTCACAGACAACTCGATTTTGAAGGTTATCAAGATCTCTCTCAATTGATTCAAAACGTCTATCTAGCTTTCGACTGAAATTCGAAAGTGCGCGTGTTAATCCAGCAAAAGCTCCAATACTTCCTGATAAAACAGCAGCAATTAACTCTGGTGTCATGTAATTTACCTCTCTCTTTATTCTAAAGGGTTTCTACAATTTAGAATACATAATGATTGACAGGAATTAGATGCCAGCATACGAACCTAATCTAGAAGGTGCTTTGGCTGTCCTTGTTGATTTAATGACAGCTGAGAATGTAACAATGGCTAGAGAACCTTATGCTCCTAACTATCGAGGCTTAGTTGACGCTCTTATCGATTTAAAGGAGGGGTTTCCAGCACGTGTAGCAGGTAGTTTAGAAGTTGAGATGACAGCGGGAGAAAACCTTAATCAAGGAGACGCTTTATATATTGATGCTCCGACGGGAAAAGTGTTTAAAGCTGTAGGAAATTCAACTGAAGATCACGCCACTGTCATTGGTTTTGCTAAGGAGGCTAAGAGTGCTAATGCCACACTTGATGTACAGATAGGAGGTGTTTTAGGCGTTAGCGGCTTGTCTCCAGGAACAATAATGTTTCTAGCTGGTACTTCAGCTGGTGCGATTACTGCTACCCCTCCATCAACTAGCAGTCAATACGTTGTACGTGTTGGAGAAGTTGGCTTAACTAATCAATTAGTTATACGTCCTGAACCACCTATCTTACTCAGTTAAATAAATGGCTACACGTAAATCATTAACATTGGTCAGCGGTTTATTCAGGGAGGTTGATACACCTACTGATAAGCTCGATTTTGCTGGTAACACAACTGTTGATCTCACAGAAAATACAAATCTTTACTATACGGATGCACGTTCTCGAGCTTCTGTTTCTGTCACTGACAGTGGTGGGGAGGGTAGTCTTTCATACAACAGTTCTACAGGTGTAATTACATATGTAGGCCCGTCTGATTCTGATATTAGAGGAAAGATAAGTGTTGCAGGTAGTTCAGGATTAACTTATAACTCCAGTACAGGTGTAATAGGAACAAGTGCTATACCTAATGCCCAACTTGCAAACAGCTCAGTAACTGTTGGTAGTACTGCGATAAGCCTTGGAGCAACAGCAACTACAATCGCTGGGATATCTACTCTGACTGCGACAACAGGTAACGTTACTACGTTAAATGTAGGTACTGCAGATGCTGCAAATTCTATTAAATTAAATAGTAGTGGAATTACTTTTGAGGGTTCGACAGCTGACGCTTATGAAACAACTTTAACTGCTACAGATGCAACGGCAGATCGTTCTGTTTCTCTCCCTAATGCTGCTGGAACTGTTGCTTTACTTGAGACAATAAGTGCAGCTAACAGCGGTACAGGTTATGGTTCACTTGCTTATAGCAGTGGTACTTTTACGTTTACTAAAGTCACTGATGCCAATATTAGAGAAAGAGTTTCGGTTACAGACGCTGGTGGAGATGGTTCTCTAGCTTATAACAATTCCACAGGAGTTATTACTTATACTGGGCCATCAGCTTCAGAAGTAAGAGCTCATATCTCTGTTGCTTCTGGATCGGGATTAACTTATAGCTCTGGAGAGATAGGTACTAGTTCAATACCTAATTCACAGTTAGCAAATAACACCATCACTGTAGGTACTACTTCTATCGCTTTAGGTAGTAGTGCAACCACGATTACTGGTATTAGTTCATTCACTTCTAGTGCTATTGTCACCGATGATACTGGATTCCGTGTCAGGGATAATTCTGATAATACAAAGCAATTAGCATTTGAATGCTCAGGAATTGCTACTAGTACAACACGTACCATGACTGTTCCTAATTCAAGTGGAACAATTGCAACAGAAGCTTATGTAGATGCAAAAGTAACAGATGAGGATTTAGATATTACTACTAATTCTGGATCAATTTCAATTGATTTAGATTCAGCAACTTTAGTACTTACAGGTGGAACAGGAATTGATACAAGCGCTACCGGTTCAACTGTTACTTATGCTATTGACTCAACTGTATCGACATTAACTGGAACACAGACTTTAACGAATAAGACTTTAACTTCACCAGTAGTTTCTGGATTATCTTTAAGTGATGGATCAATCATATTCGAAGGGGCTACAGCTGATGCTTATGAGACAACATTAACTGTTACTGATCCAACAGCTGATCGAGTAATTACAATACCGAATGCAACTGATACTCTTGTCGGCCTTGCTACTTCGGATACTTTAACAAATAAGACTTTAACTAGTGCTGTTTTGAATAGCACTATTTCTGGAACTTCAATTAAGGATGAAGATAATATGGCTAGTGACTCTGCTAGTCATCTTGCTACTCAGCAGAGTATTAAGGCTTATGTCGATACTCAAATTACTGCTGAAGATTTAGACATTCAAACTGATTCTGGAAATATAGATATTGATTTAGATTCGGAAGCTTTAGTACTTACAGGTGGAACAGGTATTAATACAAGTGCTACTGGTACGACTGTTACTTATGCGATTGATTCAACTGTAGCAACATTAACTGGAACGCAGACTTTAACGAATAAGACTTTAACAGGTGTCTCAGGTTTGACACTTAGCGATTCTTCAGTTGTATTTGAAGGTGCTACGGCTGATGCTTATGAAACGACATTAACTGTTACTGATCCGACAGCTGATCGAACAATTACCTTTCCTAACTCAACTGGTACCGTCGCTCTATTAGGATCTTTAAGTGCTAGTGCTGGTTCAGGTTTGACTTATAATTCCGGTACAGGAGCATTTGGAACAAGTGCAATTCCTAACGCCCAACTTGCCAATAGTACAATTACTATAGGAAGTGCTTCTATAGCACTAGGAGGAAGTCAGACTACCTTTACAGGTATATCCTCTATTACATCTACAGCTGTTGTTACCGACGCTAGTGGTTTTCGTATTAGAGACAATTCTGACAATACAAAGCAATTGGCTTTTGACTGTTCGGGTGTATCCAGTGGTACAACTCGAACCATGACTGTTTCAGATGAATCTGGAACAATCGCTTCTGAAAGTTTCGCTACTGCAATAGCAGTTGCATTAGGATAGGCTTATGGCAACCCAAGTACAATTTCGTCGCGGTGACACTAACTCTACTTCCGGTTTTACTGGAGCTGTAGGTGAAGTCACGGTAGATACAGATAAAAAGGTATGCGTTGTACATGACGCAACAACAATAGGTGGATTTTCTTTATTACGAGAAGATGGAACTAATTCTGCTCTCTCTTTAGGATCTTTAACCAGCTGTGCATTAAAATTTGCAACTGATTCAAATACTGGAATAATTTCTCCAGGTTCGGATCAACTATCGATAGTAACCGGAGGTGTTGCTAGGCTTACAATAGATGGATCAGGGTCGGTCACCATACCAGGTAATGCTTCTATTACTGGAAGTTTAACTGTAACGGGACAATTCAACTCCGATGATAACCTCGCTCTCATTGTTGCTCTAAGCTGATATGGCAAATACCTTTAAACAAGCGACTAAATCTAGTTTAGTTACATCTAGTGTAACGGCCTCTGGCGCAAATATTCTGACAGCTGGTGCCTCTTCAACTTTAATTCTTTTAAGTGCTTTAGTTTCTAATAAAACTAGTACTAGCGCTAACGTTAGCGTTTACTTGACTACTAACACAGGTGATGATGTCTATCTATTGAGTAGTGTACCAGTGCCAGCAGGATCTTCTTTGGAACTTATTAGCGGAAGTAAGATTATTCTTGAAGCAAGTGATATTTTAAGGGCAAATTCAGATACATCAACTGCACTCGATTTAACAATTAGCTATTTAGAGCAGACTTAAATCCATGAGCTTAACTACTTTTGGGGATTTTAGTGACCTTCGTGTTCAATTTGAAGCCATAAAATCTGTTATAGATAAGCATTTTGATGAAACAATACTTGCTTTAGACGAAACGAGTTGGGCTGTTATACGTAAGAAACGTGATTATTTACTTTGGACTACAGATTGGACAATGACTCCAGGATGTACAGTTGATCAAGCAGCTTGGGCGGCATATCGTCAAGCACTCAGAGATATACCTCAAACTTATTCGAGTAGTGGATATTCTACTGTTACATGGCCTACCGCTCCATCGACATCTGGACCGAATACAAAGTAAAAGCTGAATAGACCCCAAATACAATAGAAGAATATAAAAAGTTCTAGATACAAATGTATATTGGAAACGACCTTCAAGTTGCTTATCCTAGTTATCGAATTATTGACGATATAAGTTCGGGATTTAATGGGAGTACGACTTCATTTGCGTTACAAGTTAATGGTGCTTCTCCGGTACCTTTTCCAATAAATACTCAACAAGTAATGATATCGGTTAATGGTGTCATTCAGGAGCCTGATCCGACGGGATCGGCAGGTTTTAAATTATTAGGAGGAAATATTGTATTTAGTTCTGCTCCTACAGGTGGGCATGCTTTTTTTGGTGTCATTTTAGCTGGTGCAGATTATGTCACTGTAGGTACGGAGTTCCCAGCGGGATCGGCGACATCACCAAGTGTTACTTTCTCCACTGACACCGACACTGGCTGGTATTCAGCTTCTGCAGGAACAGTAGGCTTTACTGCTGATGGCACTCAGACATCACAGTTTGATGGTAATGGTATAAACGTTCCAGATGGTAAAAAAATTACAGCCGGTACATCTTCAGACGTACAGTTATATCATTCAAGTGGTCAAAGTTATCTTGTCAATAGTACAAGTATTTTAAATATCCAAAGTAATGGTGGTATAAAAGTTACTGGATTAATTGATAACACTGATGCTCAAAATAATACAAGAATTGGTGCAAATGCTGGAGATAGTTTTACTGGTACAGATGCAGTAGGTAACTCTTTATTTGGTAAACAAACAGGAACAGCTATAACTACTGGTGATTACAATGGTGGTTTTGGTTTTCAAACTTTACTAGGACTTACGACAGGGGGCGAAAACTTTGCTTTCGGAAGTCAAGCTTTATATACATTGACTACTGGTAATTATAACTGTGCTTTTGGTAGCAATGCATTATTTGCAGCTACGACTTCATCGAACAACTCTGCTTTTGGACATCATGCATTAAAAGCAAATACAACAGCTGATAATAATGTTGCTTTAGGAAATTATTCATTAACCTATACGACTACAGGAGCGCTGAATGTAGGTGTAGGTAGAAATGCTTTACATTCAAATACTACAGGTGCAAGTAACGTTGCAGTTGGTTCTTATGCCTTAGATGCTAATACTACAGCTGCTAATAATGTAGCTGTTGGTATTCATTCTTTAGGAGCAAATACTACAGGTGCTAGTAACGTTGGTGTAGGTGCTTATACTTTTGAAGATAATACTACTGGTGCTCAAAATACAGGTTTAGGTTATTTTGCTCTTGGTAATAATACGACTGCTAATGATAACGTTGCTGTTGGGTATAATGCTTTGTCCACTAACACAACGGGCTGGAATCATGTAGCTATTGGTAAAGATGCCTTATTAGCAAATACAACAAGCAATAGTAATACAGCCGTAGGATTTCAAGCGATGCTGTCTAATACTACGGGTGGTGCTAATACAGCAGTTGGAGGTAGTGCATTAGATGCAAATACTACGGGTGATTATAACGCTGCATTTGGGCAAGGAGCACTTGGAGCTAATACAACAGGCAGTAGAAACACTACTGTAGGTACAAGTTCATTAGATTCAAATACTAGTGCTAGTGATAATACAGCTCTTGGATATGCAGCTTTAGGAGTAAACACCACTGGAGCAGAAAACGCTGCTGTTGGTTCTTATGCTTTAGACGCTAATACAACTGGTAATTATAATGCAGCTTTCGGAACGAGTGCATTAGGATCAAATACTACAGCAAGTTACAACTCAGCTTTTGGTAAAGGTGCTTTAGGATCAAACACAACTGGAGCAAACAACACTGCTGTTGGTGGTGTAGCATTAGAAGCAAATACTACTGCTAATAATGTCACAGCTCTTGGAAATGAAGCATTAAGAGCAAACACAACTGGAAATTCAACCACAGCCGTAGGTTCTCTAGCTTTAGCTGCTAATACTACAGGTAGCCATAACACTGCTGTTGGTTATATCGCCCTTGATGCTAATACTACAGGAGAAGCTAACGTTGCTATTGGTAGCTATGCATTAACAGCTAATACTACAGCTCATTATAATGTTGCTGTAGGTCAAGAGGCATTAGAAGATAATACAACAGGAACTAGGAATGTTGGATTAGGTGCATGGGCGTTAGCTAATAACACAACAGCAAATGATAATGGAGCATTAGGTTATAATGCTTTAGCGCAAAACACTACAGGAGCTCAGAATACTGCTGTAGGTGGTTATGCTTTAAGAAGTAATACTACAGCAGATAATAATACTGCAATAGGTTATGAGGCATTATATACAAATACTACAGGTGGAAGTAACGTAGCTGTTGGTAATCTTGCATTAAAAGCAAACACTACTGCATCTAATAACTGTGCTCTTGGTTATTATGCTTTATCAGCAAATACTACAGGTAGTGGTAACTCTGCTTTAGGGAAGGGAGCCTGTCAAAATAATACAACAGGTACTAATCACACTGGTATTGGTTTTAAAGCATTAGAGGCAAGTACTACAGCTGAAGGAAACACTGGTATTGGTTATTTAGCGTTAATGAGTACTACAACAGGTGCTGGTAACTCTGCTGTTGGTAGATCTGCATTGGTCACAAACACCACAGGTGAACAAAATACTTCTGTTGGATATAAAGCTTTGACTGCTAATACTACGGCTAATGCTAATACTGCTGTTGGTTATTTTTCTTTAGGCGTAAATACTACTGGTACTCATAATACTGCTGTAGGTCATTTAGCTTTACATAATAATACAGGAGATTATAATACTGCTGTTGGTAAAGATGCTTTAGTTGAAAATACTACAGGAGATTATAACACAGGTTTAGGTAAGAATGCACTATATAATAATACTACAGCTGATAATAATACTGCTGTTGGTTATGGAACCTTATCACTTAATACTACAGGAGCTAATAACCTTGCTCTTGGGTTTCTTGCATTAACAGTTAATACTACAGCAAATGATAATACAGCAGT
>Ga0115011_10002790_pt1 | contig 12011 bp, 12 predicted proteins | sample TroAtlMetagenome_2_FD_88705 | JGI IMG/M metagenome (GOLD analysis project Ga0115011, IMG submission 88705) | Marine eukaryotic phytoplankton communities from Atlantic Ocean - Tropical Atlantic ANT8 Metagenome | ecosystem: Environmental > Aquatic > Marine > Oceanic | place: Tropical Atlantic... | reverse complement strand
TTACAGGTGCAACACAGGCTAATCCAGTTGTGATAACTTCAAACTCACACGGATTAAATAACGGTAACAAAATTGTTATCTCTAGTGTTGTAGGTATGACAGAGTTAAATGGTAATACTTACTATGTACAAAATGCTACAACTAACACATTTAGTTTATCATCAAATACAGACCCAGCGTCAACAACAAATGTTGACGGTACTGGTTTCACAGCATACGGTTCAGCAGGTACTATTACACCTAAAACACCGACAACTGGACAAACTGGTTTCTTATTTGAAGTAGATAGTACAAGTTCATTATTATCAAGTGCAACAGCAGTTCAAGTAGGTTCTAACTTCCAATTTGCTGGTGACTCACAATATTATCGTGTAACTGCTGTTACAAATACAGATACAGGAAACAAACAAGCGAAATTAGCAATCACACCTGAAAGAACGGCAAAAGCGCCAGACAATACAGAATGTGATATTACTAAAAACTTCTCTAATGTCCGTCTAACAGGTCACGATTTCTTATCAATTGGTACTGGTTCATTTACCGACACTAACTATCCAAATAGTGTAGGTCAAACTCAACCTTATGACCAATCAAGAGAAACTACTGAGCAAAACGGTGGTCGTGTTTACTACACTTCAACTGACCAACTTGGTAACTTTAGAGTAGGTTCGCAGTTTAAAATTGACCAGGCAACTGGTACTGCTACACTAAACGCAGACGCATTTGACCTTTCTGGTTTGACCGAGTTACAACTTGGTTCTATCGGTGCTCAAATCGGTGCAACAATTAATGAGTTCAGTACAGATGGTACGCTAGCAGGTAACTCTGATACGGCCGTTCCAACAGAGCAGGCAGTTAAGACTTATGTAGCTGCAAATTCATTCTCAACTGGTAAGGCGATTGCAATGTCAATCGTTTTTGGTTAATAAATATAAAAGAGGTAGAAAAAAATGGCAAATCCAAATATAGTATCGGTCGCAACGATTAACGGTAAGACGGATTCTGGCGAATTGAACACTACATACACTACAGCTCTCGTAACAAACGCTTCTAGTTCAAGTAAAATTTATAAAATAAATTCTATCACTTGTGCTAATAAGAGTGGTACTGATACGACAATGAGATTTAGTTTCTATGATGGTTCAAACGACAGATTTTTAGCTTACAATGTTAATGTTCCCGCTAATACAGTTGCTTTCGTAACAGATAAAAACTCAACTTTTTATCTTGAAGAAGGTGATTCAGTTAGAGGCGGCGCAGCCACTAACAGTAGATTAGACTATGTGATTTCTTACGAAGAAATTAGTTAATAGTAGGAGTTAAAACAAATGGCTAGAATAGGACCGTTTTACGGTAGAAAAGGCTCAAGACGAGGTAACAACAGTTATCTAGGTGCTCAAGAGTCATATCACCAAGAAATCTTTAAAAGACCTATATGGTCCGGTGGATATGCTGGACAATCAAGCACCAAAGGTTATCATGCTATGGGTATGCGTGATATGGATACAGTTCTTTCTGGTACTTACATGTCAGGTGGTGGCTTTAAACATATTGCTGCTCAAGTTGATTGGGGTGGTACTGAAACTCATAGAGATTATGCAAACACCGTCAACTCTAACAGAGAAGACTATGGTGGAGGTTCTGTTGGTTTAGATTCAAAAGATTATGCTAGACAAATGAATGTGATGAGAACATATGAGGGCAGAATTCCACAATCAAACTATCCATATTTTAGACCTTTATTTTCAGTTGATGATGTAATGCATGCTCAATACAACTGGAAAGATGGTAACTCTTACGGTGGTGCAGGCGCTCAAGGTTTCAGAGACGCAAGTTCAGCTGGTGCTCAATGGCGATACAGACAAATTATTGCTATGACATATACAGGTGGTGGTTATAAAGATGGTTCACCATGGAGACAAATTCATAGAACGATTCACTCTACAGACCAAACAACAAATTTAGGTAACTTAATGGACCACCCAGGTTCATATTGTGCTGGTGCATGTAACGATACTACTTTTTACATGTATTCAACACCTACAGATAACGCACACTCAACAGCTTCTACAAGAACAAGTGCCGTACACATGTTTACAGAAACAGGTAAATCTCACAATGGTAATTTTGACGCATACAATTCAAGACAAGATTTATCTAACTCTCAAAAAGATAATAACTATTCATTCTTTACAGGTGCTCATGGTCCTGCTACTTTTGATGTTATTAACTTAAATGTTGAATGTAGATTTGCTCAGTTTGGTACAGGACTAAACGATACATCTTCAGCATTCCAAGACAAAGATTACGGATATCATTGGGACGATAACGAAGGAAGAAAAGTTAACTTCTATACTTTCAGTTCTTCAAGTTCTACTCATTGGGCTGCTCACGGACAACAAAAAGGTATTCCGTCAACATTAAGAATTGGTTATTGTGGTAACGAGGGTTCTTACATGGGTGGTTATAACTATAGAAGATGGAATTTAACTAACGATACTAACATAGGTACTGTTGGTAAAGTTCAAACAAACCAAGGTGAAGAAAATTACGGAATGGGTATGGACTGGCAGTACATGATAGGTAACTTTGATGGTGCTCAAAACAATGAGTCACACAAATTTTTCTATGCTACTGATACAGGTAATGTACCTAGTGGTTCTCAACCAACTGCTAATGCAGGACAATCATCAGGACATTGCGCTTGGCGAGCATAGATAAATAGATATAATAATTAAAAGCGAGGAAATATTATGAAGCGTACAGACATTGATTTGAACAGCGATACTTCTATCATTGAATTTGCAAATGAAAAAGTAAGTTATCATCAACCAAAATTTAAGACAGAGCATTTTGTGGGTGGTTCTCAAATGACACCATTCAAAAAAATGCAACAATACTTTATTGAGTTAAGAGTAAAACAAGACGCATTTTTACAATGTGAATTTGAAGGTACAAAAAAAGAATTAGAAGTTGAGATTGAAGAAGAAAAACTAAAGAGAGCTGAAGAAAAAGGCGACAAGTTGGAGATTGCATATCAAAAACTTGATTTGTTACAAATTAGAAAAGACTTAAAAAAATTTCAAGATAATCAAAAACAAGCCTTGAGAGAGAAAGACCATTTGTTACAATTGGTCAGAGAATTAGACGCAAGTCCTCAAGGTATTTTACCAGATGGTACAAAACTTCTTGATGTGTTTGGTGATGAAGAAAAAGAAGAACAACTTGAAAAAGAATACTGGACTATGAGATTGGCTAAACAAGCTTCTACAGAAATGTTAGCATATGGTAAAGTAGGTACAGGTAATATTGACGCAATTGCTATGTTGCCTAACAAAATGCAAGAAGAAACTCTTGAATTAGCAACTCAATATTCTACTAGATTTGCAATCGGTATGAATAAAATACAAGATAAAGTTGTTAATGATTTAAGAATTGGTTACCAGGACAACAAAACAAAACAAAGATTAGTGGAAATTGGTCTTGCTGACGGCCTTGAAAAAGAAGATTTATTAAAAAACGAGGTTGAAGAGAACAATTCCGTTATAAATAATAAGTATAAAGAGATACAATCGCCATCACAAGAAGATGGTTGGTCTTTAAAGGAATAAGATATGGCAAAAATATATGTAGTTTACAAAGAAAATCAGATTGAAATGGCTCCAGGCTGGATTACTGATTATCATTCATACTGTTCGTATAAAATAGGTGTTGTTGAGGACGATTATCAAGATATGAGAGTAGAGTTAGACCATATCAATGCTGACGCTTTACCAACAAACTTAGCAAGATTTTCAATTTTTGCTAACGCTTACGGTGGTACAATAAAATTAAGAGTAGGTTCAGTACCTGCTGACGATTATCCTCAATTAGGTATTTCAGAGGATCCTGACGCAAACAAATATGTACATACTCTAACTAGTGATGAAGTTGCTGGTGCAGTAGCATTCAATCATTATATTTTCAAAAGAATTATCAGAGATAGATACAATCAAAAATTTAAAGAATTAAGTAAGTGGAGTTCTGATTTAGAACACGCTACTTGGGAACAACAAAAATCTGAAGCAAGTGCATGGACAGCAGATAACTCGGCAAGTGTACCAATGTTAACTACAATGTCAACTGCTAGAGGTATTTCAGTTTCAGACCTAGTATCTAAAATCAATACTAAAGTTACTTCATACAATTCTTCATTAGCAACTCAACTTGCTGAACAAAAAGATTTGGAAGATGATGTTGACGCATTAGCTGATATTGCAGCTTGTCATAAATGGAGACATGAAAAACTTGGTATTGGGGTAACTGCTCAGCATTTATCAGATGACGCTTCTATTGGTGACCCACCAACTAAAATTACATTTTAGTAATTTTTAGTTTATTAGGTTTTTTATTATGAATTTATGTTTAGCGTACCGTTAAATCCGAAATTATCACCAGAACAATTTGATACATTTATTGAATTCTTAAAAAGAAATAAGAGTTTAATTTATGATGTCTATTTTACTTCACGAATACCACCCTTTATGCAAGACGCAATGGGTGATGTGTTCAGCGAAACTCAATACAATTTAATTAACGAAAATGCTTTTATCATACCAAAGATAACAGGCATTCCGTTATCTGCTACATTCAATAACATAGAGATACCACCTTCAGGTACAAATTTAGAAACATTTATAGAACACTTTAAGATACTATACGATAAGGGAGTCCGTATAGTTACAATACCACATACTTTGTGGATGTTAACAGGCCGTTTTCAACAAGCATATCCAGATGTATTAATTAAGAATACTATATTAAGAAATACACAAAGGGCAAATGAAGTTATAAAACAAGTTGAGGCAGGTTTTCATTATATTAATTTTGATAGAGATTTAATGAGAGACGAAGATACTTTAAAGCGTATGCAAGACGCAAAGAAGTATTGCAAGGATAAATTTGGCGTAGATGTCAAATATAGCTTACTGGCAAATGAGGGCTGTTGGGGAAACTGTCCTGTACAGGATGAACACTTTTTATATAATAACACTAGAACAAAAGGTACACAACCGACATACTTTGGTACAAAGATTGCTCAGTTTTCGTGCCCTAAATGGGAACAACAAGACCCAGCATATCAATGGAGAATAGCAAACTTTCCACCATGGAAAGAAGAATGGGATAGATTACTGAAATATATTGATGTAGTCAAAATGCATGGTAGAGAAAGTGTTTCTAGAATCTTTGAGACTATGAAGATTATTGATAGATACCGTGAAGATAAAGAAATACTATTTGATGAGTTTGAAGCCTATACAAAAGAAACATCTTTTGATGAGAAAAGAATTACAGCATGGCGAAATAAGATTAGAAACTGTAAGTTTGATTGTTGGGATTGCAATGTATGTGATTTAATAGTTATGAAGAACAACCAAAAGGTTATGATTGACGCAGTTAAAGACGCATTAGACAAAGCAAAGAAAGAACAATCAAAACTATCTCAAACAACATTAGATATACCTGGACTTACATCACACAAAGTTAAACACTTTATCAATAATATGTGTGAAATGCCAGATACAAGTTATCTGGAAGTAGGTGTATATCAAGGAGCTATGTTTGCCTCTGCTTTAGAGGGTAATAATATAGTTGCAAATGCTGTTGATAATTGGTCTGATACTCATAATGTTCCTTTGAGAGATATTGATATAAAAGCAGAAAAAGGAAACACTAAAGAAGTATTTAAAAAGAATATAAGACCTCATGTAAGTGGTAAATCTATTACTATCGTGGACTCGGACTCGGAAGATTCTTTGAGCAAGATACCTGTAAAGTCCAATGTTGTACTCTATGATGGCGAACACTCCGTGGAAGCTCACTTTAATTTCTTGACTAAATATAATAGTAAAATAGATAATACTTTCTGTTTAATTATTGATGACTGGAATTGGTCGCAAGTTAGACACGGCACATTTAGGTCAATAGAGAAATTAGGATACAAAGTATTATTTAAAGAAGAAATTTATACGAAAGGGGAAGACCCTGCTGATTTTTGGAATGGTTTGGGAATTTTTGTTATTAATAAATGAAAAATGATTTAGTTAGATTTGTAAGCACAGTATCAGGTGTACCTGATTTATACCCTATAACTCCTATGTCTGAATATAAACCTGAATGGGTTGGTAAGGCCAGAGAAAGTTATAAACAAAATTACAAAGCAAACGAAAAACGCAATCACATAACTTTATGTCCTGGAATATTTAATATGTTCAAGGTTGGTTGGTATGTACCTATGTGGTATGATGTACATATTCAAACTAAAAAAGGTGAAGCTGGTTTCAAATGGAAAGTTGCAACACCAGAGATGACTACAATCCATGATATGAATAGAATAGATACTCATGGAGAAATGATTACAAAACATATTCCTAAAAGAAAAGGTACTATAGATAACATTGTAAAAATTAATACTCCTTACAGTATCATAGCACCAAAAGGTTTAAAGTTTTTATTTTTACCTATGCCTTATGCAGATAGCTTTGATTTTGAAAGTACAACAGGCATATTAGACCCAGCAGAAAGTAGCGAATTGAATATACAACTAAACTGGAATGTAGAAGACGGTAATGTATTCTTAAAAGCTGGTACACCTTTAATGCAAATTATACCATTGACAAAAGATAATGTAGATATGATATGTGAAGAGGCAACAGAAAAAGATAAAAGGTGGATAAACAAACAACATTTTTTCAAAACTCATTCGTTTGCACCTATAAGAAACAAGATTAAAAGTTTATATCAGGATTATTTTAAATGATAGAATCTATATTTGCAACACCATTATATAAGAGTGATAATTGTTATAAATTTTCTGATAAAGAATTGGAGTTTTTAAAGTCTTTAGAGATGATGAATAATAGAGGTAATGAAGTTACTAAAGACAAACATATTTTTGAATATGAAGAAATGTCGCAGTTAAAAAAATGGTGTGAAAAGAATTTAAATTACTTTATGGAAAACCTTGGTAAGATGAAGAGTGCCGAGTTTTATATTACACAATCATGGTTTAATAAAACTGTACCTCATAAACACCACCATTCACATATGCACCCCAATAGTATTATATCTGCTGTGTTGTATGTAGAAGGACCTAACTGTCCTACATTTTTCTATAATAGAGATAGTTTTAACAATTTTACATTTTTTGATAAAATAAACGGCAACCCATTTACAGCCAATAAGGTGGGTGTGCTTAACGAACCTGGCAGACTAGTATTATTTCCTAGTTATCTACACCACGAGGTAGATATAAACAAGGGAAACTCCGATAGATATAGTATATCGTTTAATACTTTTGTAAAAGGAAACTTTGGTGATTATGAAAACTTAACGGAGTTAAATATATGATTGATTTTATATTGAAAGGTCAGGTGTATCTGTTTCTTATTATCTTTGTGATGATGATTGCAGGTATGATTAAAGAAAATAATTTGTTTAGTGATGTATTTGCATTTCTAAAAAGAAATATTAAAAATAACAGAGCTATTGTAGCTTTGTTTAGTGCATTGACAGGTGTATTACCTATCAAAGGTCGTGTAACTGTATCAGCAGGTTTGTTAGATACATTGGCACCTAAAGATAAAAAGAAAAGAGAGAAGTTTGGACCTATTGATTTTATGTCTTCTCATCATTATTATTTTTGGTCGCCTATAGAAAAAACTGTTATCTTACCAATGGCAGCTTTTGGTTTATCTTATACTGCCTTTCTTGGTATTATGTGGCCGTTGATTGCAACTACATTTGCTTATATAATTTGGTATCTAGTTTACATGGTAAAAGATACTGACATTGCATTAACAGAAACAAAAAAGAAAATTAAGGTAAGTAGAATTACAAGATATGTATTCCCATATATTATGGGTGTTAGTGCTGTAATTGCAGGTGTAAATTTCTTATGGGCATTTGGTTTACTTACACTATACTATATAATTGTAACTCAAACATTTAATTGGAAGAAACTAATAGGTTATGTAGATTGGAAAATTATAGCTTGGGTTGCTATAATTATCTTACTTGCGAATACAACAAGACTATATACTGGCGAGATAAAAGAATTTATAGGTAGCACAGGCATTGATATGAATAGTCCTGTAGGATTTGGTGCTATATCTTTATTAGCATTTGGTTTTGCATGGATATTAGGTTCATCAAGTAGATTTGGAGCAATCATGGTAATTTTAACAAGTCTATATGGCATACAATATCTACCATGGTTTTTTGCAGTTGACTTTGCTGGATATATATTATCACCAATGCATAAATGCGTTGCAATTGGAAAGATGTATTTTGGAACAAGTCTAACTTACTATGGTAAATTACTAGGTGGTTGGGCATTATTATTAATCGCATTATCAGGAGTTATGTTATATGCTTGACATTAAAGAATTAACTATGGAACATCACAAGAATGCTGAAAGACAGGCATTTGTAAGAATATTAATGTCCGGTAATATAGATGAAAAACTATATGCGACATATCTATACAATCAATTTCAATGTTATTCGGTATTAGAAAAATACGGTTTACATAATTCATTGTTTAGAGATACGCCAGGATTATTAAGAGCTGAACATATACATTATGATTATCAAAAATTATGGACAGATATTGGAGCTCCACCAGAAATTACACAAAGCACAAAAGATTATATAGCACATATAGAAACAATACAAGACGAGGCTATGAAACTATATGCTCATATCTATGTACGACATTTAGGTGATTTATCAGGTGGTCAAATGATTATGAAAAAGACACCTGGTCCTAACAGATATTATAAGTTTAAACATAAAGAAGTTGGCGACTATAAAAGAATTGTAAGAGAAACTATCAATTCATATCTAAATGTATATGAACATTCTGTTTTACCAGAGGCTACTTTCTGTTTTGAAAGTGCAACTAAACTATTTAAAGAGATGAAAGAGTTGGACGATTTAAGTTATAGAGATACAGAAAAAGACCCTTTCAAAGATACTATAATGGAGGGTAAAGATTAATGAGTCAGATTTGGGATAGATTAATAAAGAATAGCGAAACGCTAATTAAAAAAATGGATTTTCATATGACTGAATATGAAGAGCCTGGTATGCATAGATTCAACAAAGAGGGTTGGACTAATAGAACATGGCAGAGAAGTAGTATTAGAAGAGCTCATATTGATGTTGTTGACGCAAGAGAAACCAAAGGACTTTGGATGCAACATGTCTGTATGTTTCCTATGTTGCAAAATAGTGGACCTATTTTTGGTTGGGATATAATTGCAGGTAAAAATAAAGTTACAGGTGCCTTTCACGATTGGTCGCCTTTACTTGATAAAGAGCACCCTATGATTAAGATATTTGGTGATGAATGTAAAAAATATGAAGCTTCTAAACCTAGAGAATTGCCTGATTGGGCATTAAAAATTTTTAGTCCTCATATGATTGCAGCTGGTAATATACAAGAGATGGACGAATTAAATAGAATCTGTAGATTGGTTGAAGATAATTTTACATTATATATTAATCATATTGAAGACTTTGATTATAAAGCACCAGAGCCAGAGGTTACAGAGGCGCAAAATTACTATTGTAAACATCAACAAATGAACCCTCATACACCAAGAGTTATGCAATCCCTTGGTTTACCTGAAGAAGATATTAAAATATTTTGTTCCGACAATCTCTTTCCAATCATTAAATAAATCTTATAAATATACCAGAAAAGGTAACAATTATGGCAGAACCAGCAACAAGAGAAAATTTAAAACAATATGCATTAAGAGCATTAGGTAAGCCTGTAATTGAGATTAATGCTGATGATGACCAGTTAGAAGACAGAATTGACGAGGCATTACAGTATTTTTCACAATATCATTATGATGGTGTTCAAAGAGCATATTTAAAGTATCAACTAACAGAAGCTGATAGAACAAGAATGACAACAGATTCGTCTGAAAGTGTGACGAAGAATGGTGTAACTACATCATGGAAAGAGGGTAACGGCTTTATCGTTGTACCTGAAAGTGTTGTATCAGTAATTAATATATTTCCGTTTTCAAATAAGTCTAATATGAATTTGTTTGATGTAAGATATCAAATGAGATTAAATGACTTGTATGATTTTTCATCTACAAGTATTATTAACTATGATATTGTATTAAGACATTTAGACTTTTTAGACCATATATTAGTAGGTGAAAAACCATTAAGATTTAATCAACACGATAATAGACTTTACATTGACATGGATTGGAAAAATGATTTAGGTATTGGTGAATATATTGTAATTGAAGCATACAGAAAAATGGATCCTGAAACACATACAGATATTTACAATGATATATTTTTAAAAAGATATGTAACAGCTTTATTCAAAAAACAATGGGGTGCTAATCTATCTAAATTTAATGGAGTAGCAATGATTGGTGGTGTTTCTCTAAATGGTCAACAGATTTATTCAGAGGCACTTCAAGATGTTGAAAAGTTAGAACAGGAAATCAGAAGCTCTTATGAATTAAATCCAGCAATGATGATTGGATAGAATGACATGGCAGTTAACCATTATTTTCAAGCCGGCAGAGGTATAGGTAACGACTCTGAAAAGAGGTTACATGAAGATTTAATTATTGAAGGCCTAAAGATATATGGTCAAGATATTTATTATCTACCTCGTACACTTGTAAATAGAGATTTAGTTTTAGGCGAAGATACATCTAGTAGATTTGATGATTCATATTTACTTGAAATGTATTTTGAAACTACAGAGGGTTTTGCTGGTGAAAATGAAATCATTAACAAGTTTGGTTTAGAAATTAGAGATGATACTACAGTTGTATTATCTAAAAGAAGATTTGAGGAACATGTTGCTAGTAAGGCAACATTAACTGCTACAGGCAGACCAAATGAAGGCGATTTAATATATGTTCCTTTATTACAAGCGTATTTTGAAATACAGTTTGTTGAAGACCAAGAGCCATTCTATCAACTTGGCAACTTACCAGTTTACAAATTAAAAGTAACTCGTTGGGAATATGCTAACGAACAAATTAATACAGGTAATGAAGTATTAGACCAAACAGAGGACAAATACTCTTTAGATACTTTACAATACAAAATGCAATTAGAGTATGGTCAAGAGATATTAACAGGTCGTGGTTCAATAATGTTAGAAGACTATCACGATTATTCAACAGGTCAACCATCTTTCTTAATGAATGAGGACTTTGTTGCAACAGCAATTCAAACTCAATCGCCATATGCAAGTAATTTAGATTTAAATGCTGAAGCAGGTTATGATACAGTTGGTGATTTATCAGACGACATACTTGACTTTACAGAAAGAAACCCATTTGGAGAGGTTGACGAATAATGTTTGGAACTCATTTTTATAACGAAGGATTAAGAAAGCTTACAATTGCTTTTGGACAAATCTTTAATAATATTATTATACAAAATACTTCATCTACAGGTGCAGTAACAAAAAGATTTAAAGTACCATTAGCATATGCGCCAAAAGAAAAGTTTTTAGTTAGGTTAGAACAACAAGCCAATCTACAAAGAGATAGAGCTGTCGCAGTTACATTACCTAGATTAGGTTTTGAAATAACTGGTTTATCATATGACTCTACTAGAAAAATTAATAAAATGCAAAAATTAATTAGAGTAAAAGATGGTGAAACAGGTAAGAAAATGAATTATAATAGGTCGCCTGTACCATACAATATTAGTTTTAGTTTATATTCTTTCACAGCAACTGCTGAAAATGGTCTACAAATTATAGAACAAATTTTACCATGGTTTCAACCAGAATATACAGTTACAATGAATGTTGTACCTGAATTAGATATCAAAAGAGATATACCAATTATTTTAAATAATGTAAACTATGAAGACACTTATAACGGAGAGTTTACACAAAGACGAGCAGTAATTTATACAATGAACTTTACTGCTAAAACATATCTATATGGACCTATGAGTAATCAAGG
>Ga0115011_10002789_pt1 | contig 12011 bp, 10 predicted proteins | sample TroAtlMetagenome_2_FD_88705 | JGI IMG/M metagenome (GOLD analysis project Ga0115011, IMG submission 88705) | Marine eukaryotic phytoplankton communities from Atlantic Ocean - Tropical Atlantic ANT8 Metagenome | ecosystem: Environmental > Aquatic > Marine > Oceanic | place: Tropical Atlantic... | reverse complement strand
ATGCAGCTGCCAAAGAACACCACAGTCAAGTTAAAGATCTCCACAAACAACTTAAGGATGCTTCCGACGAAGATAAAGAAGGGTTGCGAGAGCAAATGCAGACTCTTCGTAAAGAATGGTTTGAGAACATGAAAGGCAATAGAGAAGAAGTTCGTGAGCGCATTAAGGATATTCGCGAGGAATTCAAAAATAAGCGTGACGAAGTTATCGATGCTAATAAAGAAGAGAGCGCCGAAGCTGGCGAATAATTTATATTAAATTTTCTTCACTACGGGCAGCGTTATACGCTGCCCTTTTTTTATTTTAAGATATTTCAGTATAGAAAAATAAGGTTGTATTGAAAGTAACGTCTTGTAGTTGAACCAACAGCTTCTTTCCCTTCGATTTCAAATATAAAAGGTCGGCTTCAATAATAGAAGAATCATACTCCCCTTCAAAAGGCTTCAAATGAACTCATGGATACATGATTTCGAAAAAAAATTTAACAATCATTGAAATCCAACAAATATGTCAAACCGATGCTCACCTCTATTTAGAGAATTTGATGGCTAAACATGCCATCTCGTAACTTTGGTTCGAACCAAGTACTTTTAGGGGGCATTATTCCTCCTCCATCTGCAATACTCATCAAGTCTTTAATACTCGTGGGGAATAATGAAAAAGCACATTCAAATTCTTTACTATCAACTTGTTTCTCCAACTCCCTAACACCTCTGATCCCACCTACAAACGCAATTCGCTTACTAACGCGTGGATCTTCAATACCAAAAATCGGAGCCAAGATGTGATCTTGTAGTATACTTACATCAAGCTGCTTAATCGGATCGCTAGAATCAATTATGCTTGATTTCGGTCTCAACGTTTTCCATTGACCATTAATATATAAACCAATTTCATGTTTGTTTAAGGGCTCAGAACGACCGTTCAATTCGATTTCGAATACTTTGCCAAGAGAGTTATGGATTTCTTCTAAACTTAAACCATTTAAATCTCGAACAACTCGGTTATAAGGAAGAATCTGCATTTGGTCATGAGGAAAAATAACAGTTAAAAATAATCCACTGTTTCCCGCTCCAGACCGGCTTTGATTTACTCGCGAAGCGGCAGCACTACGATGATGGCCATCTGCAATATAAAGATTTTGAATACCACTAAATTTTTTATCAATAAATGAAGTATCCTCACTGGAGGTGACCGTCCAAGATGTATGCTGAACCCCGTCAGTTGCAGTAAAATCAACGTTCGGATTACCTTCAGTAACGCGATTAAAAAGATTATCTAACTCCTTATCAGCCGAATAAGTTAAAAAAACTGGACCAGTCTGAGCGTCCAAAGCCTCAAGATGAGAAACTCGATCGTTCTCTTTATCTGGCCTGGTGAATTCATGTTTTCGAATTGTATTGTCATCATACTCTGCACAACTTGCTACAGCGACAAGGCCAAGCTGTGAATGGCTTCCCATTATTTGCCTGTAAAGATAATAGTTTGCTTGAACGTCTCTTCGGAGAGCTTTTTCAGAAATAAGATGATCTAAATTTTGTCGTGCTTTAGCATAGACACTAGAGTCAGTAATTTCTATATCTTGAGGCAAATCAATTTCAGGGCGACTGACATGCAAAAAACTCAACGGGCGACCGTCAGCCATTTGCCTAGCCTCTACTGTCGACATCACATCGTATGGTAGTTCGCAAATTTCGGAAGCCCGATTAGGATCAGGCATAAGAGCAGGAAAAGGCTTAACAGTGGCCACGTGCAAGAAACTAAGGCAGCAATTAACCTAGCGCGATTAAAAACTCAATATCCACAAAGTATTTAATTATAGCTCAACTTCACTAAAGTAGACGATTAAGAAGTAATATTAATGTACAAGCATATCGGAAAGAGAGGACTTAAATTTCCGATGGCATAGTGCAAAAAGTAAGGCTGTAGGAATCAGTGAAAATGTTGAAGCAGCCATCTGAACACCTTGAGGTGTTCGTTGACTGACGTCGTATAGTTTAGCCAGAGCTATAGGAAGTGTCTGCTGACTCTCAGTACTTAAAACCAGCATTGGAAGTAGATGTTCATGCCAAGCAAGTACAAAATGAATCATTCCATAGCTTAATATTGCCGGCCAAATTAATGATAGTAATGTTAAAAAAACTCGAAACTCTGAAGCCCCACAGGTGCGGGCAACCTGACTATATTCCACAGGAATCTTTCTAAAAACCTGTGTAAAATAAATAACACCCAAACCAGTGATGACTCCTGGAAGAATAATACCAAAAATAGAGTCGTTTAAACCAAGGGTATTCAACCACGAAAAAAGCGGAACAGCAAAAAGTTGTCTCGGAACCAAAATAAGGGCTAACACAATCACAAAATAGATGTTTTTCCAGTGAAATTTGAGCCTAGCAAAGGCATATCCAGTCATTGCTGATAAAGCGACAGCACCTATGGCTTGGCCAAACGATGATAACATTGAATTTAAGAGCACATCCCAAAACGGAACCCATTTACCGATAACAAGCTCATGAATATTCCTCATACTTAATTCATTAGGGAAAAATGTATCAGCGAGCTTCATCCAATACTCTCCGTTAAGTGGCTTCATCGGCCAAATCCGCAACGGTTGAAAAAATTCATGATTAGTCTTAAAAATACCGAATACCATCCACAAAAAAGGATATAATACAGCCAACAAAAACGGCACTAGTAAAAGTGTTGAAACACTACGCCGAAGAAAACCAGACTTTGCTGAATCAATATTTTTCATATGTATCTCCTTCGTAATAATATAATGGTATAAAGAGACAATAACATTAATGGCAAAAGACTTACGCTTATTGCTGCAGCAGATCCATACTCAAAAAAACGTGTTTTTTGAAACACATAGGAAATTGTAAGTAACCCGGCATCAGCTGTACCTCCAGAACCTCCAAGGAGAATAAATGCACCAGAGAATAATGAGAATCCATCTACTAATAAATATATCGAAACAAAGATCAAAACCGAACGTAGTTGAGGTAATGTAATATGAATAAAATGATCCCATCGGCTACTTGTCGCCAGTTTTGCAGCCTCGTAATAGGCCTTTGGAATACCCTCCATTCCAGCCATGATAAAAAATGTCATAAAGCCAGTCCAACGCCAAACAGTTTGAAGCACTAAACCAAGGAGAATAAAATTAGGATCCTTGAGCCAATTGATAGGAGCTAGGCCAATAGGAATGATGAAGAGTTGATTCAACAATCCTTCTCGCCCATGAAACACCATAAGAAAAAGAGTTGCGAGTACCGAAGGAGGCGTCAATGCTGGCAATAGTAGTCCAAAAGTTAACATTGGACGTAATCGACGGAAGGTCGATTGAAGCAAATGAGCCAACCACAGTGACATAGGTACGATCAAAACGACCGAAGCCAAAGTGTATATGAGACTATTACAAATGGACTTAAAATAGCGTTCGTCATTGGCTAAGGCATAATAATTCTTAAAACCAACAAACTCAACCGCTCCAAGCCCATTGGATTCTAGACTCATCTTTACTCCACCGAGCAATGGTAATACCCAAAAGAGACTTAGAAAAAAAAGAAACGGAAACAAAAAGATAAACGGAGCCCAACCCACACCGCCTGTGGCTTTAATTACAGGCTGAGCTCTCGATTCCATCTTATTAAAATTAGAATCCTGGCTCTGCTGCTTCGAGCATAGTTTTCATTTTATCAATCACTTCAGCCGGCTTTAGCTCACCATATATTAGTGAATTAAAGAAAGTCTCCTGAAATAGAAAGATAGCCTTAGCTCGATTCGGATGACCTACTACTTCAGGGACCTCATTTGAGAGTTTCACAAGTAGCTCACCAAATCTTTGATTACTGAAAAACTCATTAGGCTGCAATAAACGCTCGTCCTTCCAAGATGGCTGATATGCTGGAAAACTGTTGCCATCAAGAAAACGGCGAGCATTAGACTCCTTATTAGTAATCACAAACTTGATAAATTTCCATGCTTCTTCTGGGCGCTTACTCCCCTTGTTAATCATCAAACCCTGACCGGCAAAAGTGGAGGTTCTACGACTAAGTTTTCCATTAGGTAGCTTCCATGCGGGTAAAGGCATTGCACCCCACTTCCCTTTCAGATCAGGTGTAAATTGCTGGAGCATGTCTAGGCCATACCAGTCCGCGCCAACCACTGTAAGTACTTCTCCAAATTGAACCGCACTATTGAAGAAAAGCGGATCAAAGATGGAAGCTCGTTCAGGCACCATTCCAACACCAGACTTTTTCAGATTTTGCAGCCAAGTTAACACCTCAATAGCTGCCTCTCGATCTGGATAAACAGAACCATCCTTACCAAAAAGATCACTATCGCGTTGGCGAAGCAGAATACCAAAGTAAGTGGGGTCAAGAGCGATCATAGCCTTGCCATGGTCTTTAACAACCTTTTCACCAACCGAAACAAACTTATCCCAAGTTGTCAGGCTAACCGGATCAATATCTAACTCCTTTAAAAGATCTGAACGATAGTATAGCACCATTGCACTTAATGATTGAGGCACACCGTAAGTCTTACCTTTATAGGCGAAAAGTTTCTGACGACTCTTTGCTATATCTTTATCAAGCTTAGCCTTCTTAATTCGATTACCTAGATCTAAGAACGGTACATCACCGGCTAAAAACGCACCAAAAAGAACCTCATCAAGCTGTACCACATCTGGAGGATTAATTCCTGTCTTAATAGAAACAGCCAATTTCTCAGGCATCTCACGGAAACCAAAAGCCTGAACCTTGGCCTCAAAATCCTTATCTACAGATGCCTTGTAGAGTTTCACCATATTTTCATAGTAGAGCTGGTCCTGAAATGAGCTAATCCAAATATCAAGCGGCTTAGCATGTAGTGATCCTACAAAAACTAAACCCAAGATCATCAATCCCGAAAATGCTTTATTGAGTTTCATGAGAAAATCGCGTTGGGAAAAATCTACCGAAGTCCCGATAGAGTCAATGCCATAGAATACTCAACTCTCATATGATCCATTTGCAACAAAGAGCAATAATGAAAACAACAAGTAAATTCAGAGGATTTTTAACTATGATTTAGAAAATATATACATAAAACTGCGTAACTTTTACAGAATATATCACATAAACAGGCCTTAAGGGCGCAAGCAGACTGGTAGAATTTAAATTTATGAGCGGTAACTTAAAAAATATGGTACTTGGACTGGCTGCGATCATCTTCGCCAGCGGTAGCTATGCAAAAGAATTAAAACTGGATGATTTATTTCCTGATAATAGGTTGATCGAGGTCCATATCACCATCTCTGATCAAAACTGGGATAAGCTTCGTTACCAAAGACGTACGCGTGAAAACGCACTGCCACCAAGCCGTAAGTTTGAACCGCCACCCTCTCCATACTCTTATGTTAAAGCCAACGTAACAATCGACGACGTAACCTTCAAAAATATTGGAATCCGAAAAAAAGGATTCCTTGGTTCACAGGATACTGAACGCCCTTCACTAAAAGTGAAACTCGATTATTATGAAAAAAATCGGAACATTGATGGATTAAGAAATCTAACTTTCAACAATAACCGGCAAGACCGAAGCCTTATGAGCCAGTTCATGGGCTACCGGATTTGGAATGAAGCCGGCTCTCCAGGTTCCCGTTGTGCATATGCCAAAGTCACAGTTAATGGACGCAACCTTGGAGTATACAGCCATGTCGAAACTGTTCGAGAACCACTATTAAAGCGTGAATTTGGCAACGACAAAGGAACACTATTCGAGGGCACAGTAGTCGATTTTTATCCAGAATGGGAAGGAAGCTTCGAACTGAAAACTGGTGACAATAAAAAAGGGCGTGAGCACATCGTTAAAGTAATCAACGCACTGCAAGGCGGAAGAGGTAAATCATTTTTTGGTGCTTTCGCCTCAGGATATGCATGGGTACCAACTAGTGATAAAAACGACAATGAGTGGTTCAAACCTGAGTTCAATGACCTCTCTTGGAAAAAGGGAATCAATGGGGCCGGTTATGAAACCGGACAGGGTTTCGAAAAACTAATATCTCCAAACTTTAATTTCATTGAGCAGATGCACAATAAGGCCACGTCACTTTATCTTCGTTTCCCTTTCGAACTAAAAAGCCTAGATGAAATTCAAAGTACAAAAAACCTATTGCTTCGTATGAAGTGTGACGACGGATTTGTCGCGTACATCAACGGATATGAGGTTGCTAGGTATAATTCTCCACCAAGCCCAAAATGGAACTCTATGGCTACCGGGAGCGGTGATGATGGATCTAACGCAACATTTGCTGCATTTAATATAAACAAACATCGCGATAAATTTCGAACTGGAAAAAATCTACTGGCTATTCACGGTATGAATATAAGCCTGAGTAGTACGGATTTCCTTCAGGTTGCAGAACTTCAAACAAACGAACACGACTACCAAACCGCCATCTGGGACTTAATTGATGAGAAGGCATTTTATAGATTCTGGGCGCTGGAAGGGCTACTCAGCTTTTGGGATGGCTATTCCGGAAATCGTAATAATTATTTCATCTACCTCAATCCAAAAACAAAGAAATTCCACTTCATGCCATGGGGGGCAGACTGCCTTTTCGAAAAATTCAGTCGACTGCGTGTAGATCGACGTTCGCCACGCTCTGTGCGACTACAAGGTCTTGTCGCTCGAAAATTATATCAAATCCCATCTGTTCGGAAAAAATACGCCTCTACCATGAATGAACTTATGACTAAACACTGGAACGAAGAAAAGCTCTTAGCCGAAACCAAGCGAATTGAGGCTATGCTGACACCTCATATCAGCGACTACCAGTGGCGCTCTGTTCGTTTCGATGCGATCCGAGAATTCATTCGAAACCGAAGAGAAGATGTAGAAATTGAGATCAACGGCGAAGACATGCCACTTTGGCCAAAATAAAGGCTCTTCTAATTGATTTTTATCGAATGCCCCATCCAATGAATGCCCCATAAAAACACTAGTGCTAATAAAAATATTAACACAGCAGAGACTATAAAACGCTTTAGCCTTTGATCCATTAGTTCAACGCTAGGCCTGAATTGGAATCAAACCAAATAACAGTGTCCCAATCAATTTCCAGTACTTTTCCATTAATGATAGATTGATCATCACCTACGGAGCGCACAATCAACTTATTTGCAGCGGTACGAACGTGTAATAGAGACTCATGCCCCAATGGTTCTACCGTCTCCAACGTAACCTTCAAGCCTATCCCGTTTTCAATCAATTTCAAATGCTCAGATCTTATACCTAACACAACTTTAGAACCGTTAAATTTAGCTAAGCCCTTAGCTACTCGTTCGGGCAAATTAAGACTAGTCTCATCACCGTCTTTAGTTTGCTCGACAAAAACCATACCACCTTCGACTTCATCTACCTTGCCCTGTATAAAATTCATTCCCGGTGTACCAATAAAATCTCCAACAAACTGGTGTGCCGGTCGTTTATACAGATCCATTGGGGCACCAACCTGCATAACTTTTCCATGATCAAGCACACAAAGCCTTTGGCCAAGAGTCATAGCCTCGGTCTGGTCGTGCGTTACAAAAATCATAGTCGCCTGAAGCCGATTATGAAGTTCAGCAATTTCAGAACGCATTTCGGCACGCATACGAGCATCGAGATTTGAAAGCGGTTCGTCTAAAAGAAATATCTTAGGCTTACAGACCATAGCGCGCCCAAGTGCAACCCGCTGACGCTGTCCACCTGATAGTTCAGCAGGTCGGCGTCTAAGGAAATCAGTCAATCCTAATAAATCCGCTGCATCGGCAACTCGAGACTGTATTTCTAATTTAGGAATTTTACGGAATTTCAAACTAAAAATTATATTCTGCTCAACTGTCAAATGAGGAAAAAGTGCGTAGTTTTGGAAAACCATCGCTATATCTCGATCCTGAGGTTTAATGTGATTAACCTCAGTACCTCCCAAAATAATCGAACCATTTGACGGGTTTTCCAAACCAGCTATCAAGCGAAGTAATGTAGACTTTCCGCAACCAGACGGACCAACCAAAGCCATTAATTCTCCATCTGGAACTTCCAGATTAATACCTTCTAACGCTGTTACCTCACCATTACGATCAGTTTCAAAGACTTTGCAGAGGTTATTTAGTCGCAAACTTGCCATAAACTAATTATTTGTAGGCCCGACCTTTTGCAAGGGAGGCAAAATCGTCAAGTTCTTCGCGATATATGCAACAATATTTCGCAAATCATTAAGGGATAAATCGTCGGTCGAACTCTTCATGATCACTCCATCTATATCTCTTGGGTGATCACCTCGTTGGCCATTAGCATACTTCCTTAGTTGATCCATAAGAAACCAATCCTCCTGTACATTTAAAGGAGGCGAATTAATCTCTCGTTTTCCTTTGCCTTCCAAACCATGACAAGAAGCACATCGAGAAATATAAAGAATCTTACCAAGATCAACGTTACCTCGAATGATCCGTAAAGACGGTTCGGGTTTCTGCTTAGAAAAATAATCAGCCAATGCCACAATTTCGGAGTCTTTATTAATCTTATTCATTGCCATCCACATTAACTGCTCGGCTCGATTATTCGGATTCTTACCTCTGTACCCCAATTGAAATTTTTTCAACTGATTTTCTAGATACCAATCAGGAAAACCATTTAACACCGGACCACGCTGCATCTCCTTAGTACTGTGACAAACCAAACACGCATTTAGTGTTGTTTTTTTTAAATTACTCGTAAGAGATGAAGATCTGTGATGCTCGACAGATGGAGAACTATTTGGGACACACCCCTGACTAGCAAGCCCCACCAACCCGACCACAAAAAAAATCATGCACCGATACCAAAACATCTCGTCGTGATAATCTACATTGCCCATCTCATTACCGCGAGCCGGCAAATCTCGCACAGAAATGCCATTTTAAATATGATGACCTCTAGTGAATTCTCGGCAGAAATCAATGATAGCACTAGCATTTGGCGCCTTAGCAATTGGTTTCGCACCAATCTTCGCTGCAATCGCACTAAAACCTGAATATGGAGGATTTGGACCAGCTTCCATTGGGTTTTATCGTGTTTTATTTGCTTTGCCATTGATGTGGTTAATACTGTGGATATCACCATCAAAACCCGCCTCTTCAGCTAAACGCCAAAAACGCCCAATCGGGCTTATGGCTATAGCCGGATTTTTCTTCGCTATTGATTTGGTTTCATGGCACTGGTCAATCAAATATACCACAGTTGCTAATGCAACATTACTAGCCAACTTCGCACCACTTTGGGTTACACTTTGGGCAAAACATTTATTTGGCGAAAAAATACACACCAGTTTTTTTATAGCACTTGGACTAGCATTAATTGGAGCAGCGATCCTAATGCGCACCAGCTTTCAACTGAAACCGGAACAACTTTTCGGAGACTTACTATCCCTGCTAACCGCTATTTCATATGGCTCATATATGTTAACTGTTAAAAAACTTCGAGAAACTTGTCCACCACAAGAAATCATGGCATGGAGCGGTCTATTCGCTGTTCCATTAATGTTTATTGCAGCAATAATCAGCGGAGAAACGATGATATCACCTCAACTAAATGGTTGGGGCATTCTAATTAGCCTAGCGCTAATTAGTCATTTTGCAGGGCAAGGATTAATCGCATATGCATTCGGGCATCTACCCGCTTCTTTAACTTCACTCAATTTATTACTGCAACCGGTGTTTGCAGCCATACTTGGCTGGATTTTGCTAAGCCAAGCGATTATTGGTAAACAATTGGCAGGGGCATTGATCATGTTAGGTGCATTGGCGATTGCTAATCGGCCTGTAAAAGGTAAATAATTTTTGTGCCATCATACGAAGCATGGCAATCTGTTTACGGATGGACCAGTTTCCAAACGAAATTAAAGATACCGAGATCCCTTTGGATGCTCCAGCACGCAGACGCCTACCAATTCTCTTACGTCGTGCTTGGTATAGCTTGAATCAGGCATTCCGACGTCGAATCGCTAAGATGGATCTCACTCCTGACCAATTTACAGTAATCCGGACACTCCTCGAAGCCGAACCAGAAAGCTTAACTCAAAAAGCGCTTGCGGATGCAATAAGCAGCGACCCTAATACCATTGCATCATTGCTCGAAAGAATGGAGGGCAATGGCTTAGTTAAACGCCGACCACATGAAAAAGATCGCCGTGCAAACCGAGTGGAGCTACTGCCATTAGCCAAGAATAAGTATGAAGCCATAAGACAAGAGGCAATCGAATTACAAGGCCATGTACTAGATCAATTACCTGAAAACGATCGGGAAAAATTCCTATCCCAACTCGAAGTCATTGCCGAAGCCTGCCGAAATATTTCCAATAATAAAAATTAACGGATTTAACAGAGGCTTCATGATCAAAAAACATATCTCATCTTATCACTTAAGAACTTCTAACTCGTGATACTTAATGCAGTTACGACAAAATTGGAAAATATCCGAAGCTTGACATAATTGAGACTCTGTCTCATTTTTTACCCCGTACTTGCGGATTACTATGAAATACTTTTTGAAATTATCTCTTGGTCTTAGCTTTTTGCTTTGTGTTTATACATCTGCCGCAGAACTGAATGTGTACTCACATCGCCACTACGATTCTGATGCTATTCTTTTTAAAGAGTTCACAGAAAAAACAAATATTAAAGTAAATGTCGTTAAGGGTAGTGCTGATCAGTTAATACAACGTCTAGTCACAGAAGGTAAAAATTCACCTGCAGATGTACTTCTTACAGTTGATGCCGGACGACTGCATCGGGCTAAATCTGCAGGCGTCTTACAGCCAGTGAAGTCTAAAACGCTACGCAGCAATGTTCCTAAGTCTATGCGTGATCCAGAAGGACACTGGTACGGAATGACCGTACGATCACGAGTAATAGTTTATTCAAAGGATCGTGTAAAAACCAGCGAGCTATCCACTTATGAGTCTCTAGCCAAACCGGAATGGAAAGGCCGAGTTGTTGCCCGGTCATCGAGCAATATTTACAATCAATCACTACTCGCTTCTATAATAGCTGCACACGGAAAAGATAAAGCCCTCGCTTGGGCTAAGGCCGTTCGCAAGAACATGGCTCGTGCTCCACGCGGTAGTGACCGTGATCAAGCACGTGCTGTTGCTGCCGGACTTGCAGATGTAGCTATCATGAATACCTATTATCTTGGAATTCTTGCAAATTCTTCCGTAGCAGCAGATCGCGAGGTAGCCAATAAAGTCGGCGTCTTTTTTCCAAACCAAAAAGATCGCGGAGCACATATCAATGTTAGTGGCGGTGGAGTTACAGCTAGTGCAAAAAACAAAAAAGAAGCAATTCAATTTCTAGAGTTCCTCACAAGCGCAAAGTCACAGGAAACATTTGGAAACGTTAACTACGAATATCCAGTGAAAATAAAGAACAACCAATCTGAATTGCTCAAAAGCTGGGGCAAATTCAAGGCAGATAAGGTTAATCTCTCCATTCTAGGAGCTAACAATGCTGAAGCAGTCAAGCTGTTCGATCTAGCCGGTTGGGAGTAAGCTGCCACCGGATTGGCTGCATATTTAATCAAAATTGCGCAATACTGGTTGCGCTTCATAAAGCATGAGTTTTATTTTAAACTCAACGCTTGGACAATTTCGGCCCTAGTTATAGGACTAGTTTTATTTCTGCCCATGGCAGAAGTTGTATGGCATCTCACCATGCCAGCAGAAAGCTGGGAACACCTACGCGACACCGTTCTTGGGCAATACATAAAGGGTTCTTTAATCCTCGTAGTTGGAACAGCCGCCTTATCCATTTTTCTAGGTGTTTCATCCGCATGGCTAGTCGCATCCTGCAAATTTCCTGGTCGCAAATTTTTTGAGTGGGCACTGATACTACCACTTGCAATTCCAACCTACATCGCTGCCTATTCCTACTTCGACCTACTTGATAAACTGAATCCATTCCTAATCTGGATACGGCTAAATATTAGCACTGAAGCAATGGCCT
>Ga0115011_10002788_pt1 | contig 12012 bp, 11 predicted proteins | sample TroAtlMetagenome_2_FD_88705 | JGI IMG/M metagenome (GOLD analysis project Ga0115011, IMG submission 88705) | Marine eukaryotic phytoplankton communities from Atlantic Ocean - Tropical Atlantic ANT8 Metagenome | ecosystem: Environmental > Aquatic > Marine > Oceanic | place: Tropical Atlantic... | reverse complement strand
AGAATTTTATCAGAACATATATCAAATTGTTCTGGAGGAGGGTTTCCATTGGAAGCCTAAAACTAATGTGGTAGATTTTAATGACATTCGTAGTCGATGATAAATGTATAGATTGCAAACACACCACATGCGTTACAGTATGTCCGGTAGATTGTTTTTATGAAGGACCAAATATGCTTGTCATTAATCCTGACGAATGTATTGATTGTGCTTTATGCGAACCCGAATGTCCTGTAGACGCAATAAGAAGTGAAGATGAAGCAGACCCATATTGGACAGAAAAGAATGCTGAACTATGTTATACAGAAGGTTGGGAAATGATAGACGAAGAAAAGCCTCCTATGGAAGGATACGAAGAGGCAGCTAAAATAGAAAATAAAAAAGATAGGTTAATAACTCATGTACAAATTTGATAAAGAGCAATTATTAGACTGGATGGAAGGTATAAGGAAATACCCCGATATGGTTGAAGCATTTTGGCCAAGTCAGATAGATTCTAAACTATGGCTTAAAGACACATTAGAAAATACAGTACCTTACCATAATAATGTAGTTATATTTGGTGCATGGTATGGTGTTTTAGCAGACTTATTAAACTATGAAAAGACTATTGTAGTAGATATTGATAAAGATGCTATGTTGTGGTGTTCGAGAAAATACCCTATACACATTGGAAGAATGGAAGATTATCGCTACGAAACTGATCCTGAGATAGTAATAAATACTGTTACGGAGCATTTAACACAAGAGGTTTATGATAAGTGGTACAATAATATTCCAAAAGGAACATACTTCGTCATACAAGGTAACAATGATTATGGAACAAAAGATCATGTTAGGGCGACAATAGATTTAGAAATGTTTAATGAAGTGAATAGAGTACAAAAGGATGATTTAATAGTAACAGGGGAAATGCGATACGAAGGACCCTGGAATGTTGAATGGAACCAACCTACTTATCATAAGAGATTTATGACTATAGGTTTAAAAGATGACGGACAAGATTGAAGTAAAAAATATAACTGATAAAAGAGAAGAGCAAGATAGTCCACATGCGCAACACAATTTAGATGTACATGATCCAAACGCTTACTTTAATTTTTTAAAAGGTACTAGGAAGGGGCTGAATAAAGTTAGTCCTTCTTTTTGTGCTGCTAAATGGACACAATCCACTATACTATTATACTCAGGTGAAACGCACTCATGTCACCACCCTTCACGACATAAAATACAATTATCAGATATAAAAGATAATCCTAAAGGCTTACATAATACTGAACATAAGATGTTGGCCAGAGAGGAAATGCTACAAGGCATTCAAACAAAAGAATGTGATTATTGTTGGAGAGTAGAAAATCAAAACCCTGAACATCTTAGTGATAGGGTATATAAGTCCTCATACTCTTGGTCTTTACCACACATACCTAAGATAGAAGCTTCCGGCAGAGGCGAAGACTTTGATCCCACCTATGTAGAAGTAGCATTTGATAGTACATGTAATTTTAAATGTATCTATTGTAGTCCAGAAGCTAGTTCACAATGGGAAGGCGAGATAAGACAACATGGAGACATGAAACAAACAGAGTTCAATTTAAATAATCTAGATTGGTTAAAGTCTGTAGGCAAACTTCCCATACACCATAAAGAACACAATCCATACAAAGAGGCATTTTGGAAATGGTGGCCTGACTTATATCCTAAATTAGAAACATTTAGAATAACAGGTGGAGAGCCATTACTAAGTAAAGATACATGGAAAGTATTTGATTATATAAAAGAGAATCCAAACCCTGATCTTATTTTAGCAGTTAATACAAATAACAATGTACCTGACAAAATGGCAGACAAACTAATTAAAAATATTAATGAAATGCAAGGCAATATTAAATATTTTGATATATACACCTCATTTGAAAACACAGGGAAACATGCAGAGTACACTAGAGAGGGAATGGTCTATAAAGAGTTTATAGAGAATTGTTATAACATATTAGACAATACACCTGAGTCAACTAGAATACATTTTATGACTACAATTAATCTTACAAGTGCGCCTAGTTTATTAGGGTTCTTAGAAGAGATAAAACAGATGAGAGGAACTAAAGGTTCTGTATATCAACCACAGAAGCATGTATTTAGAACAAGAACACATTTAAATTATTTAAGATGGCCTAGACCTTTGATGCTTTCTTTAATTAGTGAGAAAGACAAACAATACTATGGCGATTTGTGGTTAGACTATATGCACGCAAACAAACTTACAGATGAGAGAAAAGACGAAGAATGTTTTTATTTAGAAGAAGTAGATCAAATGGAAAGGCTGGTAGAGTTTATGAGAAACGATAAACAACCTAATGTAGTTTATGATGATATGAGATTATATTTAAAACAGTTAGATGAAAGACGCAATAATAATTTTTGTGAGACATTTTCTGAACTAGCATATTTAATGGATGATAATTATTATGGATAAATCAGACCCTAAAAATTTAATAGAATACAGAGACATTACTTTAAATAGTAAGTCACCTTCGTTCTGTGGAGCTAAGTGGGGCAACAGTACTATATGGTTACATAGTGGCAAAACTACAAGCTGTCATCACCCTAGACCACACGATATTAGTGTAGAGGATATTAAAAAAGATCCAAGTATGTTACACAATACAAATTGGAAAATGGAACAGCGACGCTTAATGCAAATAGGAGAAAGGCCTCGTGAATGTCAGTACTGCTGGAAAGTAGAAGACATGGGCCCTGATTATGTTTCAGATAGAATTTATAAGTCGTTACAATTCACACCTCAAGAAATGCGAAAGTGGGCTGAGGCACCACATACAGAAAGAGTAGTCCCACCTACTATTGAAGTTTCTTTTTCTAGAACATGTAACTTTGCCTGCAGTTATTGTAATGCAGATTTTAGCACGGAGTGGCGTAAAGATATAAGAAACAAAGGCGCTTATGATATGGAAACTGAAGGAGGAAATGTCTTTAGTATTGATGGCGACAAAAATAATCCTTACGAAAAATTAAAAGGAATAGAAAATCCCTATACAAAAGCGTGGTGGGAATGGTGGCCAGAACTTTCTAAAGGATTAAGAACACTAAGAATAACAGGTGGTGAACCTTTAATGTCAGATGATGTTTGGAAACTTTTTGCTAGATGTAAAGAAGAAGGACATAAGTTTGAAGTAGGATTAAATTCTAATTTAGGAGCAAAAGAAAAATTAATTGATAGATTAATTGAAGCATCCTGGGGTATGCACAACCTAACATTGTTTACGAGTAATGAAACCGTAGGAGAACAAGCAGAGTATATTAGGTGGGGATTGGATTATGACTACTGGTGCAACAACATGGAAAGAGTCTTCGAAGAGTCTAACATCAGAAGAACGGTTGTTATGATGACTATAAACGCATTGTGTTTGTTTGGAATTACAGACTTTTTGGATCAAATGATGGTGTGGAAAAATAAATATAGACATAAGAGTATTGGAATAAGTATTAACTTTTTAAGATTCCCTGCATGTCAATCTCTTGTTACACTACCAGATCATATAAGAGAAAGACTAGCAAGCGAAATAGAAATGTGGTATCACACAAATAAAACAGATAATATGTTGAACGCAATGGAAAAAGGAGACATAGAAAGATTAATTAATTATGTTAGGGTTGTTAAACAAGGACATGACTTCCATGACGACAACCGTGATGCTAATGTAAGAGACTTCAAAAGATTTTATTCTCAATATGATATAAGACGAGACAGAACAATAGAAGTTTTCCCACAATACTTTTTGGATTGGTATAATGAAATAGAGGTTGGCCGTGTCAAATAAAATACCAACAAAAGATATTACAAAGGTATATTGCCCTTTACCTTTTAATCATATGAACTTACATCCTAACGGGAATGTTGGTTTATGCTGTGTATCAGAAATGTTTCCACCGAACGATGGCTTTTATAGAGATAGAAACCCTCCAAGAGATATGATGAATTTATCTAGGAATAGTGTGTCTGAAATGTGGTTAGATAGTAGTGTTGTAAATGCTAGAAATGAAATGCTACAAGGTATTAAACCACCTGCATGTCATAACTGTTACAAGATAGAAGAAAGAGGTGGCAAGTCTAGACGACTTACTGAAATGGAAAGGTGGGGACAAAACATATACAAACCTAGATTAGAATTTTTAGATTTAAGAATGTCTAACTTATGTAACTCTAAATGTATGATGTGCAACCCAGACTCTAGCTCATCACTAGCAAAAGAATATAAACAATGGGAAAACAAATTAGACTTTGTACAAGCAGACCCTAAAACATATCAAGAGTATCAATGGTTCAACGATGAAAAAATAGAAGAAATACTAGAACATAAAGACACATTGAAGTATATGTATATTAATGGTGGCGAGCCGTTTATGATGCCATTCCATTGGAAGTTCTTAGAAAGATTAATAGAAGAAGGTGTAGCAGAGAATATTCATATTAGTTATAACACGAACTGTTCTATGTTTGAAACTTGGTATGATGATATATGGAAACACTTTGGACATGTATCATTAGGTATGTCAGTAGATGGTGTAGATAAAGTTAATGAGTGGATAAGACGGCCAGTAAAAGGAAACACATGGGAACAAATAGATGAACATGTTAATAAATTATTTTTTGAATGTCCTTCTTTATATGCTGTTAATATTACAAATACAGTACAGTTTTTAAACGCTCCATATCTAGACGACTATTATAAGTGGGCTCAGCCTATTGTAGACAAAAGATGTGCAGACCCTAACTTAGGCATAGCAACGATCAATCAAAACTTTCTTGTATTTCCTCATTACTTGTCTTTAAATTGTGCATCTATAAATTGGAAACAAAAATTAAAACAGCATTTACAAAAGTCTGAACATGCAGAACAAATATTAACACCTACTATGGTTAGTTATTTAGACGCACAAGAAGAAAACCAAATGCTTTGGAATCAAGGCATGAAGTTTATGGATACAGTTGAAGTAACTCGCAAGATGGGGCCTTGGAAAGATATATTTGGATATGAGTATGAATTCTAAAGACAATAAGTCGTTATGTATTTTTCCTTGGATAGAAAACTATCAAGGAAGTCGTTACGAAAGAAAGTATTGTTGTATATCAGATGATTTAAGAGGATTACAAAAAACAACAGAAGAAGAGTTTTTTAATTCTGTTTATATGAAAGAAACTCGTTTAGATATGTTAGAAGGAACTAAGCGTCCTGAATGTCATGCTTGTTATCAAAATGAAGAAAACAATATTTTGTCTTTAAGGGAAGAATCAACATTTGAAAAAGACGGTTCACTAAAAAACAACTTTAATGAAATATTAGATAAAACAAAAGAAGATGGCGGACTAGATTTAAAGCCTTCTTATTATGATTCCAGAACAATACATTGTAACCTACAATGTGTTTCATGTGGTATTACATATAGTTCACAACACATAGATCTATTTAAAGATATGTTTGGAAAAGATACTTTAGATAATGCTAGTGGTAATGGAGGAACAAGAGGCAATCCTTTTAAAGTAGATAAAGCACATGAAGAAAGAACAGCCCAAGAAATGTTAGATGGTTTAGAAGAAAAAAGAATAACAGGATTTTATTGGGCAGGTGGAGAACCTTTCATGTCTCCTGTACATTGGACAGTAATGGAAAAGATGTTAGAGTTAAGAGAGAGGCCTGATTATAAAGATTATATTGATAACATAAGAGTACATTACAACACTAACCTTACAAGAAGAGAATGGAAACGAAAGTCTATATCTCAAATACTAAACAAATATAAACATCTTAGAATTGAAGCTAGTTTAGATGGTACACATGAAACACTTGAATATACAAGAGATGGTGCTTTGTGGAATCAAATAGAAACTAATTGGAAAGAGTTTGCTGATGCTGGTATTACAATGGAAGTGGCAAGCGTTTTAACAGCTCCTGTAATTTTTGATGTTGATAGGTATATAGAATTCTTTGAACAGTGGCCGGGTATGAGAATTGCAAATCATTTGTATATGATAAACCAAAGAGATCCTGGAATGCAAAGTAGTCTAGATATTTGTTTTTGGCCTGATCATATATTTTATCCTGCAATGGACCATGCAGTATCTGCTTTTTCTAATTCATCGTTTTTTAATAAAGAAAAAACAATTGATATATTAACATACTATTATAAAGCAAAAGAAGAACATAAAGACATTTTCAATGACCCTAAAGTATTAAGTGCAATAAAATCTAAAACTGTATATAGAGATCAGTTTCAGAAAACAATAACATTGCCAGACTTGTTAGATATTACAAACCCTCAAGCAGGTGATTGGTATAACAACTTGCCATACAATATGGAAGATTATTTTGCTTGGAATATAAACTTGGTAAAAGAAACTTGCAAAGACAAACAAATACCTGTGAGGCTATTGTAATGGAACGAAAGCGATCTTATTGGGATTCAGGATATTTTCAATACAGCACTTTAAATAAGATGCATATTGAACTTTCTAGTCTATGTAATTCTGTTTGTCCTAACTGTCCTAGGTTTTATAAAAATAGTCCACATACAATACCTGAATTAAAACCACAGTCTATATCAATTGAAAACTTTGAAAAGTGGTTTCCTCCTGAAATTTTAAAACAAATACAGTATATGAATTTCTGTGGCAACCATGGAGATCCAGTTACATGTAAAGACTTGCTTCCTATATTAGAGTATTGTTTTAAGACCCTACCTCCTGAAGGTGGGTTACAGATGCACACAAATGGAGGAATGAAGTCTGTGAAAGTGTGGGATAGAATAGGCGAACTATTTTCACAACGGCCAAACTGGAAAATGATATTTAGTATTGATGGCTTAGAAGATACCAACCACATCTATAGAAGGAATGTTAGTTGGAAAAAATTAATGAGTAATGTCAAAGCATATACTGCACATGGTGGTAATTCAGATTGGGAGTTTTTAATTTTCGGACACAACGAAAATCAAATGGAAGAAGCAAAAGCACTAGCAAAAGAAATAGGCATAAAAAGATTTTCACCTAAAATAGCACATGGATTAGATAACGGAACAGACCATGCTACAATGCCCGCAATAAACAAAGATGGCAAATTAGACTATCATATATATCCTCCCTTACAAAAGAAAAACAAAGCCAAATATATAGAATCAAACAATCCAGATAAACTTGCTATTATTAATAAAGAGTTTGATAAAATAAATGTAATGCACATAGACAATCCAAAAGCATTTAAACCCGGTACTTCTGGTTTAGAAAGAGTATCAGAAAAAGAACTTAATGAACTAAATAATACTATAATACGGCCAAGATGTTATAGAGAAGTATTCGTATCAGCAGCAGGGTTTGTTAGCCCTTGTTGTTGGATAGGCCTAGTTATTCCTTTCATAGATGTAGGAAGGAAGGTATCTAGGTTTTTTAACCAGCACCAATTAAAAGAAAAATTAATGAGTGTTGGATTAGAGAAATTTAGCTTACACTATTACTCATTAGAAAATATATTAAATGAAAATAGATTAAATAAAGTTTATTCTGATGATTGGAATAAAACAATACAATGTGGAAAGTTAAAAGAATGTACAACAGTTTGTGGACAAGCAAATGTATTAGATGATACAATGTCCCATGAAGACAATCCGTATAAACAAGAAAGATCAGTAACAGACCACAGAGAACATTTAGTATGAACCTGAAGCATATAAACTATAACTGCCCTGTCTGGGAAGTTTCAGACTTTTACCTGCCTGATGTAGAGTTACAAGAAGGGATATACTACGATCAAAAATATAATTCAGAAACTACACATTTAAGAAAGAACTATCTTCTTAGAGAAAATTTATGTGAGAAGTGGGATATTAATACAAAGGAGTTACAACATTTTATTAGAACTGAAATGAATGATGTAGAAGAAGTTAGAGCTATGTGGATGAATACATTGTCAGGCTTTAAATATCCAGCGTTTAAAAATTCAGGCGAAGTACTAGAAGATGGCCCTGGATTTGATATGGCACCTCACATAGATAACCGAGGTGTGTTTGGAGTATTGATTATTAACTTAATAAATAATCCTGTAGGTTCTGGGACACATTTTGTTGATATAAATTATAATGGCCCTGTGAAAAAGCATACCGGTGTATTCATGTTAAATAATTGGAATACAAGACACAGTATAAAAAACCCAGGCCCTGATAGAAGATTGGTTGGTTATCAGAACTTACATATAGATTCCATAAAATGAAAATAGAAATAAAATTATATGAAAAAACTTTTGGGAGAAGAAATGCTTCTGTTGTTTGGGAGCCTGTGATTAACCCATTTACAAATTGGTGGCTTGAACATTATATTGGAAGAGAAATGTATAAAGAACAACAGTATGACTATACTACGCATACAAAGAAGGCTTATAACACAGACGCTCCTGAGCTTCAAAATCCAGATGTATTATTAAAAAACCAATCTGAATATTTGAGAGAAGTAATAAATGAAGTAAATTCATACTTAGAACAAAAAGACGCTTTCCCTATACGCCCTCAAGATATAAATCTTAAATTGGATGCGAAGAGCAGGCAAATGTTAAATGACATACATAGATACTTTGTAAGAGTATCATATCCAAAAGGCATGTTCATAGACCATATGTGGACCGGCTATAGAACAGTACTGCCTGATAAATGGAGATTTAATTGGCACATGGATCAACCGGATATTTTAGATTATTATCATATGTATCCTGGTGACTTTGATTTAGAAGCAAACAGCGCTAAAGAATTTATGGAGACAATAAAAAAATTAAATGATGGGTGTCATGATATTGAGCCTTTATATTATTCTAGATCTGGACAAGCAAGAAATATGGAAGACTGCACCGCTTGGGTTGTAGGAAGTGAATGTTCAGACGCATGGAAATACAAGTATGCAATAGAACCAAAAACCAAATCAATAGTTCCAGAAACAATAGAGCATCAATTGGCTACTGCTAGAAGAATGGCTCCATTTAGAGACATACCTTTTGAGTTATATGAACACCAGACATCAGACAATAGTATAGATGTTTGGTGCCCTCAAGATTGTATATTAGGAAAAAATCCGGCCATAGCTTATTGTGATGAAGACGACCCTAAGCATTTTGATATACATAACGGACATCAAGTAAATTTTCATATAGAATTTACTACAAGAGCAGATAGAAAATTTTTAAAACGAATTGGCTGGAGTGGAAAGATACCATATGGTTGGCCTTTGGGTAGAGTATTGTCTGGCCACAAACATATAGAGAAACTTAATCGTGGCGATAAAGAGTATAATCATAAAGATTCAACTGGCCATATAGAAAAAATAATAATACACGAGGATTAAAATGAAACCATCAACTTTTAATAGTAGCTTAAAATCAATACCCGGAGTGGAAAGATACCGAGCTGCTTTACTTACTGGATGTGGTAGTAAGTTTGGCAAAATATTATTAAATCAAATATTACATAGATTTGATAGTGTGGATTTAATAACAGGAAATAAAGAGTTAAAAAGTAAAGGTAATTTATATGTCCATCACATAGATTGGAATGCGCCATTAGGAGATTTTATGAATTATAAAGTGCCTCAACGGGACGACCCATATAATCTAGTATTTTTCAATCACAATACTGCTCCACAGGGTTTTGGTATAGACGATTATTACAAAGATGTTTTATGGACACAAGAAATAATAAACAGCATTCATCTTCATGCAGACATAAAAATAGGATGGATGATAACTGCAGGAATTATTTCCCCGCCTGATTGGTTTGAATATTCTCCTTACTTTCATCACAAACATTCAAGATTATATTTAATGTATTTTATGCAACATTTACATAGGGGCAGTTATTTTGCAATTGATCCAGGAGAACCAACTAACTGGACAAGTGAGGAAAGAAAGCAACAAGCAATTAGAATGGCCAATTTCATGGAGGGCAATATTCCCGATGCAACAATATATAAAGCTGTTGGAGGAAATAGAGAACCTGAACTAAACTGGAAACTTGATTGGGTAAAAGAAGAAGATTTTATTAATGATGAGGACCCTTTTATATATGATTAGATGGGGAATAAGCGCAGGGTTTCATGATGCCTCTATAACAGTAGTAGAAGGTAATGATATATTGTTTGCAGGCCATGCTGAACGATATAGTCGTGTGAAGAACGATAAAAATTTAAATAAAGAATTAGTATCTGATGCGTTACAGTATGGTTATCCAGACATAATATATTGGTATGAGAAACCTTGGATAAAGAATGTAAGACGAATTATAGCAGGCCAAGATGTAAAAAAGAATACTATAAAAGAAGACTTATTAAGTTTAGGAATAAAAGCCCCTATAAAATACACCACACACCACAAAGCACATGCAGCAGCAGGTATGTTTACAAGTCCTTTTATAAACTCTAATGTATTGGTAATTGATGCTATAGGAGAATTATCAACAACAAGTATATGGAGCGGTGCATTAGGTAAACGGTGGACCCAATGGTATCCTAGATCTTTAGGATTGTTTTACACAGCAATTACTCAAAGATGTGGATTAAAACCAACAGAAGATGAGTATATATTAATGGGCATGGCTGCATATGGAGATCCTAATAGATTTTATAATGTAATGAAGCCATTGTTAGAAACAAACCTACACAAAGGTTGCAGAAATTTTTTACCTGGTTTATATGACGATCATGATCTTTTTGATATGGCTGCAGCAGCACAAAGGATATACGAAGAAGAATTTATAAAGCTATTGATTAAAGTAAAAGAAAAGGACTATACAAACAACTTGGTATTGATGGGTGGGTGTGCATTAAATTGTGTAGCTAATACAAAAGCATTAGATTATTTTAATAATGTATGGATTATGCCAAACCCAGGTGATGCAGGCTCGTCATTGGGAGCAATATTAGCACACACCCAAATACATGTAAACTTCACTCCTTATTTAGGACATAATATTGAAGGCCCATATCCAGCTCAAAAATTATTAGATGAATTACTTACTAATAAGATAGTAGGTGTTGCAAATGGCAGAGCAGAGTTTGGACCAAGGGCACTAGGAAATAGATCGTTGTTAGCAGATCCTAGAGGACTTGAGATAAAAGATAAAGTTAATAAAATAAAAAGACGACAAGAGTTTAGGCCTTTTGCTCCTGTTATATTAGAAGAAGAGGCACATAAATATTTTGATATGCCATGTAAAGAAACACCATTTATGCAGTATGTAGTAAAGTGTAAAGAACCAGATAAGTACCCAGCCATTATTCATAAAGACGGAACAAGTAGAGTTCAGACAGTTACAAGACAACAACACCCTGGCCTATATCAACTATTGGTTGCATGGAGAGATAAAACAGGCTGTCCAATGTTACTTAATACAAGCTTAAATATTAAAGGTGAGCCTATTGTAAACACAATAGAAGATGCTCGTAGATTTGAAAGGAAGTATAATGTACTCGTGGCCTGATTTACCTGAAAGTTATTGGCAGTTCTGGGCTGCTGAGCCTCACCGTAAAATAACTCGGGATAAAAGACGAACACTATTAATGCCAGACAAACCTAGAGCTTGGTTTTTTGGAGATAGTTTTGTTCAAGAGCCATATAAAACTGTTTGGCGCCCGATTTCAGATGAATTTAATCCAGTACATAGAGGGACAGGTGGTGCAGGTATTGAACAAGTTTATACACAGTTATTAATATGTAAAGATTTAATATTACCTCAGGATAGAGTAGTTATTTCAATATCACATCATGATAGAGAGATTGGCAAAGACGGTATTAGGCTTGCTGCTGTCCTTGAAAGACGAGCTATAGATGGATCTGTCGCGAAAGTAAAAGGCATAAGACAGTATGCTCCAGTATCACATAGGGGCGAAGAGGAATATCAAAAATTTATAGACCCAGAGTTTTATGAATATTATATAAAAGAAGTAAGGTGGGATCTACAACACATATT
>Ga0115011_10002787_pt1 | contig 12014 bp, 7 predicted proteins | sample TroAtlMetagenome_2_FD_88705 | JGI IMG/M metagenome (GOLD analysis project Ga0115011, IMG submission 88705) | Marine eukaryotic phytoplankton communities from Atlantic Ocean - Tropical Atlantic ANT8 Metagenome | ecosystem: Environmental > Aquatic > Marine > Oceanic | place: Tropical Atlantic... | reverse complement strand
TAGAAGCTAATTCTTCTAAGGAAATAGTACAAATACTTGCAAAAGAAATGTAATTCCTGCGCAGTATTATATACCCCCTTTTTCTCCCGACAAATCCTTGTAGTTGACTAATAGTAAATATTTGGCAATTTCAGGGAGATTGTGCACTCGATCTTGAAGATTAAGACCGGGGAAGATGGCATAGGTCTACCTCCTAACAGTGAGGATAAACGTACCAATGATTGTCAGATCATACGCAAACCCGGACGAATGTTGAAGCCGACGGCTACAAGCAGTTACTACGCCACCTGGTGGATGACTAGGCTCGGTTGCCGAAGACGGTCGTGCCAAGCAGCGATATGCTTCGGGGAGGCGCATGGAGCCTTTGATCCGAAGATTGCCGAATGGGACTTCCCAAACTCTAGTAGTTTAATCCGAAAGGATGGGGAACGCTCCGAATTGAAACATCTTAGTAGGAGCAGGAAAAGAAATCAAATGAGATGAGGTTAGTAAAGGCGATCGAACACCTCATAGAGCAATCCGAATCTTCTGATGAGAATCAGTAGAAATGTGGAGTGGCCTGTTTACATCTTAACACAGTTATTCGAATTTCGTGTGGAACACCGGCGCCAAAGAGGGTGATAGCCCCGTAGAAGACGCAGTGAAAGATGATTTCCAGGACCCAAGAGTAGCGTGCATTGGATATTGCGCGTGAATGTGGGAGGTACTAACTTCCAACTCTAAATACAAACCGAGACCGACAGCGCAATAGTAGCGTGAGCGAAAGTTGTAAAGTATCCCTGACGGGAGATTAATAAGATCCTGAAATCAGGTGGTAACAGACTGGTATGGCATGCAAGGGATTAAGCGGTTACACCGCCGCACCGATGTCATACCGTTCGATTCGAAAATTGATCCGTGGAGTTTCTATCATTGGCGAGGTTAAGTACGTAAGTACGAAGCCGTAGGGAAACCGATAGCCCGCAGCGCAAGCGAGGGGCAAGGTGTGCTCGCCTGGAGTCAATGGTTGGATACCCGAAGCCGGTCGATCTATGCCTGGGCAGGGTGAAGCCTTTCGGAAGAAGGGTGGAGGCCCGAACCAGTACTGATGTGCAAATCGTTTGGATGACCTGGGTATAGGGGCGAAAGACCAATCTAGACCGGCAATAGCTGGTTCCTCTCGAAACTGCTCGCAGGCAGACCTCAGCAGAGACGGGGCATGCGGTAGAGCACTGATTGCGTGTTTAGGAAGCGAAAGTTTTCGGCATGCTGTCAAACTCCGAATGTGTGTCCGTTGTAGAAGCTGGGCAGTGAGGGCATCGGGGTAAGCTTGATGTCCATAAGGAAAACAAACCAGACCAAAGTTAAGGTCCCTAAGTAACAGCTAAGTGTTAAAGAACAAATAGTGTTTAACAGCATAGACAGCTGGAAGGTTGGCTTAGAGGCAGCCATCCTTTAAAGAGTTCGTAACAGATCACCAGTCAAGTTCTTGAGCCTAGAAAATGGACGGGACTAAGTTGTTCACCGATACTTTGGGCCACCGAAAGGTGATGCGGTAGAGAGGCGTCGTGCGCGGGTGGAAGTGGGGCCGTGAGGTCCTGTGGACCGCGTTCGAATGATAATCATGGAAATAGTAGTAGCGTAGATGGGTGAGAATCCCATCCGCCGGAGGGGCTAGGGTTCCTCGACGATGTTCATCAGTCGAGGGTTAGTCGGTCCTAAGGTTCCCCCTAACAGGAGGAATCGAAAGGGAAGCAGGTTAAAATTCCTGCACCAATTCATATTTTGTCCAGTTCCTGACACATCGGGTCTTGTGGAGCACTCTTGTCGGAGTGTTGCCTTAAGCAATAAATTTGTGGAGTACCGTAATGGTGAGAAGCAAACTAAGCTTTTGGGAGGCGGAGTATTCCGCTTCTGCGTTAGCCTGGTGTCCGTGAAAAGGGAGCTGGAGCCGTATGAGTTGTCCGTACCGAGATCTGACACAGGTGCCCCTAGGTGAGTAGCCTAAGGCGTCGCGGCAGAATCCGGGCGAGGGAATTCGGCAAATTAGCCCCGTACCTTTGGTATAAGGGGTGCCAGCTCTGAAGAGAGCTGGTCGCAGTGACTAGGGAGCTCCGACTGTTTATTAAAAACACAGGTGGCTGCTAGTCCGTAAGGATGTGTATAGCCGCTGAATCCTGCCCAGTGGCAGTATCTGAAACCAGGTTTCAACCTGACGAAGGACTGCTAAACGGCGGGGGTAACTATGACCCTCTTAAGGTAGCGTAATACCTTGTCGCTTAATTGGCGACTTGCACGAACGGCCTAACGAGAGCTCTACTGTCCCCGCCCGGAGCCCGATGAAATTGACTTACTGGCGCACAGTCCAGTACGTCCCAGCCGCAAGCGAAGACCCCGTGGAGCTTTACTGCAACCTGCCGTTGTGGCACGAGTTGTTATGTGTAGCGTAGACGGGAGACATTACACAGGTGCGAGCGCTAGCTCGTCGCCGAGTCACCGATGAAACACCGTCCTTTTCGATTCGTCCCACTCACCTCTTAGGAGGAACCCCGGTAGGCGGGCAGTTTGGGTGGGGCGCCACTCCCTCGAAAAAATAACAAGGGAGCCCAAAGGTCAGCTTAGGTAGGTCAGGAATCTACCGTTAAGTGCAAGGGCAAAAGCTGGCTTGACGTGGTTTGGCAACACAACAAACCACGATGCGAAAGCAGGGCCTAGCGAACCAACCAGCGCCGTTAGTAGGTGCGGTTGATAACAGAAAAGTTACCCCGGGGATAACTGAGTTGTCTGGAGCAAGAGCCCACATCGACCTCCAGGCTTGCTACTTCGATGTCGTCTCTTCCTATCCTGGGTGTGCAGAAGCACCCAAGGGTGGGGTTGTTCGCCCATTAAAAGGGATCGTGAGATGGGTTTAGACCGTCGTGAGACAGGTTTGTTGCTATGTGCTGGGACTGTCCAATGCCTGAGGGGAAGGATCCTCTAGTACGAGAGGAACGAGGGTTCGCAGCCACTAGTTTACCAGTTGTCTGACAAGGCACCGCTGGGCAGCCACGCTGTAAGGGATAAGAGCTGAAAGCATCTAAGCTCGAAACCCGCCTCAAAACGAGGCATTTTGACACTTATAGAAGATAAGATTGATAGGACCGGGGTGTAAGCACCGAGAGCTATGGTGTTGTTTGAAGTATTACTTCGGTAGTACGGATAATAACATTTCGAGGTGTTCAGCCCGTCGGTTACTAATAGTCACAACTGCTACTAATGCTGTCGGCTTCAACCGTTTGATGGGTTTGCGTATGTACCCCAATTATTTTTAGAAAAAAATTAACCTGGTGGCCATGTCATTTTTCTACCTGCTATCAGGTGTAAATGTATATGAAAAACCGTTTGTTGTGCATCTTTATTACAATTAAAAATAGTCCGATATCCTGATTCTGATATTCCTTTATCTTGAGCTATTTTTTTAGCCGCTAAGAATATTTCTCCCATGGTTTGCGTATGTTTTTCTTCTAGATCATTAAGAGTAGAAATATGCTCTTTAGGAATTATTAGAATGTGTATAGGTGCTATTGGATTAATATCATTAAAAGCAAGAACATGCTCATTCTCATATACTATATCGCTAGGTATTTTACCGTCTATGATTTTACAAAAGAGACAATCTGACATAATTACACTATAGGGGCATATTATTTGAAAATTTTCAACCAAACATTCCAAGATGCGAAGAAATAGCTCCCATTGCAGTTCCTGTTTCAAATGCCACATTTGAACCAGTTAATTCAAAATGGTATGGGGCTTTACTAACAAAAGATTTAGGAAGTCCTTTGGGACCTAAACCCATTACCATACATAATCTACCATCGGGCAAGGATGATTTAGTTAAATCTGGGTTTGCTGTGGTAGCAACTATGCTTCCTGACCAACTTTCATCTATTTCCTTTTCGAAAAATTGTACTCTGTTCTTATCAATCAGCAATTTAGTATAACCTTCATTTGGAAGTCTCATTTCTTTCTTTATCTCATTTACCAATTTTTCTGAAGAAATTGGGGGAAAGTTAATGAGTGCCAAATCTAAGTCAAAAGCAGCACAAAGATTTGAGGCTTTGAAAATAGATTTGAAATGTGGATGATTCCAATTTCCGCCATATGTATTGTAAAGCGCCAAAGTATGATTTCCCTCATCAGATATCTCTTCCAAATTTTTAACTTTTTTTGTTGGATTAGATACTTCTATACCTTCTAAACGATTTAATGTTAAATCTAATTTTCTCCTAAATTTAAGTTGATCTTCAGAATCTTTTAATTTGCTAAACGTTTCCTCTGCTTTATTGTAAAGTTCTTTTGCTTTTTCTTTAAAATTTTTTCTATCTGCTCTAGAAGTAAGGGAAAGTAAAAACGCTATTTTCTGATCATATGGAAAATTAGCAATATGTGCCTCAAATAATTCAATATCTACAGTGCTACAGCATACTCTAACTAGATACATCAATAATTCTTGTGAATCTGCAGATTCTAAAGCCTTAGATAAGATAGAGGAGTCTGAATTTTTATGAGATTTAGTTATCTGTAAATGTAAATACCCTAATAACTTAGTTTTAGGTTCAAGACTAAAATTCTGAAGGCTATCTGCTAAGGAATTATTTGCCTTAATCTTTGCCCAATGCCGGATTATGGCTTTTCCGGTCTCAAATTCATTTGATTCCAGATTACTTGAAATAAGGAGTAAGTCACTTAAGAAATCTTCAGGAAAATTCTTTGAATAATTTATCAAAAAATCTTTGATTTTAGATTTTTTCTCGGAAGATAATTTTTCTAAAATAATTGAGTAAGATTTTTCTCTAATCTGGTTTTGTGGTAATGATTTTAATAATTTAGAAATACTCCCTAGCAATTCTATTCTTCTCCAAGGCTGTTGCACATTATCTATTTCATTACTTGCTAAGAAAAATGCGTTTTTACAAGATTTACTTTTTGGATCAAGATGCGGAATTATCAAAAACAATGACAAACTCAAATAATAAGAATCCGATATAGATTTGGCCTTGGAAAGCAAAAATTCTGGATCTTGCCCCTCCTTCAGTTCTCTGCGTATTTTGCGCATCATGGAAGGATTGTGTGATTTTGCCATTTTATTCCTAAAATCTTAGTGAAACTATTCCCATATCTTATTTAAAGTGACAGGTGCATAATTATTAGGCACTAGGCTTAGTCTTTTATATACTATTTTGTGCACTAGAATCTCAGTGTCGCTTTGATAGCTAAAAATAAATTTGAATCTAGCCTTGAAGTTCCTGTTCCTGTGGACCAACTTTTTAGTTGGCACGAGAGTCCTGGAGCTTTCGAAAGGTTAACTCCTCCATTCGATCCTGTTAAAGTTAAAAAAAGAAGAGGAGGAATTGATGGAGGTACTGTTCATATTCAAATGAACTTAGGCCCTATTCCTTTGACATGGATTGCTAAGCATCATAGCTATAAGAAAAATGTGCAATTTCTTGATGAGCAAATTAGCGGACCATTTGTAGAATGGAATCATAAGCATTTATTTGAAAAGTTAGATAATCAATCATCGAAACTAATTGACAAAATAGATTACCAATTACCACTAGAGCCACTAGGTAGCATCTTTGGAGGGTCATTTACTAAAGAAAAAATAAAGCAAATGTTTGCCTACCGAAGAAATGTCACTAAAAATGATCTTAAATCACAATCAAAATATAATGGCAAACCTCTTGATATCGCAGTAACTGGAAGCTCTGGAATCATAGGTTCTGGACTTGTGCCTTATCTTACTACTGCAGGTCATTCTGTAGAAAAAATAGTTAGAGGAAGGCCTCAAAAAGGAGAAATTGGTTGGGATCCAAAAAAGGGAATTATAAGTAATTTAAGTGGAAAAGATGCTGTTGTTCATTTGGCCGGAGAGCCAATTAGTAAGCCAATTGCCGGAATGGTCCCTCTACCATGGACTACTTGGAAACGTAATGAAATACTAGAAAGTCGTGTTAATGGAACGAGATTAATTGCTGAACATTTAGCTTCTCTGAATAGACCTCCAAAGGTTTTGGTTTGCGCCTCTGCTATTGGATATTATGGAGATAGTGGAGATTCTCTTTTGTCTGAAGATAATAAAAATGGAAATGATTATTTTTCTCATGTTGTTAAAGAATGGGAAGCTGCAGCTCAACCTGCAATAGATGCAGGAATTCGTGTAGTTTTTCTTAGAATTGCTCCCGTTATGTCTCCACTTGGTGGAGCATTACAAGTACTTGGAAATGCTGCTAAATTAGGACCTAGCCCTCCTGTTGCAGGAGGCAATCAATGGTGGTCTTGGATTTCTATTGATGATGTTATAGATGTTATTTATCACTCAATAATCACTGATTCGCTTTCTGGAGCTGTAAATGTAGCTTCCCCAAAGCCAGTCAGGCAAAAAGAATGGGCATCTACTCTTGCAAATGTTCTATGGGGTAAATTTAGTATTATCAGTGGGCTTGTTCCTGTTCCTGGAATAGCATTGAAAACTTTCTTAGGAGAATTTGGAGATGTGCTTGCGCTATCTAGCATTAAAGTTGATTCCTCAAAACTAGTTAATTCAGGATATGAATTTAGATTTGAGAATTTGGAAGATTGTTTTAGGCATTTGTTAGGGAGAAGAAAACAGGAGGATCTTCTATGAAAGATATAGTGATTATTGGTGCAGGTTATGGAGGGTTAGTAGCTTCAGCGCTTTTAGCCAAAGAAGGGCATAATGTCACCGTAATTGAAAAAAATGAGCAACCTGGAGGTAAAGCTAGTTTACTAGTTAAAGATGGATTTCAATTTGATATGGGGCCTTCTTGGTATATGTGGCCTCAAGCATTTGAAAAATTATTTGAAGAATTTAATGAAGATGCTAGTGAATTATTAGAATTAAGAAAATTAGATCCATCATATCGTGTATTCTTCGATGATGGCGAAATAATTGATATTTCAAGCAATGTTGAAGATAATTATGAAATATTTGAAAAACTAGAGCCTAATGGTGGTGAAAAACTTCGTAAATACTTAGAAGTTTGCAAAAAACAATATGATATTTCCATGAAACGCTTAGTATATAGAAGCTATAATTCCATTTTTAGTATTTTTACTCCAAGTATGATGATCGATGGTTTAAAATTAAAGCCATTTAGTAATTATCATAAAAGAGTTAAAACCTATTTTAAAAATCCTAAAGCTCAAAAATTACTAGAATGGATTACTGTATTCTTGGGAGGCGACCCAAGAAATGTTCCTGGAATGTATTGTATGATGTCCTACTTAGACCATCATCATGGAATTTACTATCCTAAGGGAGGAATGAATGGCGTGGCAAAAAAAATACATGAGATTGCCGAAAAACATGGCGTTCAATTTAAATTTAATGAAGCTGTAACTAAAATTAATGTAGAAGACAAAAAAGCAACTAGAATTATTACTGAAAATGCGGAATATGATGCAGATTTAGTAGTTAATAATGCAGATTATCACCATGGTGAAACTCAATTGTTAACTGAAGAAAATCAGACCTATAAGTCAAGTTATTGGGAAAAGAAAACCATGGCTGTTTCTATGCATCTTGCCTATATTGGAGTAAAACGTAAAATTGATTGTTTAACTCATCATAATTATTTCTTCCATGAAAATTGGAACGACCATTTTGATCAAGTATTTAAGGATCCGAAATGGCCAGACAATCCTAACTTTTATGTATGTTGCCCATCAAGAATTGATGAAGGTGTTGCACCTAAAGGGATGGAAAATCTTTTCTTTTTAGTCCCTGTGGCTTCTGATTTAGAAGATTCTGATGCTGTTCGTGAAGCGTATTTTGATAAAGTCTTAGAAAAGTTTGAAAATTGGACTGGTGAAAAAATAAAAGATGATATTGTTGTTAAATCACTCTTTACTCATCGCGATTTTAAGAATAGATACAACGCCTACAAAGGGACTGGGTTAGGGATGGCCCATACTTTGTGGCAAACTGCAGTTTTTAGACCAAAACATAAAAGCTCTAAAGTCAAAAATTTATATTATACTGGTCAATATAATCATCCTGGTGTTGGAGTTCCAACCACTGTTATTTCTTCCCAAATTTTAGTAAATGAAATGAAAAAGGAGGGGGTGTTAACATAGTATACGTAAGAACGAAAAATATCAAAGGCAAAAAATACGCTTATCTTGTTGAAAGTAAATGGGATAGCGAGAAGAAAACATCAAAACAGAAGGTTATTGAATATTTAGGCTCTGTAGATGACTTAACCATAGATGATGTTCCAAAAGAATATCATTCTGGTTCTGTGAGGAAATTCTTTATCAAGAACCAAACTAAATTAGATGATAAAGTAATTGAAAAACAGAAAGAATTAGAAATTGTACTTTCTCGTTGTTTACAAACGGGAGATGAAGAAATGGCAACTGAAAAAGCTGATGAATTAATTGAATTAATAGGACTTCAAAGATTCTATATTGATTCAGTAACCAGTGTTATGACTGAAACTGGAAAACTCTGGGTCGATGGAGAAATAGGGATTGCACAGGAGCATATGATTACTAACATTATGCGAAAAATAATTCAGCACCACAATGCAAGAATTGAAATGAAAGGGCTTGTAGAAGGATTAGCCGTAATATGTAATCCGGAAGGGGATGATCATAGTATGTCAAATATAGTCCTTGAAGGGCTTCTAAAAACCAGAAAATATAGAGTTACAAATATTGGTGGATCTTGGTACATGGGCGATAAAAAAGCTGCAACCAATAAGGCCATTATTGATTTTATATTACATTCAAGACCAGACATTGTTTTCATTTCGGTGACTATTGCCAGATATTTATTTAATGCAAAAATGATTGCTAGAGAGTTAGTCAAAGAATTGCCTAACACTAAGATATTCCTTGGAGGGCTTGGCACTAGGGGCATTGTAGATGGTGAATTGCAAAATGGCGTAATACTAGCAAATAAAGACACAATGAGGACGTTGAACCAACTATGATGAAAAAATTAGGCACCAGTTTAACTGCTTTAAATACCTACAAACAAAATATAGATTCCGACATGTCAAATAATGTTTATTCTTCCGAAACGCATGGTAATAGAATTTCTTCTGAAAATCCAGAGGATATTTTTAGAAATGGAAGCACTACTTACTACTACAGTACCAAACTATTTCCTGCTAATATTCGAAAAGAAGTAACACAGTTGTATAACTTTGTTAGAATTGCTGATGATTATGTCGATTCTGTACCACAAGACACCAAAGGTTTCTTGAAATTTAAGGAAGAATATTATCGCACTGTTTCGGGTAAGAAAACTGAAAATAAAGTAATTGCAGATTTTGTTAGTCTTTCTGAGAAAAGGCAGTTCAAACATGAATGGGTTGATGCATTTCTAAAATCCATGGAAATGGATACTGAAAAATCAAATTACAAGAATTTAGAAGAACTTAACACTTATTTGTATGGATCTGCTGAAGTTATTGGTTTAATGATGAATAGAGTAATGAATCTTGATGAAAGTGCTGATGACTCTGCCCAATATTTAGGAAAAGCAATGCAATTTATTAATTTCATAAGAGACATTGATGAAGATTTAGATTTGAAAAGAACTTATTTCCCAATTGAAGATTTAGAAGCTTTTGGACTATCTGGATTAACTAGAGGTGAAGCTAGAAGAAAACCTGAACAATTTGAAGCATTTGTAAGATCTCAAATACGTCTTTACTTTATGTGGCAAAAACGTGCTGAAGTAGGATTTCAATTTATCCCTAAAAATATGCGTATTGCAGTTCAAACTGCGTCTGATATGTATATGTGGACTGCAAAGGAAATTTACAAAAATCCTTTCATTGTTTACGATTTAAAAATAAAACCAACATGGCCAAAAGTAATTCTAAATGGATTGAAAAACATGTTAAATGTTTACAACCCATTGAGAAGAAACCGAACTTCTGGTAACGTAGCTATTGAGAATCATTCAATATAATTTACGTCAGTAAACTATAAAAATCACGACGATATCACTAAATTATGATAAATGTAACTGATATGGCTGCTAAGAAAATCTCTGAAGCTCAGAATGGTCAAGAATTAAATGATAAGATGCTTCGTATTGGAGTTTTTCCTGGAGGCTGTGGTGGCGGTTATCAATATGCTTTAGGGTTTGATTCAAAAGGAGATAATGACTCTGTTTTCGAATCAAATGGTTTAGAAGTTCTTGTAAAAAGTGAAGATGTTGAAAAAGTATCTGGAACCGAAATTGATTATATTGTCACTGAAATGGGTGAAGGTTTCCGATTAAACAACCCAAATCCAGCTCCTGAAGGTAAAAAAGGCGAATGTGGTTGCGGTTCAGAAACTAGCTGTTGTTAATTAATGAAACAAAATTCATTATCTGAACAAAGCTTTTCTGTAGTTGTTGCTTTAGTTTTAGTCTCTAGTTCATATCTTCTTCTTATTGAAGAAGCTATTGATGAGGAATATGAAATGAGAGTTCCTGTTTGGGCTAGAAGTCAATTTAATTATGATACGTCACAACCGTATAGTTTTGTTCTTAATCAAGGAACTTATGAACTATTAGAAACTGATAACGAATTTGATTCTGTTCATGTTATGATTCCTTACAATTTACCATTAAGCGAAGGAGGTGCTGCAGCTACCTGCCAATTTGGAGGTGAATGTCCACAAATTAGTTTAGCTTATTGGAGGCCTAAAGTGCCTGCTGGAGTTAAAGTTCCAGTTATTGCTGAATTTGGACCTTATTTTGGTGAAACTTCAGCTTCAACTCCAGATGTTTCACAACCTGGTAGTTGGCTAGGCATTAGTGTGATTCAAAACCTACTACCTCACGGATTTGCTTTCGCACAAGTATCAGTAACTGGTACTGGAAGTTCTAACCATTGTATGGACTTAATGGGGTTTGCTGAACAAGAAGGAATCAACGCAGCAGTTGAATGGCTAGGAACGCAGGATTGGTCAAATGGAAATGTAGGTATGATTGGAAAATCTTACGATGGTTCTACTCCTTGGCAAGCTGCAATGTATGGTAATGAATATCTAAAAACTATAGTGCCAATTTCTGGACTTATTGGCGTTAGAGAATTAATGTGGAAGAATGGATCTTCAGAAGCAAGAGCGCCTTTCATGCACAACGTTGTTTATGGCTCATATGGCTATGAAGCCGATAAAGAAGAACAAAACTTGCAAAATGCATGCCCTGACTACGCCTTATCAAGCTTATATGGGGCGGAAGCCTATACTTTTGGAGGAAGCGAATTTAGCGGATATTGGGATGAAAGATATTTCCTTGATCGAGTCTTGGAAAATTATAGAGGTTCTGTTTATATTGTGCAAGGATTCCATGATTGGAATGTTGACCCCCATATGGCTGTACCTGTGATAAATACATTATTAGACACTGGAATAGAAGCAAAGGTTTTGATGGGGCAATGGGACCATGATTATCCTGATAGGCCCGATTATCAAAAACAACGCTCCGATCCAGGAAGAGGCTCGGAAGCCTATCCTCAAATGGTCAGATTTGATTGGATGCAAGATTTGCTTGAATGGTTTACTTACTATTTACAAGAAACGGGACCTAAACCAAGTCTTTACTTAGAAATACAAAATAATCGTGGAGAATGGCGTGTTGAAGAAAGATATCCTGCTTCAGATTCAAAGACTATTGAGATGGCTTTAGGAAGTGCAGATTTAGTCCATATAAGCAATGGCAACACAATCATTCCATTTGCCAATGATTATGTTGTTTTTGAAACGCCTGCATTCAACCAAACTTTCAGATTTGGAGGATTACCGCAATTACACATTGATGTTACTTTAGCTGGTTCTGGCGGATCGGTATATGCTTTGATGGAGGATTGTAACTCAGATGATGAATGTATACACATAGGTCATGCCACAATGGATCTAAGATACCATGCTGGTGGAACTCAATATAACGTTCTTTCACCGGGACAAACTGTTAATGCAAAAATGGAATTTTTTGCAATGGATGTCTTAATTCCTGAAGG
>Ga0115011_10002785_pt1 | contig 12021 bp, 12 predicted proteins | sample TroAtlMetagenome_2_FD_88705 | JGI IMG/M metagenome (GOLD analysis project Ga0115011, IMG submission 88705) | Marine eukaryotic phytoplankton communities from Atlantic Ocean - Tropical Atlantic ANT8 Metagenome | ecosystem: Environmental > Aquatic > Marine > Oceanic | place: Tropical Atlantic... | reverse complement strand
GCATTTTTCCTGACCATAACAATGATATGTTTTTTTTCAGGAGCTCCATACTTAACGATTACACAGATGGCAGCCGGCTTATATACTTATCCATTATTTACAGTAATTCTTGCAGGTCCAATTTTAAAAGAAAAAATAACTGTTCTAAAGATATTTTCATTAATATTGGGATTTACTGGAGCCTCGCTAATTCTTACCCCATGGGAAACTAATTTTTCTATTTTCCAATTCATACCAATATTGGCCGGGTTCTTCTACGCCTGCAATATCTTAACGATAAGAAAATTATGTAAAAATGAAACACCCTATGCCATGGCTGCCGGTGTAGCTATCTCGTTTGTGATCATTTGTTCTTTAATGCTGCTCTCTACCGAATTAATAAACTTTTCTGAAGGTAGCAGAAGCTTGAACCCCTATCTTATGAATGGATGGACAACCTTAACCATAACACTAGTATCAACTGTTTTAATGGTATCCTTATTCAATGTTAGCGGAAATCTTTTTATCACCAAGGCCTATCAAACAAGCGAAAGTAGTTGGCTTGCTCCTATTGACTATATTTATTTTATTTTTGCGGCTTTTTGGAGCAAAATACTGTTTGATAAACTGCCTACCGTTCTAGGTCTTATAGGCATAATTTTAATTGTTTCAGCTGGCATCCTGATTGGAACACAAAGAAACAAATAAGATCTATATTTTAGTTGTTTATATTATATATTTATATTGATTGGACGATAAATGATTGAAAGATTATTACTTACTGGAGCAGGAGGAAGATTGGGGTCTTACCTTAGAGAACCTCTATCCCAACTTTGTACAGAGCTAGTCTCTACTGATATTAAAAGTGAGATAGGTCCTTTATGCAAAAATGAAAAATATATATCCGCAGATTTAGCAAAATTTGATGAAGTGCTTCCTCTCTCAGAAGGTGTCACAATGATATGTCATTTTGGAGCTGTAGTGGATGAGTTGCCCTTTGATAATTTGTTAGGACCGAATTTTATTGGCTCCTACAATATATGGGAGTCCGCGAGAAGAAATAGTGTTCAAAGAGTAATCTATGCAAGTTCGATACATGCGGTGGGAATGTATTCAAAAACAAAAACTATTACTCCTAGCACCCATCACAAACCTGATGGCTTCTACGGTCTATCAAAATGTTTTACTGAAGATTTAGCCAAAATGTATTTCGACAAGAATGGAATAGAGGCTGTCTGCCTCAGAATAGCCACATGTGCTCCGGTAACAACTGCAAGAAGTCTTACCAGCTGGTTATCTTATGATGATTTAGTTCTTTTAGTTACCCGCTCTATTGATAGCATATCGACAGAATTTTCTATAATTTATGGCGTATCCAAAAATGATAGAAAAAATATAGATAATTCCGAAGCAGGACATATAGGATTTTTGCCTCAAGACAATGCAGAGGAATATGCATCGCAAATTTTTGAAAGTGATTTAACTGAAGAACTAAATGATCCTGGAAATCAATTTCACGGAGGACCATTCGCGTCAACAGAACTTGGTGTAAGCCCTATGGAAAAAATGAAAATAATTCATAAACGTAAAGGAGAGTAAATCGATGAAAGATCAAAAGTCTTTACGAGGAGGTCAACTATTAGCTAAATGCCTTAAAGAAAAAGGGGTCGATCATGTATTTACTTTAGCTGGCGGCTTTTGTAATCCCGCCCTGGAAGGTTTTATGAATTACCAGATGCCAGTAGTAAATTGTCCCCACGAACAAATAGCAGGGCATTTAGCTGATGGTCACACTAGGCTTACAAGAAAACCAACAGTTTGTATTGTAGGACCCGAGGGCTTTGCTAACGCTATACCCGCGATGATGGAGGCATGGGGAGAACGCTCTCCTGTTATTTTTATTACAGGGTCTTCTACTTTAAAAAAACAGGGAGCAGGTGGTTTTAAAGAAATTGATGATGTCTCAATTGCAGAGCCTTTAACGAAATATAGTGCATCAATAACCGATGGAACTAGAATTTCAGAATTTGTAGATAGAGCATGGAGAATTGCCACTAGTGGATACCCTGGGCCGGTCCATCTGAGTATGCCTGTAGATATTATGTTTTCATCATTTACTGAAGAGAACTCTCTAACCGAAAGGCCTTACTCTAACAAAGCTCCTGAGAGTTTCCGAGCATGGCCTGAGCCAAAAGCATTAGAGCGGACTTTGGAAATAATAAAAAATTCTAGAAAACCAATTATTATTGGAGGGCACGGAGTATGGTGGTCAAAAACCGAACACCTTCTCAAAAAAATAGGAGATGAAATCAAAATCCCTATTTTCAATGTCCCTTATCATCAGAAATTATTAAATGAGGATTGTGAGGCTTTTCTAGGCTTAGCAGATGTGCATCAGTACCATCCCTCAAAATTTGCTTTTAACGAGAGCGATTGTATTTTAATGGTCGGAGGTAAACTAGATAACCAAATGAATTTTGGGAATCCACCCCTATTCCCCTCAGATACAAAATTGATTTGTGTAAATGGTTCTCATGAGGAAATTGAATTTAATAGATCTGCAGACCATCTTTTATTATGTGATCCCGGCGCTTTTTTTGAAAGTCTTTTAGATCTAAAGCATACTAACCAATGGTCATATGATCCAGTTTGGTTGGATACAAACTTGAAAGAAAGAGAAAAGTGGATTTCGGCTTCAATTACTGACCTAAAGAAAACAACAGACAGTCCTGCCTGGTCAGGTGGCAAGATACATCCTCTACAACTTTCACTGTCTGTACAAAATGTTATGAAGAATGATGACATACTAGTTTTTGACGGAGGAAATACCCATTTTTGGTCTGAAATAGCCGTAAATATTGCAGGTAAAAATGGTCTTGCCCTTCATCAAATAATGCATCCAGGCTCATATTCGATGCTTGGAGTGGGTGTTTCATTTGCTCTATCCGCTAAAAGTTTAAATCCTTCTAGAACTGTTGTGTTGATATCTGGGGATGGAGCTTTTTTGAGTGGTGGCTTGTCTATAGAGGCTGCCTTTCAGGAAAATCTTCCCATAGTTGTTATAGTGGATAACAATGGTGGATTAGATTGTATCTCTCAACAACAAGAAAGATTATTCAAAGACGGATCTCACTTCGCTACAGATTTCAGAGACATACCCTTTCACGGCCTATTTACAGGAATGGGCGGTCATGGCGAACTGGTCACACATAAAGATGAAATTGAGGGAGCCGTCAAACGCGCTATTGAAAGTGGGAAACCTGCTTGTGTAAATGTCAAGACAAAGGGTGTAATAAGCCCAATTGTAGCGGCTACAAGTGATAAAAGAGATAAGGCTTCGATAGAATAGGAATATAAATGCCAACTATTAGTTCACATGTTTTAAACTCAGAGAATGGTACACATGTATCTGACCTCTCAATTACTTTGAGTCATCTTAAGGAGGACGGAAAAAAAGAGGTAATCTTCTCCAGTAAAACAGATAAAGGTGGAAGGTTGAGTGAGAGTTTTACAATAGATCTTTCTGAAGACAAGATATTTGAATTGGAATTTAAAATCTCAGATCTATTTCCAAAAAAAGAAAAGGGGATAAATTGTAATGATTTAATATTTAGAATTTCTCTAAATTCAAGAGAAGAAAAATTTCACATACCAGTAATTATTTCAAGGCATGGTGCCTCAACATGGTGGTCAGGAGCATAATAAATGAATAAACAAAATGGGCTAAACTTATCAAGAAGAATAAGAAGAACACCTTATACCTCAAACGTTGAGAACCACGGAGTTACAGGATTTTCTGTAGTCAATCACACATTATTACCAAAATCATTTCAAAATACTCTCGAAGAAGATTATTTGCACTTGCAAGAATATGTTCAAATTTGGGATGTAGGATGCCAGAGACAAGTAGAGATAAAAGGAAAAGATGCCACAAAACTAGTAGAGCTTATGACACCAAGATCAATTGAAGGTATGAAGATAGGCAAATGCCTTTATGTTCCTTTGACAGATACAAATGGTGGAATTATCAATGATCCTATTTTAACAAAAATAGCTGAAGAACACTATTATTTGTCTGTAGCAGACTCCGACGTACTTCTTTGGGCCAGAGGGTTAGCCATAGGCTATAAACTCAATGTTAGGATTCGGGAACCCGATGTTTGGCCACTAGCAGTTCAGGGCCCAAAAGCAAATCTTGTATTATCTAAAGTTTTTGGAGACAAGATAAATAGCCTAAAGAAGTTTAACTTTGATTGGTTTCCCATAGAAGATACCAAACAGATAATTGCAAGAACAGGTTACTCAAGGAATGGTGGATTTGAAATTTACCTTTCTCGACCAGAACTCGGTGATAGTCTCTGGAAAAAAATTTGGGAAGCAGGAGAGCCGTATAACATCAGACCAGGTTGTCCCAATATTGTTGACCGAGTTGAAGCAGGTCTCTTGTCATATGGGAATGAAATGACAGTCGAAAACACACCCTTAGAATGCAATATGGAAAAATTTATTGATATAGATAAAGAGGTTGATTTTATTGGGAAAAAAGCCCTGTTGAGGCAAAAAAAATATGGGGTCAGAAGACGGATAAAAGGTGTTATCTTTGGTGGCACAAAAATCCCTACAATCACAAGACCTCTTCAAGTATTTGATAAAGAAAAAATAAAAATTATTGGATTGCTCACATCAGGGGCATACTCGCCAAGATTTCAAAAGAATGTTGGCGTGGGAATGATCGATAGAGGCTATTGGGAAGAAGATAATAATATAGAGGTGAAAATAGATGACAAAACTTTTTGTCAAGGTCAAATCAAAGACTTGCCACTAGTAAAGTGAGGTAAAAATGGTTTTAGAAATAAATAAAGAGGTGTTTATCACATGTGCTGTAACTGGTTCGGGAAGTTCACAGGATAAGAGTAATGAGGTTCCTAGGTCTCCCAAGGAAATTGCTGAGAGCGCTATAGATGCAGCTAAAGCAGGGGCAGCAATTGTTCACTGTCATGTGAGAGACCCTGAGACAGGAATGCCTTCTAGAAGAGTTGATTTGTATGAAGAGGTCACTCAACGAATTAGAGATTCAGAAACAGATGTAATATTAAATTTAACAACTGGAATGGGCGGAGATATTTACCTTAGCAATGATCCAGAAAACCCTTTGCCATTAAAGACACCTGAAACAGATTTAATTGGCGCCTCTGAGAGAATAGAACACTTGATCTCATGTAAACCAGAAATCTGCACTCTTGATTGTGGAACTATGAACTTTGCTGAAGATAATTATGTGATGACAAATACCCCTGGTATGCTTTACTCGATGGCAAAGAAAATTTCTGATTTGGGAATACTCCCAGAAATAGAAGTCTTTGATACAGGCCATCTTTGGTTAGCAAAAAAGCTTATAGAAGATGGATTGATCAAGGAGCCCGCTCTCTTACAGCTTTGCATGGGAATACCTTGGGGTGCTCCAAATGATATAAATACATATTTGTCATTAATAAATAATGTGCCTAAAGGGTCAACTTGGTCAGCATTTTCTATAGGAAGATATCAGATGCCTTATGTGGCTATGGCTGTATTGGGTGGTGGTAATGTACGTGTCGGATTAGAGGATAATATTTGGCTAGAAAAGGGAAGGTTAGCAAAAAATTATGAGTTGGTTGAAAAGGCAGTAAATATAATTGAGGACCTAGGAAGTAACATTATGAACGCCGACGATGTCAGAAAAAAATTAAACCTAAAAAAAATATGACTCTCAAATCTTTAAATGTTGCATGCATAGGTGCAGGTGTGATTGGATCTGGGTGGGTGGCTCGACTTGTTTTAAATGGGGTGAACGTTACTGTATTTGACAAACAGAAAGATAGCTACAAGCGTACAAAGGAAATCATAAAAAGAGCTGCCAAATCTTACTCACAATTAACAGAAGCTCCTTTGCGTAATCATGGAAAATTAACTTTAACCAATTCGCTAGAAGAGGCTATTGTTGGTTCACATTATGTAATTGAGAGTTTGCCTGAAAATTTGAATATGAAGCGTGATGCTTATGAAGAGATTCAGGGTATCTCTAAAGATATTCCAATATTATCGTCAACCTCTGGATTTAAGCCCAGCGACCTCCAGCATAAAATTCCTAGTCCACAAAATTTGCTTGTTACTCATCCCTTTAACCCCGTTTATTTGATGCCCTTGGTAGAAGTAGTCCCTGGTAAGGAAAAAAATGACAGCTTAATAAGGACAATTATGTCACTCCTTAAAGACATAGGAATGACACCCGTGCTTATTAAAAAGGAAATAGACGCATTTGTTGCCGACAGAATGCTCGAATCTATGTGGAGGGAAGGCTTGTGGCTTATAAAAGATGGAATATGTACAACTGAAGAATTAGATCAAATAATTACCTCGGGATTTGGCATCCGTTTTGCTCAAATGGGTATGTTTGAAAGTTACAGAATTGCCGGTGGTGAAAATGGAATGCGCCACTTTTTAGATCAGTTTGGTCCAGCACTTCAATGGCCTTGGTCTAGATTAACTGACGTACCTAAATTTGATAATCGTCTGATCGAACAAATTTGTTCTCAGTCCGACTTACAATCCGGAAAATATTCAATATCTGAACTAGAGGAAATTAGAGATAGGAATCTTGTTGAGATTCAGAAAGCTCTCAAAAATAATCGCTGGGCCTCAGGTCTAAATCTATCAAGGTATGAAAAGAATTTATTTGATGAACAAGCCCAAGATGCTAGAGAAAAAGAAACCGCTATTGGAAGTGATTTACTTGTTTCCTTCTCGAAAGTAATCCCACCGGAATGGGCAGACTATAATGGTCACATGACAGAATATAGGTATCTTAACTGCTTTGGTGATGCCTCTGATGCAGTAATGAATTTTATAGGGTGTGATAAAGATTATATAAACAAGGGCAATTCTTATTTTACCGTAGAGACAAATATTAGACATTTGAAAGAAATTAAAGTTGGTGAAGAAGTTTATATAAATACAAAAATATTAAAAGGGGCTGAAAAAAAACTGCATGTCATGCATTTATTAAAAAATATGAAGCAAGAGGTTTTAGCAACAGGAGAACATTTGCTCTTACATGTTTCTCTTAAGACAAGAAAAACATGTCCTGCAAGCGAAACAATTATAAATAATTTAAGAGATCTTCAAAAAAAACATGAAGAAGTGGATATAGGTGTAGAGCCTAAAATGATTATTTAGAAAAAATAAAGCCTAAAAAATTCATGAGAATTTGTGCCGCTAGTATTTGAGTTTTTTCAGTAGGATCATAACTAGGGGCTACCTCGACCATATCGATCCCAATGATTTTTCTTTGTAAGGCAATTTTTTGTAATAATTCTAAAACTTCATAATATAAAAACCCTCCGTGACTGGGGGTTCCTGTTCCGGGAGCTATGGAAGGACAAAACGCATCTATGTCGATGGTCACATAAATAGGGATTTCTAATGGTATTTTCTTTAAGACTTCTTCAAGCTTTAGCGCTCTAAACTGACGAACCGTTAAAATGCTGCTTCCCATACTAATGGCGTCTTCATACCCCTCTTTAGAAGTCGAAGAAACGTTTCTGATTCCAACTTGCGTCATACCCATTACATACTCTTTTTCTGCTGCCCTCCTCATGGGGTTTCCGTGTCCATACCTAACACCATGTCTTTCATCCACAAAATCTAGATGAGCATCGATCTGAAGAATATGAATCTTTTTATGAAATTCCTTCAAAGCATTTATGCAGGGAATGTTTATAGAGTGATCCCCTCCTAAGGTTACAGGCAATGCTCCTGCCTTTTTTGCGCATTGAACAGCAAACTCAATATTACGATGACTTTTTTCAGTATCTGTATGAATAATGTCTGCATCTCCCATATCGATAATTCTTGTAGTATTATCTAAGTATGTCTTGTTATCGTCATAATCATATGCTCCTGCGTGACCAAAGGAAAATAAGGTTGATGCCTCCCGTATTGCTCTAGGGCCAAACCTAGCTCCTGACCGATATTGAGTGCCTCCATCAAAGGGGGCGCCAATAATTGCTATTTCAGCTTCTATCTTATCCCAATCACTAACATAAGGACGTTTGCCAAAAGTCGGTATCCCAACAAAAGGTAAATTTAGCCTTCCTTTATCATATTCATTCATTTTTTTTCCTAGGAGTTTATCTATCTTCCCATGTTATAAAATTCAGTGTTGGGTAACATTGAAAAGGTATTGGCTAACCTATTGCTCATAGCAAAGAACGATGCAACTGAGGCTATTCTCCAAGCATCTTCAATATCAAATCCATGATCTTGAAGAATCTCAAAATCTTTATCACTAATATTATCAGACTCTTTTGTTACTTTTACCGCAAAATTCAGCATAGCCATTTGCTTTTTTGTTATCTTACTTTTTCTGAAGTTTATTGCCAATTGATCAGATAACACTGGGTCTTTTGCCCTGATCCTTAATACTGCACCGTGTGAGACCACACAGTATAGACAATTATTCTGAGCGGAGGTGGCTACCACTATCATCTCCAGTTCTGCTTTAGTTAAACCACATTCCGTTTCCATGATTGCATCATAATAGGTGCAGAAACCTCTAAATTCATCTGGCTTCCTAGCCATTATCAAGAAAACATTGGGAACAAAACCCGTCTTTTCCTGAACAGATTCAATTTTTGAACGAATATCATCTGGTAGGCTCTCAAGCTTTGGTATTTCCGAACGACTGATAGGCCTATTATCCATTTCTCTCTCCTTAATTCACCCATGGGGCTTTAGATTTTTCAAAGAAAGCTTTTATACCTTCTTTTCCTTCCGTTGACTCCCAGCTATCTGCTAAAATATTTATAGTCAGATCAAGAAACTCCTCAGGCCTTTCACCAGACAGTTTTTGGCTAAGCTCTTTGGATTTCCTAATAGCTCCGGGAGCGCATTTCATTATATTACTAATTTCAGAATCAACCAAATTTTCTATTTCCTGAGTATCCTCACAGAAATAATGTACTAATCCTGATTTTTGCGCAGTCCTTGCGTCAAAAATCTTTCCACTAAAGAATAGATTTCTTCCATAACTCTCTCCTAATTTTTTCATGACGAAAGGTCCAATAGTAGCTGGTATTAAACCCAGGCGTGTCTCAGTAAGACCAAACTTTGCGTTAGAGGACGCTATCACTGTATCAGAAACAGCAATAAGACCTAATCCTCCACCAAATGCATTACCTTCAACTATTGAGATTAGCGGGACAGGTAGAGAGTTCATTGATCCAAGCATAGTTGCCAACGCTCTTGCTTCAAGCAACTTTCCTTCCTTAGGTTTTTTTTCTTGCTCTTTCATCCAATTAAGATCTCCTCCAGCACAGAACGTCTGTCCTTCAGCTCTTAAAATAACAAGCCGAATATTATGACTTGCTGTTATTTCAGAAGCCACATCTTCTAGCTCATCAATCATTTGTCGGTTCATAGCATTATGCTTTTCAGGTCTTGAAAGAGTGATTTTGGCTACTCCTTTTTCGTTTACATCAAAGTTGATTGTTGAAAGTTCCTTCATGATATATTTAAATTTCCCATTTTTTCTATTTTCTCACTGATATTCTGAATACCTTCGCCTGTCTTAAGATTCGTTAATAATACGGGACGCCCCTCTCTTTTTTCTATCGCATCATGTAACATCTTATCAACGGAAACATCAACATACTGCGCCAAATCAACTTTATTAATAATTAAGAGATCTGACCTCATTATTGCGGGACCTCCTTTTCTAGGTATTTCTTCTCCCATACAAACATCAATCATAAAAATCGTATAGTCCACTAACTCAGGACTAAAAGTTGCGGATAGATTGTCTCCTCCACTCTCTATTAGAAGGAGCTTTAAGTCAGGGAAATTATGTGATAATTCTTCGACTGCAGCCAAGTTAATTGAAGCATCTTCCCTTATTGCAGTGTGTGGGCAACCTCCTGTCTCAACAGCCTTAATTCTGTTTGTATTTATGACCTGTTTCTTAATAAGAATTTCAGCATCTTCTTTTGTATATATATCGTTTGTTATGACTGCCATTGATATATTTTTAGAAAAAATTCTGCATAGGTGGGTTGTTAAACTAGTTTTCCCGGCCCCAACGGGCCCTCCAATGCCTACTCTAAAAGCACTATACATTTTAACAATCTCCTACGATTTAAATATTTTTCCGTCTATAGTTTCTTGAAATATACTACAACTATCAGTCAAATAACATGATGAAAGAATATCAGCCTCAGAAGATCTCAAAACCAACTTACTAACTTCTTCTATTTTTGGAAATAGATCTCTTAAAATTTTTACTGCCTCGGTCTGTCCAATTGGTAAAAGTCTTTGGGCTACAGAAATTATGTTAGATAAACAAGATTGTAGGTAAAGAGGAATAACTTCTTCAATCTTCAAATCATAGTTTTTTGCTGATATACCCAGTGAAATAGGATACGGGGCATCTTTAGAATTGGGTGTGACTTTAGAAAATGCTTTTCCTTGTAATATCTGTTCATCAAGTCGTGCTTTTGAAGTGGAAAACGCATTAATTAATTCAACTAATTTCTCTAATTGGTCATCTGTTTCAATAAAAAATGAAAGCTTTACAAAAATAGCATCATTCCAAAAATAACCTGTCTCCAAATTTTCATTTAACCAATCTGTTAATGTTTCTTCATTACATACCAAAGACGCTTTAACCGCATATTCTAATCCCTGAGAGAAATTATAAGCTCCTATTGGATAACTAGGAGAAAGCCATTGAGTTAAAGTATGCTGTTCCAACATTGATGATTTCATAACAAAGACATTTTATATTCTTTCAGTGAGAATGGCTAAAGGTTCTACCAATCCCATAAGCTCCTGATAAAGGAAGGAATGGGCCATTTAAATACGATATATCACAACCAAGACCAACAAGCATTTTTGCAATAATTTCATCACTTCTTAATACAATTTGGTCATCTTTTATATCACAATTCAAATGCCGATTGCCAATATGCCAACTAGCTTTCATCAATTCTATCTTAGAATTAGCACGAACCATCATTAGCTGTTCATCAGCCGCTAGAATTTTTATTTTTTTTCCACTCTCTAATATAAATATACCACCAACTGGCAATTCGGCAGCCTTTTCTAATGCTAAGAAAAATTCGTACCCCCTATCAGTTTTCAAAACTACTCGTCTTCTAAACCTTTCTTCAAAGTTTAGCGATATATGATCATCAAAGAGGGATGACTTATTTTTAATTTCTACAACGGTATCCATTTTTAATACATAAAATATCTTTGAGCCATCGGCAGTGTTTTGGCAGGTTCACACGTGATCACATCTCCGTTAACCCTTACTTCGTAGGTTTCAGGATTGACCTCAATTTTAGGACAAAAGTCATTTAGTTTCATACTTTTCTTGCTTATTGATCTTGTTTCTGAAACCGGCACCAGCGTCTTTTTTATTCCTAGCTTATCAAGACTTGCGCTTTCTATTGATGGCCTGGAAACAAAGGTTACTGAGTTTTTTTCCATAGATGTACCAAAGGCACCGAACATTGGTCTGCTATAAACTGGTTGCGGAGTGGGTATTGATGCATTTGGATCCCCCATTTGAGCACAGGTAATCACCCCTCCCATCAAAATCATTTCCGTTTTAACTCCAAAAAACGCCGTATTCCACAAGACTAAATCTGCTCTTTTACCAACTTCAATGCTCCCTATCTCCTTTGAAAGGCCATGAGCAATTGCGGGGTTAATAGTATATTTGGCAATATATCTTTTTATACGTTCATTATCATTCTTGCCTGTCTCTTCACTCAATCTTCCTCTTTGTTTTTTCATTTTGTCCGCTGTTTGCCAAGTTCTTGTTATAACTTCGCCAACTCGACCCATTGCCTGACTATCAGATGCGATAATTGACATTGCACCCATATCATGCAAAATATCCTCAGCAGCAATTGTTTCTTTTCTTATTCTGCTTTCTGCAAAGGCTACGTCCTCAGGTATAGATTTATCCAAGTGGTGACAAACCATTAACATATCTAAATG
>Ga0115011_10002784_pt1 | contig 12023 bp, 8 predicted proteins | sample TroAtlMetagenome_2_FD_88705 | JGI IMG/M metagenome (GOLD analysis project Ga0115011, IMG submission 88705) | Marine eukaryotic phytoplankton communities from Atlantic Ocean - Tropical Atlantic ANT8 Metagenome | ecosystem: Environmental > Aquatic > Marine > Oceanic | place: Tropical Atlantic... | reverse complement strand
TAGCAAATCGCAAAAAGAAGTCGTGCTCTTACTTCTCGACTCCGAGTTAGAACCGCATCCAGAAGATGAGAAGGAAGTCGAAGCGCGAAGGAAAGCCAAAGAGGAGAAGGAAAAGTTAGAGGCGGCGAAAGCAGCGAATGCGGCTAGGCAGGCAGAAGAGGCTAAGAGAGTGATGGAAGAAGCAGAAGCAGCGAAGAAAAAAGCTGTGGAGGCGTTACCGGCTCCCACGACAACGACAACAACACCTCTTGGTGAAAACCCTGCAGCGCGTCCACCTACTACGCCGCCGCCGCCGCCGCCGACGACGACGACGACAACTTCAACTGCGTTCCCCTTCCCTCCGCAGCCGTTGAGTAGTAATGCTGGGGCATTCAATATTGGCTCAAACGCCGCACCTCCATCTTCCTCCAAGAGAACGTTTCGTAAGAGACGGTAGTTGGTGTATAGTTTTTAATATGGTTTAGCTGCACCTACACACCATAGTTGTTGTAGAGAAGAATAGAAAAATATCTCCTTTGATGCCCAGCACCTTGGTGCTTGGGTACTCGTTCAATTCTAAAGTTGAAAGTGAAAAAAAGCAAAAAAGGAAAAAGTTCCCGCCAAAAATTTTGTAACACGGTAACTGTTTTTTCCTTCCACAGAAAACACATTTTTAAACTCTTCACTATTTTAGACGTCACACGCGAATCATAGGATGGGGATTTCGAACATGTACGACGTCATGAAGACTCCCGAGCGTCCGAAAAAGAATGGAAATGGCGACATCGACCCGGTGCGTATCTCGTTGAGGACGCGATTTGATTAAAGAAGATTCTTGTTTTACGAACGCATCGTTTCTCTCTTCCATCTTTGCCGAAGAGAAAAAGATGGATGATTTTCGCTCCGACCTCGCGCGGGTATCGCATGTGCGAGCATGGAAAACGCGAAAAAAATACGTGATCGTATACTCACCATTATCTTTTATTGAAAAAATAGAGCATCATGAACTCCCCGTTTATGAATTTTGTCTCCAACTTATCGCCCATACGTTTTGGCGCATCGAGTCTGGGAGGGAATAACACGGACATGCCCATCTGTTTTTCCTCGCCTTCGGCGTTTAAAAGGTACGTTTAAAATCGCGTGTTTAACTTTAGGATTCCGAGAGCACATTCGTAACGATTCGATCTCTCCATCTTTCGATTTCGCTTGGCAATAGGAATGTCGCGCGATTCATGTTAAGGCGGTTTTGATTGCGCGCGTTTTTTCCTTTCTTTGCTTGTTCGCTCGTGGTCAGGAGAGAAGACGGTGCCAAAAGACAAATATCTCACATCTTTTGGACATTTTTTACCATTTTTCGACAAAATTTTGTATATGAGAGAAGAGAGCTGTCTTATCTCAACAAAAATATTATACTCACACACAACTCTTCCTCTTCTTCTTCTTCCTCTTCTTCATCCGTACAGTCCGCCGAGGAAACGATCCGAGGACAATAACAACCACAATCACAACAATACGGTTTCCTCCTTGGCGAACGATATGGGTCCCATCCCAGACAGTTTGATGGCTCCTTTTGCCCATAGCAACGAAAAGAACCAACACGAAGACGCGGACGACCAGGACGACTTTGTCGGCGGTATTGGAGGAACCATGGGTGCTATTACGCTTGAGGATGAGCTCTTGCAGTTAGATAATAAGTTTAATAATAATCATAGCGGTGGTAATGGTGATAAAACAACTGCCAAGAAAAGTGGAGGCAACCAAAAGAAGAGCACGAAGAAGAATGGAGGCAAAAACAACAACGCGTTTGTTTCGCCGCCAACCGGGTCCTCCAAACGTCAGTCAACGACGGGTGCTTCGCTCGAATGGAACAGTGGGTTTTCGAAAACGATTCGAGGCGAAGCGGCGGATTCACCTAGAGACCATCCGGTTGGGACGGACAATAGAAAAGCAGGGGCGACGCCTTTGGCTTCGAAGAAGTTGAGTAGACGCGATAGCCTCACCAGTAGCAACAGTGAGCACATCACTCCACCAGTTGGGAAATCAAAAAATGGTAGCGGTAGTAAAGTGAAGAATACTCGTGATTTGCAAACTCCAGGGTCGAACACGAAGTTGACCTTTGTGGATAGATTGGACCAGAATAAACTTGACAAAGGCATCAACTTCAACGGCGAGTCCAAGAAGTGCAACTGTAAAAAGTCAAAGTGCTTGAAGTTGTACTGCGATTGCTTTGCCGCCGGCGTGTTTTGCCGCGACTGTTCATGCCAAGATTGCAGTAACACCGAGGGTGATCTCGAGTTAGTTCGACAAACGCGATACCAGATTGAGTCTAGAAATCCAAATGCATTTGCGAACAAGATTGTTGATGACGATAGCGTGGAAGCAAAACACGCCAAAGGCTGTCATTGCAAGAAGTCAGCATGCTTGAAAAAGTACTGTGAATGCTTCCAAGCAGGCGTACGATGCCAAGACTACTGCAAGTGTGAAGGCTGTAAGAATACAAGCGACGCCGCAAATCCTTCACAAGACGGTAGCACTGCGATGGCGACGAAGACAACAACCACCACAGTTGGAGAAGATGAGGGCAAAATTCTCACAAACACTAACGCAGCAAGAAAGAAAGTCGAAGGCGTGAAAAAATCTCTGGTGGGTTCTGTTAAAGACAACGATACCAGTCTTATGTTAAATTCACCGGCTCGTGAAGCCGCTCGAGCCGCACAACGCATGCTCGCAGATGATGTCTTCATGGATGACATGTCTTTCGTTAACTATGGACACGGAAACGTCGCGTCTCCTTTGAGAACTTTGTTGCACTCGGAGACTGGTTTGTCACCGGTGTTTCAACGCGTGAATGACGATAAAAGTGCTACTACCACCACCACTAGACAAGGTAAGAAGCAGAACGATATGAATGCCAGCAACAAGAGTAGCAACGTTGGCAACAACAACAAATCATCTTCAAAAACGAGAGGAGCGCCGGGCCGTTTTTCCTTTTCAAAGACGAATAGTGCTATGAACACGAGACGAAAGGCTCCTGTACCTTTGTTTACCGAATACAACAACAACGTCGAGGAGAAGACACCAGCAAGAACGACTCGAAGCAGAAGCTCACCGAAGTTGGTCACGCCTTCTGTTTAAGATGAGTTCTTGTTGTTGTAAAAGTAAATGGAATCCGTACCTAAAATCTAAAGTTGTTGTAATTTAACACATGAATACGTAGAGAGAGACTTTTGAACTACAAGGTACTACAAAACTCTAAATATATGACTATATATCTGTTCTCTTTTGGCTTCTACCGCATGCTCGTGTCTACACATGCTCTTCTTTTCCCGTTACCAAAAGTTGTTCTCTTCACTCCATGTCTCAACTAAAAAGTCTATCATTTCCCCGAGCTTGATTGGTTTTGCAAATTTCACGAATGGGATTAGAAGTAAATCTTCATACGTCGCATCTGGTGGGATTGCAGAGCTCTGGCCCCGTTTTCTTTTCGTGATAGAAAACGCTGAGGACACCTTTTTTGTGTTCTCCCCTCCTTTATTGGGACTTGGTAAGTTCCGCCACGCTTTTCTTTGCCTCTCCCAAATAACCAACCCTTCGTTTATTGATTTATTCTTATTACTAATCATCATAAAGCTACTCGAATTCCCTTTTCCTTCGCTTAATATCGATTGGGTAGATTCTAAACTACCCCTAGCACTACTGCTCGGATTCTCCGCCGTCCTTCGTTCTTTAAGAATGACTGCGTCCATATTTATTTTTTGGTGCGTTGTTATTTGCACCACACAAAAACAACCCGACGTTCTCTCCCTCTCTCTCGCTCTCTCTTTCACGTTCTTTTACCGTGTGGCTCTGTGCGATCTTTCTTTCTTTCTATGTAGAGATATGCGTGCGTATCCCATAAGAGTCGGAGAAGGAAAAAAAAGGCGTGAAGGGGGCTGGTGTGAAAACAAAAGAGAAAAAAAGAAGAAAGGGATGGAAGAAATTGGAAGAAGGAAGGGGGTGCATTTTTTTTTGGTTGTTAGGGATAGGAATAAAACAAGGCGCTCACCTTCGATTTTCCGCGCTCGAAATCGTCACTTAAAACACATACAAACTACGATAAAAATGTTCGCTGTCCAACAAACTTTTGCCACGAAGACTGTCCAAGTCAACAAAGTCAACAAGACGACCAAGGCGTCCTTCGTCCAAGACATGAAGAAGGTAAATACAATGAGATTTTGTTTTTTACGCCTAATTCTCTCAAGGCAATTGCCCCGTCAGTTTTTTCGTACAAGAGGACAATATCGCTCGGGTAACGGGAAACCCAAACGGCCTTACTTAAGGGTGACGCGAGAGTTACATTTCTCTTAAAAACGTAGAATTCGTCGATGGATCCGTCATTCGACTGAATTTCATCGTTTTTTACGTCGTTGCATACGTTTACTTGTGGTTTTCCCGCTTGCGCGCAAGGGCAAAGTTGTAAAATTGTTGGTGACGCGATCGAATTTTCGAAAGGAGGAGGAAGCCTAAAAAAGGAGGAGATTTTTTTATAGGAGGGGAGAGCTTCTATGAAGGGGGTGTAGAAATTTCAAAAGTCTCTTTCTCAGAAATATCAAAAGTGAGTAACAACTGACCAATTCTTTTCTATCTTCACTATCAACAGGCTGCCGTCGTTGGCGCGACTGTCCTTATGGTCAACCCGGCGTTTGCTGCCACCATCAAGTTGGGTGGCGACAATGGTGAACTCGGTTTCTTCCCGTCGTCCGTCACGGTCTCCAAGGGCGAAACTGTTGAATTCGTCAACAACAAGGCGTTCCCGCACAACGTCGTCTTCGATGAAGACGCCGTCCCGGATGGGGTCGATGCTGACAAGATCTCCCACGAGGACTACTTGAACGGCCCAGGGGAGAAGGTCTCGAACAAGTTTGACACCGCCGGTACCTACGAATTCTACTGCGAACCGCACCAAGGCGCGGGCATGCAAGGCAAGATCGTCGTCAACTAAATTCATCAATTATATTAGACTTTAGTTGTTGGTGATGAATGGGGACGTGTGAGTGATGATGATGAGTCATCTCATTGTTCTTCTCTCCGGTCGCTTTGAAGTTGCTTTATTAATAATATTATTAAACAAATACAACATCGTAAAACTAATCAACGTTAACTATACACTTTATTCTATATTGCGTCTACTTATTTGTTGTTGTCTTCTACTTATTGCTTATTTATTATCGTTATCATCAGTACCTACGTAAACTTGTGAAAAGAGGAGCTGTTGCTCAATAGGATTCGCAGAGTCTACTTTGATCTTAACCTTCTCCCCGAGCTTGAAGTCGTTCTCGCGAAGTAACTTGAATGGCGTTTCGAATCCAGTATCCTCCAACAAAGCCAGTGCAAATGCCTCAGAACGCATGGACTTTACCACTGTCGCGTTATATATGTTATCGCCGGGAGAATTAGACGACGAGTCAAGTCGACGAGAGAAGTATTCAGTGACCCAATACTTGGATATTTCGCGTTGTGTTTTGATTCCCACCGAGGCGTTTGCACCAGCCTCGCTTAAAACGAGCTCTAACTTCTCGTTTGGGATTTCAGACGAGTGTTTCCCACTTCGCAAATACGATTTGATTTGGTAGTGTGCTAATAAATCCGCGTATCGACGGATGGGTGACGTGAACTGAACATATGCTCCCAATCCGAGCGAGTGATGAGGTCTCGGGGTGATGCCTTGCGTACTCGCCACCATGCACGAACGCATAGCCATTTCCGCGCACACGCCATCTGGAATAGTATCCCAGGTTTCTTCATCCATAAGACGTGGTTCGCCCTGTCCGCGAAATGGTAATGCGAGGCTGTTCTCAACACCAAAAGTTCCAACAATCTCTCCGGCTAAAATCATCATCTCAGAGACCAAAATTTTGGACACAGAGTTATCTCGACGCTTAAGAAAAATTTCCGAACTCACGTCACCACCTCTCGCGTCGGCGTTTGTAACACAAACATCGAGTTCGGGTAAGAGAATATTAATAGCACCCTCTTCCTCACGCTTGCGATATCGCGCAACCGCGCATTCGTTGAGCAGATGGAGATTACTGTTTCCTTTTTCCTCTTTCAGACGCGCATCAACGTCTTCATACGTCATGCGAGTCACTCCGGATATGGTGCTTGGATAGATATCGTACGATTTGATGGATCCATTGAGACGAGATACGTCGACTTGTACCGTTAACGCAACGCCATCGTTGTAGTTATTCATAGTGTCATCATTGACAACGCTTAAACTCAATTTTCCTCCACTAAGTGACTTGGGAAACATGGGAATAGATTCCATGGGTAAATATATCGTCGTTCCTCTTTTCCTCGCTTCTCTATCGAGCGGCGAGTCGAAAGCGATAAACCTCGTGGGATCAGCCACGTGAATGTATACTCTAACAAATTCGTCGTCGCCTTCGATTTTCTCGACCGATATACCGTCATCTATTTCGTATGTGGACGCGTCGTCCACTGCGAATACTTCCAACCGACTCAAATCGACTCTCGAAGACGCGTCGAGATCAATACTCGAAGGTTCGCACTGAACAGTTTGTGCCAGATATTCGATGTTTTCATCAAATTCAACTGGTATGCAGTTTCTTCGAAGCGCCAAGTTCTCGTGTTCTCGCCAAATTCCAAGCCTTACTAACACTTCGGATGCTTTCTGAGAAGTTTTTTGCACATTGAGCTTTGCTAACAAATCCTCGGCCGACGCTTTTTGCCCATGTGTGTAACAGTCATCACCGGAAGCATACGCCTGTAAACTCTCCAAACGTTGATATCGAGTACCGTTGTTATCGTTGAAAACCTGCAATGATTTTGCTTTCTTCGTCGTTCTGTCATAGTCTTTTGCGAGCATGGCGTTTTGAATCTCAGAAACGAATGCGTCTTCCATCTTCTTCGCAAGAAGCTCCGCATCGAGTTTCTTCTGTAAAGCGTTCGCGTCGTCATCACTCCTCGTCGCATAGACGATGTCGCTAGTACTACCACTGCTACCTTTTTTACTTTTTTTTTGTAGCTGTTTAAAATACACATTCGTGTTTTCTGATAAGACTAACATTAAAGTCATCTTGGCTTCCTCGTCATCTTTGACGTCTGGTAAAAGCATCTCTCGTAAATCATCAATCGCATACGTTACACCCTTATTATTGCCTTCTACCTCCTCTTCTTTGCATATCTCCCAGGTTAATTTTAAACTACCGTCAGTATGAATCATCTTCGCGCGTTCAATCATCACTTGCAGATCGTCTAAAGAGTATTTCTTCGCCATCACAAACTTGATGTTCTTCTCCGATATGTTGATTTGTTGATTCGTCACAGAGGAAGACGACGAAGAGTCAGCGATGAATATGGACCATCCAGATTTGCCCAAACGTTTCTGTAAAACGCCGACGTGAATTTCACCATCTTTTTCGTATATTATTGAACGCCCAGTCTCTGGTTCTGCTGTCGACGTTGATTTTTGTTGTTGTTCGTTCGTTGCATCGCCCCCGCCGGCGGACGACGACGACTTTTGCTTCTTCGCTCTCATTGTCAAAAAAGAAGAGCGGCGCCCGCGAGATGGTAAAGACGAAGAAGAAGTCGACGGTCTGTTGAACAAGAACCCATTCCGTCGACGCGCGAATACGTCGTCTTTTTTCACGTTGTCTTCGTTGGAGTTGACGCAAGAAGAAGAAGAGAAACAAAAAGCCCGACTACATTTGTTTCGTCGTCGTAAATTGGAAAAGAAGAGATCTGCATTATAGGAGCGGGAGGAGGAGGAGGAGGAGTGCGTCTTGCGCAGATAAGTAGCGTTGAGATTATCACTCTTCGCACATCTGCCTGTTGGTCTCGTCGCCGTCGTCGTTCCCGTCGTCGCGAGCGTTCTCATCGTTCTTCGTGCAGACTGGCGAAGCAGCCGCATTCGACTGATGAGACTGACGACTGAAAAAGGAAAAAAGGAAAATCTCTATAAAAAATTCGAAAACGCAAGTCAGTCCCTCGCTTCCTTGGACGAGAGAAGAGAGAGAGACACACGCCCCGGCGCAAACGTACACGTCGCGACAGCATTTTACTCCTTTCTCGTCCTTAGAATTTCATCTGCATATATTTCAAGAGAGACAATGAATACAAACAAGAATAAAAGGAAGCCGATAGAACAGCTTCAAAGAAGAGCACAACAGCTTCAAACTGTCGAGCGATTTTCGAATTTAAAAGTAGAAAACAGAGTCGTCTCTGGCGCGTCCATGGACGATAAATTCAGCGAACGGAGATTCATAAAGCTCGAAAACGTGACGAGTGATAATCTTTCGTCCTTGTCGAACATTTCAGCTGGAAATTCATCTCTCTTTTCATCTTCACGCGATGCAAATTTGGAAACCAAAAAGTGGGGCACCGTCGCCGTGAGTTTAGAAAAGTCCACTCGACCATATGCCACCGCGAATGGGAAACACTTCTCCACGATTTCATTTGGCAATTTGGAGAAGTCAGAATTGTCTGTGAAACTCTTCGGCGACGCGCATCAAGTGCACTGGAAAGAGGCAAAAGCAGGGACGCTATACGCACTTCTAGACTGTAAGCCGTACGTCTGTCCAAAGACGAAAAAATTCTCGGTCTCGATAGAGGACCCGACGCAGATGATTAAGATAGGAAAGTCTCCAGATTTTGCGTATTGTAAAGGAACGCGCGCTAAAGATGGATTGCCGTGCACAAAGGCCGTGAATCTGAGCAAATGCGAATTTTGTGAATTCCACGCTGGCGCTGCGTTGAGAGCCCTGCAAACAGAACGTATCGCTTTAGCCTCCGGGCGAGGTAAATTAGCTGGATCGAACGGGAAAATGATTACTACATCACATACGCACAATCCGTACAGCAAGAATACTTCAGCCATCAATCAATTTAGCAACCAGTTCGCGGCGAGAAGCACAGCGTCTCGAGCGAGTCATTTCGTAAATCCAGGCGGAGGTATCGGGAATGTTGCGAGACCATCCGAGAAGATGAACACGACGTCAACACTCAGTAGCATGCACAATCAGAGAGCGGGTAATCAAATTCTCTCTAAACTCGCACAAAAGCAACAACAACAAATGGGCAAAAAGTCGATGGCTTATCAAGTGAGCGAAGACGACGAAGATTCAGAAGATGAAGAGTTGCTCGTTGAAGATGCTCCACGTGATGCGGCGTTGGATGCGCGCGTATCTAAAGTTGCCGAAGCACAAAGGCGAGCGAGAGCTTTATTGGGAAACCAAGAGCTCAAAGCTTCAGATCTGAACAATACGAAAGTGCAGTCGTTTAAAAATAGGTCTCTTAATGTTAACACCCTCGGTGGAAAAGGAATCGGGTTTGGTAAAGAGAACATGACGACGAGTAAGAATAGTACAGCTTCAGCAAATGCGGCGTATGTGAGTCGATTAGAAGGTGAAAACAGTCGCTTGGTTCGAGAATTGAAAGAAACCAGAGACGAGTTGGCGCGTGCGAAAGCCGAACTCGTTCGACTCGGGAGCACGTTTAGCACGGGACATGAGACAAATACTAATAATAACACTGTTAGGAACGAACCCATGAAGAAAACTTCTACTTCGTCGTTCGCAGACGCTTTCAAAAATGTCATCACAAAGGAAGACAAATCACGTCCTTCGCTACATTCAAAGGAAGCAGCGGACGAGGCGACGGATACGCTGTTTAATAAGATGGAAGATTTAGAAAAAATGGACCAAATCAGAACCTTCTTAGAAGACATTCGCGAACAAGACGTCGATGCGTATCATTGCATACAATGCAACAAATGGACTTCTTTTTATCCTAAGCAATCGTGTGGGGACGAGGGATTGAGACATCAAATTGAAAAGAAGAAAGCAAAAGCGCGCTGGTTTAGCTGTACGTCGTGCGCCGAGCACATTACTACACTGAACCAGATTATGCCTCTGAAGTGTACGAAGCACGGGTGCAATGGCGGGACCTTTACGAGAACGGGCAAACCAGTGCAAAGTGAAACACGAATTTTAGGCTCAGATAGACTCGAACATATGGCTGATCGAAAGTTGATGAAACCTCGGGGAATAGAGCATGGATTTTCTCTTAGAACGTAGAATATTTTTTTATAATGATTCATAGTGAAGCGTTATCTCTTCGAAGCCTTCTTGGCTTTCGCTTTCGCCTTCTTTGCCTCTATTCTTAAGCGCTCTTTTTCTTGTTCTTCTTCTATCCTCTCTCGTTCTTTATTTTCCATGAAATTAAGCTTTGTTTCCAGATCGTGAACCTCCCTCTCGTGCGCTCTTTTCACGGCAAGAGCTTTGTTTTTCCTCGCTTCTCTTTTCATCCTCGCTTTGTGTAAATTTTCTCTGCGCAAAACGATTGCCTCTTGCAGTTTCAAACGTGCTAAATCTTGCTTGATCTCTTCTCGCGCGCTTTGTCCTCGATTCTGAACTTTGAAGAGTAATTCTGCGACACTCTCGTTCTCTTGCGTGTTTGAAAGAAGAAGCAAAGGCGTTTGTGCATTGTCATTTTTTGCATGCACATCCGCGCCTCTAGATATGAGCTCCATGACAATTCGAACACGCGTGTTGTCGTCAGTTTCTATTTTTACATCATCTAAACTACCTTCATCATCATCATCATCATCATCATCATCATCACATTGATCTTCTTTTTCAATATCGCTCTCGTCGGTTTCGAATACGTTCTCACTGTTGTTCTTGGATGTCATTTCGTTTCCTCCTGTTCGTGTTTTCGGTGGAGCTATTTTTGCCGCAGAAGCTGCTAAATGTAGCGGTGAATTCCCACAGTCGCCTCGCGAATTCACATCCGCGCCAGCTTCGAGAAGATATTGAATAGCTTTGAGGTTTTTTGCGTAGCACTGCACGTGTAAAGGTTGATCTTTATTGCGTTTTCGAACTTGAACGTCTGCTCCTCTCTTGATCAAAAAGTTGACCGTTTTAGAAGAAGAACACACGTGCAATGCACGCTCTTCTTCTGCACTATTCGCAGCGGAATTTATGATATTCTCTTCCGACGTGAGAATGTTGTCAATATCGGCCAACTTGTTCTCGAACGAAGCGCGGATGAGCTTCTCTGTGCTTCGTTGTCGAGCGACTTTCCAGAGTTCCTCTTGGTCTTCCTTGTTTTCTTCTTCTTCTTCTTCTTCTTCTTCTTCTTTTTCTTTTTCTTCTTCTTCTTTTTCGTCTTCTTCTGGAATCACTTCTTTCAAGATTCTCGTTGCAGAGTTGAGGGTGGTTCTCGCAGCAGTACTATCAAATCCACTCATCGTCGTTGCCGGTATCATCGCTTGCCCTACCTTTGTCGATGTCTCTTCTATTGCACCAGATACGTGTTTCTTCTTTCCTTATATTTTTTGTCGACAAAGTTCTAAGAGTCAAAAAAAGGAAATTAAGAAAAGGAAGCACATTGACCAAAATTTTTCTCTCACGTTTAGGGTCTTTTTTCTTTTTGCAAATCTTCCGGTGCGTATCTCGGGTCTTTTTTTAAGACGAAGGAAAAAAATGAATCGGGAACGACGCGCGCCTCGGTAAACGTTATAAAAACACGCATCAAAAGCAACTACTCTTACATCAAAGATGTCCGCAATTGTTTCTTCTTCCGCGAGGTGAGTGTTTGTTTTCTGTGCTCTCTCTCTTTTTGATAGGGAGTCGACACCGTATCGTTTTCTCACGAGATTGGATTTCAAAGAGAGAAAGAGAGAGGGAGAAGAGGGAGAAGAGAAAAAAAAGAGGTGGAGAAGGGTCTTTTTCTCAATCGAGCGCGATCGTGTGTTGATTTAAATAGAAAACCGCGCGCATGGTGGTTTCTAGTGAATCTTTTCTACGCTTGATCAGCGAATGAAAGACGAGGGCGAGTGTTTCTCTTCGAGTATCCTATCGTTGGCATCTTTAAGAAGGAGTGAGAAAGAGAAAATAGCACGGAATCTCTCTCTCTCTCTCTCTCTCTCTCTCTCTCTAATCGTGGAAGAAGAGGAGAAATGTAAATATTTCTCTCTTTCCTCTTTTTGCTTCAAATCCTGATCTTTTTTGGTCGCAGTAGCAGTTAATTGGAGACTGTTC
>Ga0115011_10002783_pt1 | contig 12023 bp, 7 predicted proteins | sample TroAtlMetagenome_2_FD_88705 | JGI IMG/M metagenome (GOLD analysis project Ga0115011, IMG submission 88705) | Marine eukaryotic phytoplankton communities from Atlantic Ocean - Tropical Atlantic ANT8 Metagenome | ecosystem: Environmental > Aquatic > Marine > Oceanic | place: Tropical Atlantic... | reverse complement strand
CACTGCTCCGGTGGTGGCGGATCAAAGTGTGGATGTGGATGAGGATGGGTCAGTGTCGATAACACTGAGTGGGAGTGACGAGGAAGGGGACAGTTTAAGTTTCACAGTTTTGAGTCAGCCGAAGAACGGGACGTTGAGTGGCACTGCCCCGGCGCTTAGCTATAGTCCTAATGCGAACTATTCAGGGAGTGATAGCTTTAGTTATAAGGCAAATGATGGGGCTGCGGATTCCAATTCGGCTACTGTCGTGGTGACGGTGATAAAATCCAAATTACCTGGAGGTATATATTTTCAGGAGAATTTTGATGGGTTAAGCCTTAATGCATTTGAGTCGGATAGTGAAAAAGACGGTGATGGCACAGATTGGACATCGCAAGGCCCAGATGGCTGGGTAATGACAAAAAATAATGGTCATGGGCTGATTGCTGGCGGGGATGACGTTGCTGAGTTTAATGGTTGGACTTTCTTTGATCCGGTTTCTTGGGATGCAACTGCTGGACAGAATCGTTCAAGCTTTAAAAAGGGTAAGGGTGTAATAGCAGTAGCAGACTCAGATGAATATGATGACAAGTCACCCGCCAAGCTAAATGCATCTCTATTAACCCCATCAATAGATATTAGTAAGGCTTCAGGAAGCAAATTAATACTAAAGTATGATTCCAGCTGGCGTAAGGAACCGCAAACTGGAAGTGTTACAGTGTCTTATGATGGAGGAGCGCAGATTGAACTGTTAAGATTAGATGGAAGTAGTCCTGATGCTTTGAATGATACAGTTGAGTTAAAATTGAAAAATCCAGCCGGAGCCAATACCGCTGTAATTAGCTGGAATTATCAGGGGCAAAACAATTGGTGGTGGGCAATAGATAATATCAGTATATATGCGAAAGAAAATACAGCACCTATTGTAGCCGGCCAGAGCGCGAATGTGGATGAGAATGGATCTGTATCAATTAAGCTGGAGGGGCGTGACGGGGAAGGGGATGATTTAACTTTCACAGTGGTGAGCCAGCCCAATAACGGTACATTAAGTGGCACAACTCCCTACTTAACATATAGCCCCAATGCCAACTATTCAGGAAGTGACAAATTTAGTTACAAAGCCAATGACGGAACGGTAGATTCAAGCATAGTTACAGTTGCTATCAGTGTAGCAAAAAAGGAGATTAAGAAAGCCGTAAAGTTTAAATATGGAGAACGGTCGAATGAAACTCAAGTCGAGTTTAGATCTTGGGATAGTGTCACAATTGAATATTCAGGCGGTCAAGGAAACAGCAAGGATTGGATTGCGGCCAGACCAGTTGGAGAATCTGGACCATTCAAAATTTATTTTCATTTATCAAGTGAGTTTGAATCTGGAACAGTTGAATTCGGCGCCCTTAAGCCGGGCCTATATGATTTAATCTGGGTTAGTGAAAGATACAGAAAAGCAGAGGCTAAATTCAGGGTCTTAGCGAATAACCAAGGAGCAACTAATCCTGATACATCATGGAGCATTTTTGTCTATGGAAATGCTGATCATAATCTTACTCCAAACTTTTTAGAGGATATAGAAGAAATGAAAAGTGCTGGTGGTAATGAAAACTTTAATATCGTAGTTTTGTCTGACCTAGATGGGAGTGAGGCTACTTATGTCAAAAAACATGGAAAAATTTTAGATAAATACGGAGTAAAAGAAGAGCATAAATATAAAGTGACTAGAGGAGTCATTCTTGGTTCAAATCATAAAATTGTGGAAGTTCTATCAGAGCGGGACACGGATGATGCCAATGAATTGGGAGATTTTATGGATTGGGGAATAACTAATTATCCAGCAGATAAATATGGTCTAGTGCTTTGGAATCACGGAGGGCAATGGACAGGGTATGGCGGTGACAAAAACAATGGTCAAAGAACTTGGGACAAGCCGAACATGAAATCTGCAGATATCAAAGATGTAGTCCTTCAAACATTAACGAAGCATGATCTGGAAAAGCTCGATTTTTTGTCTTTTGATACTTGTTTGATGGGGGGGGCTGAAGTGTTGGTGGATGTACATCAAATTTGTGATGTTTATATCGCATGCCCGGAAATAGACTATGGTACCGGGTGGAATTATGCGTCTACTTTAGCATATTTGAAGGCGTTCCCTGATATAACCAATATTCAATTTGCAAAAAAGGAAGTTCAATTCTGGGAGGCTCACCATAATAAATCTCAAAGTGATAAATCATATAAGTTTCATGTAGCATATGATATGAAACAATTCGATAATTACAACAATAAGCTAAAAGCCTTTATCTCTGCAATTTATAATGAAACTATAAATATGTCTGCACATAATGCATCCACTCTTGCAAAAATTAGGCGTGAATCAATTCACTTTTGGAATACCGGTCGTGCTAGGCAGGGATCTGCGGGCATTACCGATTATATTGATCTAGGTTACTTTGCAGAGGAAATTGCAAAGCATTTTACGGGGAAACTAAAAATAGCTTCCTTGGAATTGGTGCATGCAATAAAGAAAATGATAATCGCTAAAACGGCCGGCAGCAAAAGTCAGAAAGCGGTAGGGTTATCTATTTATTATCCAATAGACGGAAAACCTAGACTAAGCTATTCGCCGGGCACAACACTTTATTATAATTATGATACAATCCATAAGGTGAAATTTTGGGCCCATCTAAACTTTCTGACACCCGAGTACGGCGGTGATAATTGGTTGAAATATCTGGGCAAGGTTAAAGATATGAAGCTTAATGATAAATCCCCTCCACAGATATCATCCGGAAATGATGGTTCCAGATCAGGAAGGCAAGAGGATGGTGCTGTTCCCGTTGAGGAGGACGATTATTATATTGCTAGTTGGGATGATCCTGCAATTTTGGAATTTGAAGTTACAGATGGAGCCGATGCTTATTCAGCATATGTTTCCTTGGTATCAAATGAACTAACTGGCAATCCAAACGAATATGTATATTTGGGCGAGATAGGCAGTGCTTTATTAGATGGTGAAGGAGAGTATGAAGTGGAGTGGGATGCCACAATGCCGATTATTTCACTCGCGGATTCAGATACATTTGACCCCGTCTATCTTGGTGGTTGGGCAATGGAGGCCGGTTCTGACCTTTATGTCAGTCTAGCTGACTACCAAGCACCTGGAAGCGATGGGTTGACCCCATTAATTTTGATAACCCGTTTTGACGAAGACGGATATGGGATTATTGATAACATTATGACAGATACTGTAGAAACAGGTTCAACAGAGGAGATCGCACTTTCCTCGACGTCGCTCGATATGGAACTGGAACCCGGGGGAAAGCTATGGCCTGTGTATTACATGGAAGAATTGACTGAAGAGGGAGAGTACGAATCTTGGTTTATAAGCGGTGAGGATGTTTTCATCACAATTCCCGAAAACGGTAAAGAAGGTTTGGAGATTAGTTTTAAGACCGTTGAGGAGGGCAATTACGCTGTTGAAGTACAAACTTTTGATTATTTCGATAATGGCAGTGAAATCCTCTCATACTTTGTGTATGTGCCTGAAGAGAGAGATGACGAGCCAACACCTGAACTTTCAATCGGGATTGAAAATGGCAATGTTGTTGTTTCGTGGCCATTAGAATATATGGGTTACTCTCTTGAATGGACTGATGATTTAGGTGGAGGTAATTTATTAAATGTGCCCGCAAATGAAATAAACATCTTTAATGAAAGATACTCATTTACTCACCAACCAGTTGACCAAACTAGATTCTATCGTTTAATCAAGCGATAGGGGCATTATTATTATCTGATTGATTCCTCATCTCGCTAGGCCGTAGTGAGAATAAAGGATATACAGCAGAGCTAGCTGTGCATCAGGCCATTCTTTATGGAGGTTGTGGATAAGTTCGGCTAAATATTGCCACACCCATTCACTGAAACAGTGTAAGACTCATTGAGAAAAGGGAGAGACAGTGGAATTCGCACAGTCTCAGACCCTTTTCCATTGTAGTTTTGAGTATGCAGGGGGTTCGATTCCCTTTACACTATTCGTTTCCTCTATACTTATTTTAATAAAATATGCGATTTCATCATTTAATTATCACAATGGTTGCCTTTTGTAGCGCCTGTGTAGCGCCTAACGAGCGTAATCCAGCAGTTGCTACAGGTCTCAACAATCTTGGAATCAATTACAGGCTGATAGAGCTAACTGACCCAATTGCCAATAAAATTCATATACTGAGAATCAACTTAGCTTTGAATAGAGTTAAAGTCCAAGTGGTTCTTGGAGAAGATCCTGACGGAGATGGCCCGGCTGAAGCAGCACTAACTGATCCCAGAAAACTGGCTTCGAATTCATCTGTGGTGGCTTTTGTCAACACCAACCCTTGGGATAGTTTTCCCGACGATCAAGGCAAAAGGAACAGAAAATGGTATTCAGGCCAAATGGTAGACATTCATGGCCTTGCAGGCACTAGCGGTAAAATGCGTAGCAGTGTTGCTACAAATAACGCTTCCATATGGTTTGACTCCGAGGGCAATGTGAATTTTGGGCATCAACCCGGTGACGAACCCAAAGAAGCCACAACAGGCTTTCAACAAATTCTTTCTAAAGGCAATCCAACAGTAAATAGTGACGGTGCTCGACATCCGCGAACAGCAATTGGCATCGACAAGAAGGGGGAAATTCTTTGGCTCGTCGTGGTTGATGGACGGCAACAGCAGTATAGTGAAGGTATGAACTTACATGAACTTGCAAATCTCATGAAGGAAATAGGCTGCTGGAAAGCCACCAATATGGATGGGGGCGGAAGCAGCATAATCGGTCTCTTGGATAAAAACGGCAAAATAAAGATTATGAATAGCCCGTCTGACCGGGCATTTGGCAGATCGAAAATCCGCCCTTTACCAATGATCCTCACCATTAATAAATCAAACCAGCCTGTGCGATAAGTAATGAATTTGCTGTTTGTATCAACGCATAAAATTATTCCTTTCATGAAAAATAATCTAAACACAATCACGAACGCCCTCCCAAAAAAACAATTCTATTCAACCATACTATTTTACTGCGTAATCTTTATATTGGATACCGCTAACATCACAGTTAAAGCACAACAGGAGAAACCTATACCACCGATAACATACGAAAATGTGCCCTATGGCGATCACCCCAACCAAGTGATAGATTTTCGGAAGGCTAATGTGGAAAAACCAGCACCCTTAGTTGTGTTTATTCACGGAGGAGGCTTCACGGGAGGCTCTCACGACAAAGTTAATGCAAAGGCTGTTCAACAATACCTTGATGCGGGCATTCACCATGCGTCTGTAGAATACCGTTTTCTCAAGCATGCCGATTTTCCAGCTGCGCACGAAGATTGCATTCGCGCATTACAGTTTATTCGCTCCAAGGCAAAGGAATGGGGAATTGATAAAAATCGCATCGCTGGATATGGAGGATCTGCGGGCGCACAGCTTGTTGCCTACTTAGCTTGGGGAAATGATTTTGCCGACCCAAAAAGCGACGATCCGATCTCGAGAGAATCATCGCGTCTAAAAGCAGTGGCCTTCTGGGGAGGCCAATCAACCATGGACTTAAATTGGTGGACCAAAAATATACCGGGTTATAGAAGAGAATTTCACGCCAAAAAAGAAAGCAAAAGGAAAGATTTATCCTTTATTGAACGACGCGCACTTATCAACGAAATATCCGTGATCAATCATATTACTTCGGATGATCCGCCAACTTTCATGAGATACGGTATGAATCCGGACGACCCGATTCCTGGCAACTTGAAACGCGCACGAGGCTGGATTATTCATCATGTAAATTTTGGAATAGCCATGGAAGAAAAGCTAAAACTTAAAGGAGTTAATGTGAATCTGAATTACCCAAAGGCTAATAAGAGATTTAAAGACGAAATATCATTTCTAATCCATCAATTAAAAAAATAACGCCGTTCTATTTAGCAAACACGGAGCCAAGACGGGTGAAGAATTAAAACCTGATGGCGGATAAAGAGGTTTCACTCACCCACTAAATGAAATTGTGTTAGATTCATTGAGAAAAGGGGAGATCAGTGTGATCTGCAAAGTATCAGCTACTTATTCATTGGAGTTTTTAAATGTGAAGTGGGTTCGATTCCATTCACCAGTTCCACTTCTCCACCCTTCAGTCTGAACAGTTTACCGCTGCGATTGTTGTGAGTAGGAGGTGCTTCATACAGATAATCACAATTCAGCAGTCCTTTCTGGTGCGTTTTGATCATATTGATTTTGGATTTTTTCAGGACTAATTAAAGTTCTTGTAGAATACCTCGGAAAACTTTTCGAATACTGAAATTGTTTCTGAATGGTTGAATGGTAAATGCTGGCTGTAAATACTCGCTGCTATACCTGATTTGTAGTCGATGTAGAAATATGTATTTCGATACCCACCCCAGACCAATGTGCCTGATTTACGCCCATAGGATTCAGCTGTATTATCGATCATGGTAGCCAAACCCCACTTTGATTCTTTGTCTATAATACCATTAAAGTTGCAGCATGTACCTGGATCATAATGCCAACCGGATGGATCTAAACTGATATCTCCAAGATGATTCTGCATCATCAGATCGACCGTTTCTTTCTTTAGAATTCTCCCACCTTTGTTAGCACCATAGTCGAGCATACATTGAAGAATTTTTGTGAAATCACCTGGAGTAGAAAACAACCCATCTCCCCCACTAAATTTTTTATGCTTTTCTTTTGGGTATCTGCTCGGAGAAACCTCATCACCATCTATCTCTTTAAGCTCGGCTCTGCCGTCCACACCTCGATTCCCCATTGATACGATTCTATTTTTTTCCTTTTTGGGAACATTGAAGTAAGTGCTTTTGATTCCAAGAGGCTTGAATATCATTTTTTTAAAATATCTATCCAATGTCATTTCTGAAACCTTCCCTACAAGTTTTCCCACCCAATCCGTACTTGTTCCATAGAGGAACCGTGTGCCACTCTCAAATTGCCTCGGGAAATCCTCATACTTCCATCCTGCTGCATCAAAATTTGAATGTACTTTGTAAGTCGCGTTTGGATATCCAAAGCCAGCTGTATGGGTGAGCAAATGCCTAAGAGTGATAGCTTTTTTCGGTTCAACCAATTTACCCTCCTCGGTCAAAATGGGGATTCTGGCCATTTCTGGAAGAAGTTCAGATAGATCCTGATCTAGTTCGAGTTTGCCTTGCTCAACAAGCTGCATAGCTGCGATGCTGGTCACTAATTTGGTCATCGAATGAATTCTGAAAAGACTACTTGTTTTAACAGGTTTGCTCTTGCCCCAACTTAACCCACCGTAAGTGTACTCGATACGCTGCCCCTTCGAATTTATCGCAACAGCAACCACTGACGGGAGATCTGAATCTGCCATTGCATCGGCCATAACCTTTTTGACCTCCTTATGAGCATTTTCTACGGAGGAGGATGCTCCAAAAACATTTAGTCCAAGTGCAAATGCTATTATTGTTAAGTGTAGTTTTTTCATAAGATGATAAATATGTTAAATTCTCTAAAGATTAGCCAGAAAGTCATCAATCTTCTAAGGCGTTGCTTTGCGGTATTGTGATTTCCTCATAGTAAGCTAGGAATGCATGATCTCAACTTCCCGTTGGGTTATGTCGCCGAGTTGGAGAGTGATGCGGTTCATTGGGGTGTAGGGCTGCCTCGATTTTGGCCCGGGTAGTGGGCTTTAGGTCGGGTCGCTGCAGGGCCGATTGTAGGCGGTCGCGAAGGGCCGGGTCAAGGTGGGGGATGGGACGGTAGGCGTGGGGCCGTTTTATGTGCAGGCGGAGGGCAGAGTCGGTGGCTGTGAAGCGGATGTGGCCCTTCAGGCGGGCGGAAGGTTCCATAAAGGGGTTGCCCGCCCGGAACTGGTCGGCAAGCCACTTGAGGGCGTCAGAGAGGCGGAGGCGGAGGGAGCAGAGGCTCTTGCCGTTGCCCTTGTGAGGGGAACCTCAAGAGCCATTGTACCGCCAACAATGAGGTCGTTGAAGACGTGACGCCAACGGGAGGCTTTATAGGCTCAGTATATGTCCATAAAGGTGCAAAGACACGGCAGAATCTCGATAAATCCTCCCGACGATCCCTGAAGGCCTTTAATGACCCTCGCCTCACTGACTCCCTCTCGGGTTCCTTCAAGACCATCACGTGCAGGAGGTCTCTTTCTTTGGCTCATATGCTTTCGGGGAAGGCATCAACCCTTAGCTTTTAAGGCTGAAGGCATTTTGCGGCAACAGTTAAAACAGCTTGAAAACCGGTATCGCAGTTGTGAGTATTCGGGTTTCCAATGGTCTACGATGAACTGATGAAGAGTGTCGAGGCATTCGACAACAAAGAGTTGAGGGATGCCGCGATGAAGGTTCTCAGGAAGGTTCCTGAAAAAGATTGGGAAGAATTCGATATAACCGGCCTTGATGAAAGCGAATGGGTTCACAAGTTGGCTGGTTTTTGCATGGAATGGGCTAAAAAGACGGCAGACCGTGTAGCCAACATGACGGAGGCCGAGGCATACGAGTTCGATAAGGAGATGCGGGAAATGCGCAAACGGAAGAGACGCATGGCTTCCGACTAAATCAACCCACTCTATCAGTTGAACGCCGCAGGGTTGTTGTCCGGCGGCAACAGTTAAAACGCCTTGAAAACTGCGTTTAGCGTGGTGACAGTTCCCTTGCTATGAAATCACAATTCCTAATCATAACAATCGTAACCGCAGTTTTGTCCGCCGGATGCGTCTCGCGACTAAGTCAAAATATCGACCGCAACGCAGCAATGTTTTTTACATCACGTGTAGAGCATGATGTGGTATATCGAACGGTTGATGGTAAAGATCAACATCTTAATCTCTACCTTCCTGACATCTTTCTCGGTGAGGAACCTTGGTGGGCAAATGACAAGAAAGGCAGAAAACCAACGTTGTTGCACATCCATGGAGGTGGTTGGGTTGAAGGGTCGAAAGATCAGATCTTAATTAATTTGCTTCCTTATATGTTCCGAGATTGGGTCGTAATCAGCATCAATTACCGCTTGGCAAAAGATGCCAAGGCACCAGCCGCAGTAGATGACTGTCTAGCTGCCTTGGAATGGGTTTACGCCAACGCCGACAAATACGACATCGATACCGATCGGATCGTTGTTGGCGGAGGATCGGCCGGTGGCCACCTTTCATTGTTAACCGGAATGCTTCACGAAGGAGACCAATTATGTGGAGGCAAATTGAAAGTTGGAAATACTAGAAAAGTCGCTGCAATCGTTAACTGGTATGGGGTGACGGATTTTACAATTAATCCCCATCCGCTTGAGTGGTTCGGAGAAGACATTGATCTTGAGGAATATGTTCGGTCATTGTCTCCAATCAATTATGTCCGCGAAGGAGGTGCGCCTGTACTGACTATTCACGGCTCCGAAGACTACACTGTGCCGGTCAATCAAGCAGTCAATTTGCATAAAAAGCTTCGTGAAGTTGGCGTCCAAGAGAAGTTGCTTTTAATCGAGGGGAAGAAACACGGTGATTTTTCTCACGAAGAACTAACTCAAATTTATCAGAAAATCTGGAAGTTCCTCGAATTAGCTGACATCAAAACGACTGTAAACTAACTCCTCCTCTGCAAACACAGCGGCAAGACGGGTGAAGACTTGAAACCTCTAGTGAAATGAAACAAATACTACTCGCAACAGTACGACAGTGATAGTTGTGAGTAATAAGTATTTTATTGGTGATTAATTAGCCGAAAAATCGTTTTTCATTGGAGTTTTAAGAGTGCTGATTGGCGACTTAAATAACAAGTATTCAAAAAATTGGCATGTAATAATCTCGAAATTAGGTTTTAAATCCTATATGAAACCCACATATGCGATCTCATGCCATTTCCTGGTTTATAATTTCGAAAGCAAGAATCTTTAAATTCTTGTTTGTTGCGTTTTTAGGCTGGAGTTACTCCAGCGAGGGGCTCTGTCTAGATAGGCCTAATATTGTAATAATCATGGCTGACGACATGGGATATGGCGATGCCGGGTGCTATGGCGGAAAACATATCCAAACGCCAAACATCGACCGACTTGCTATCGAGGGTATACGTTTCACCCAATGCTACGCTGGCTCCACGGTTTGTGCGCCGTCGCGGAGTGTATTGATGACTGGGCTTCACACCGGGCACACGCGCGTGCGCGGTAACTTCGGTAAAGGAGGAGTCAAAGGTCTGGGAGGGGGTAAAGGGAGAGTTCCGCTTCGTGCAGAAGATGTCACAGTTGCTGAGGTTTTGAAGGGGGCCGGATACTCGACCGGGATTACCGGCAAATGGGGATTGGGCGAGCCGATGACAGAGGGAACTCCAAACCGACAGGGGTTCGATGAGTGGTTCGGCTACTTGAATCAACGTCGAGCGCACTCGTTCTATCCGACATTCATATGGCTGAACGAAGGCCGCTTTGATTTACCCGGCAACGCGGACGGCAAAAAGCAACAATATACGCATGATTTATTCACCGGCTTTGCTCTGAGCTTCATCCGCAAAAACCAAGATAAACCTTTCTTCCTCTACCTTCCCTACACAGTACCGCATGCTCAATTTGAAATCCCGGACCTCGGCCCGTATGAAAATAAAGGGTGGCCAAAACAGGCCAAAGTCTACGCGGCAATGATTACCCGGATGGACGATCATATTGGCAAAATAATGGCTCTTCTTAAAGAGTTGCTAATCGACAAAAAAACAATCGTTTTTTTCTGCAGCGACAACGGTGCCGCGAATCGTTATGACGGTCTTTTTGATAGCAGCGGCCCTCTTCGCGGAGCGAAACGAGCCATGTATGAAGGTGGATTACGAACGCCAATGGTCGCCCGTTGGCCAGGCCGCATTCCGGTCAATACAACCAGCGAGGCCATTTGGTCGTTTGCTGATTTTCTTCCAACCGTTGCCGCCCTTGCCAGGGCCAAGGCACCAAAAGGCTTGGATGGCATTAGTGTGTTGCCCGAGCTACTTGGCCAAGCACAGCAAAGCAACGATCGTTTTTTGTATTGGGAATTCTTTGAGCGCGGTTTTCAGCAGGCTGCCCGTTGGGGAAATTGGAAAGTGGTGCGCCCGAAAAAAGAGGCTGGTTTGGAACTGTACAACTTGGCCAAGGACATCGGCGAAAAGAAAGACGTCGCAGACTTGAATCCAGAGATTGTTTCTATTTTTGAGCGCTTCTTAAAAACGGCTCGAACAGAGTCGAAAGACTGGCCGATAAAGTAAGTCAGTTTCGCACCCGAAACATTAAAACTTTTTTACTACGACAAGCGATCATTCATCAACCGCAGTTGACTGCGACCCTTTTGAATGGCCAGCTTATCCTCTTTTTAACACAGAGAAGCTGAGTATTTTTGGGATTCCGAACTACTCATCGGTAATGGCTCGGATGTGACCATACAGGAAAAACACAGCGAAACACCGCTAGATAAGGCCAATGGCGAAATAGCCGACCTTCTCCGAAAACCCGGAGCCAAGACAGCTGAAGAATTAAAAGCATACATTAAGTCTTAATATATATTTACTCTACAATCTTCTCCTTGCAGCTCATATTTGCATAGTAATTTTTCTTGCTGTGGAGATGTCACTTGTCCAAGCGGAGGATTGCGCTTGCTGGAGTGCCTGAATTCAGCAAGGTTGGCCGTCCGCAAATTAGGTTTATGCTAAAAAAAATCACACTTTTCCTGTTTTTCACTTTTGCGATCTCTTCCCATGCTGAAACCAAGTCGCTGGTTCCAGCGCATCCCCTGCGGATCAACGAGCTGCTCGCCTCTAACCGAGGTGGTGCACTGGATGATGAGGGCGCCAGCAGCGACTGGTTGGAACTTCACAACACTGGCAGCGAGGTATTACGCTTGGCCAAGTTTCAGCTTACGAACGGCGAAACCGAGCCAAATACGTGGGAACTGCCAAACATTGCCATCGCACCGGGCGGATACCATGTCGTCTGGATGTCCGGGTTGGATCGTGTGTCTCTTTCCCCCGAAGCATTGCGCACCTCGACGGCGACGCTACCGTTTG
>Ga0115011_10002782_pt1 | contig 12034 bp, 7 predicted proteins | sample TroAtlMetagenome_2_FD_88705 | JGI IMG/M metagenome (GOLD analysis project Ga0115011, IMG submission 88705) | Marine eukaryotic phytoplankton communities from Atlantic Ocean - Tropical Atlantic ANT8 Metagenome | ecosystem: Environmental > Aquatic > Marine > Oceanic | place: Tropical Atlantic... | reverse complement strand
GGAAAGGCCTTCAGCGGCTTACCGCTTTGCTGAGGCAGATAACAAGGCTGTTCCTGACTTCCAGAAGCATGTCATCCCCCTGCTTGGAAAGCTGGGTTGTAGCTCTGCCAAATGCCACGGCTCATTCCAGGGTCAGGGTGATTTTCGGCTGTCTCTTTTTGGTTTTGGTTTCCAGAAGGATCACGCAGCACTCTTAGCGGAAGCTTCCTCAGAGGACGGACATCGCATTAGGCCCAAGTTGCCTTCCCAAAGCCTGATACTTCTCAAGCCAACAAAACAAATCAAACATCGTGGTGGGGAAATCATCAAACAAGATTCCTGGGAATACAACCTTTTGCATCGCTGGATAGAAACCGGAGCAAAGGGGGTTCAAATTACCAAGACGGATCAACCCCCTCAACAGAACCAACCCGAATTTTCAAAAGAAGGGATTCTATTCTTTGAAGACAGAATTCGTCCCCTACTTGAGAACAATTGCTATGAGTGTCATGGATTCAACATGCGCAAGGGGGATCTTCAGCTTAAATCACGTGAAGACGCCTTGCTTGGGGGCGGATCAGGAAAGGCGGCCCTTGTTCCCGGAAATGCAGAGAAAAGCCTTCTCATTGAAGCGGTACGACACACGAATCCCGATCTGCAAATGCCGCCTGAGCGAAAACTAGAGGAAAAGGAAATTGCAGATTTGGAACAATGGATCGCCATGGGTGCCCCTTGGCCTAATTCGTCTGATTTGGTTCCCGTCCAGTCAGGAAAGAAACTGGCACAGCTCCATTTTGAGCCAAAAGAAATCCTATTCCAGAATGCGAACGATATCGCCCAGATCAAAGTCGTTGCCGAATGGGAAGATGGAGAGCGTGAGGACGTAACCTGCCTGACGCGTTTTCGGACGAACAACGATACTGTGGCAGCCGTAAATGAATCCGGCCTGGCCAAATCCACCGGAAAGGGTGACACGCACATCGTAGCACTATACGACAATGGTATTGCGGCAATCCCCGTACTGCGTCCGCTTACTGATGAACCTTTGGAGATTGATATCACAAACTATTCCAACCCCATTGACCGGTTTGTTGTGTCAAAGTTGGTCAAGTTGGGGATCACACCATCCACGCAATGTACGGACACAGAATTCCTGAGAAGGTTAAGCATCGATTTAACAGGCACACTTCCTTCTCCTGAAGAAGTTTTGTCATTCGTTGGAAATAACTCCCCAAATAAAAGGACCCTTAAGATCAATGAACTGCTGAAGCGTCCATCCTACGCCGCCTGGTGGGCCAACAAATTGTGCGACTTTACCGGCTGCAACCCAACTTCCATCAGTAGCCTTTTGGAAGTAGCCAGAGAGGACGGCTATATCAAGGCAACGAGATGGTACGACTGGATCTATGAACGGATTGCTAACAATGAATCCTACGTCGACCTGGTCGAGGGGATCATGCTCGCCGATATCTCGAGCGGTGTTGGGAAAGGAATGCCTTATTTCTGGACACGCCAGAGCCTCGAAGAACCAAAGGACACAGCCATGTCTGTGGCCCACAGCTTTCTGGGAATCCAATTACAGTGTGCAGAGTGCCATAAGCATCCATTTGATCAATGGACACAAAACGACTTTGTAGATTTCTCAAGTTTCTTTGACACTCCCATGTTGAAGAAAGGCCGCAAGGGAAGATCTTCAAAAGGCTCGGCCACAACTGAAAAGGAGTTGAGTCTTCTTCGCAGCCACACGGTTAAGGTTGGAGACAGCGATCCGCGCGAACCTATCATGGATTGGCTGCGGAAAGAGGATAACCCCTGGTTTGCCCGGTCTTTTGTTAATCGTGTCTGGGCCGGATATTTTAACGTCGGGATTGTTGAGCCAACTGACGAGTTCACTCCATCCAATCCGCCCAGCAACCCCGAGTTACTCAACTGGTTGACACAGGGTTTTGTTGCCAGCGGCTATGACATGCAATGGCTGCATCGGCAAATTGTCAGTAGCGAAACCTACCAGCGCAGTTGGCAGCCGAACGAAACCAACCGCGAAGACCGGCGTAACTACAGTCGGGCAATCCCGCGCAGAATTCCAGCGGAGGTCATTTATGATGCCATGAAACAGGCCACGGCAGCCGCGGATCAACTTGAAGCGGTTCGGACAAACCTGAAGCGACGAGGAACAGGACATCTTTCCATGCGCATGGCAGGAACTCATGCCATGAAGGTTTTTGGTAAACCCGATCGGGCCATAAACTGTGATTGTGAACGCGTCAACGAACCAACATTGCTGCAATCCATCTTTTTACAAAACGATCCCCTTGTCCGCATGCGACTGGCAAGCAGCGACTGGATTGCTGAGGTCGAAGAAAGTGAAACTAACGATGAAGCCGACTTGATCCGTGAGGCCTGGCTTCGTTCTGTGAACCGCCCACCAACTCCGACGGAAGTCGATCGGGCCAAGGAGCACCTGGCCTCAGCCAAGTCAACCGAAGAAGGGATGGCCGACCTACTTTGGGCCCTCATGAATACAAAAGAATTTATACTGAACCACTAATAAGTCTTTACTACATATGAAAACATACCGCTTCGCTATCACATGCTTTTTGGTTTCGCTGGCTTCCACAGCTTTTTGTGCAGGCACACACTGGAATCAATTCAGAGGTCCTAATGATGGGATTGCACCAGATGCCAAACTTCCCATTGAGTTTTCAGGCACAAAAAACGTGCAGTGGAGAACCCCTATTCACGATCTCGGATGGTCCTCCCCGGTCGTCTGGAAGAATCAGGCTTGGGTCACAACGGCGAAGGAAGATGGTTCCGAAGTGTTCGCCGTCTGCGTCAATATTGAAACGGGAAAAATTGAACACGACATCAAAGTCTTTGATGTAGCCAATCCCCAGACCGAATTCAACAACCTGAACACGCATGCCACTCCCACCCCGATCATAGAGGAGGGTCGTATTTATGTGCACTTTGGGTCCTACGGCACCGCCTGCTTGGATACCAAGACCGGTAAGAAACTTTGGGAACGTCAAGACCTGAACTGCGATCACCGGGTTCGCGCCGCCTCTTGCCCTATAATTGATGGAGGCTTGTTGTTTCTTACCTATGATGGGGTTGACCAGCAATTTGTTGCCGCCTTGGAAAAAGAAACCGGCGAGACGCGGTGGTTAACAAAAAGGTCATACAAGTCCGGTCGGGTTCCCCCAAAGAATAAGCCCAATGACAATCGCAAATCGTATGCCACCCCGACCATCATTGAACACGATGGAAAAAAACAACTGATTAGCCCGGCCGCAGAGGCAACTTATTCCTACGATCCGGAAACGGGCAAGGAGCTGTGGTTTATTCGTCACGGATCTGGCTTTGGCTATAATGTTACGTGCCGCCCAATATTCAGGCATGGTTTGGTTTTTACCAACTCTGGTATATCCAAAAAACTTTTCGCCATTGATCCCTCCGGCTCTGGAGATGTAACCGATACTCACATCCGATGGACAACTCGAAGGGGCGTTTCTAATATCCCGGCTCCACTGGTTGTTGGGGACAACTTGTACATGATTAGCGATAGCGGGGGAATGGTCAGCTGCTTTGAAGCTAAAACCGGCAATCAAATCTTTAGTGAGAGACTGGGGGGGCTTCAAAATCATTGGATCTCGCCTATATATGCTGACGGTAAGATCTACTTCTTCAGCAAGGATGGTATTTCTTCAGTAATAGAGGCTTCCTCTGAATTTAAGGTCCTCTCCAAAAATGAGTCCGATACCGTATTTGTTTCCATGCCAGCCATTGTAGAGGATTCAATGCTTATCAGATCCGATACGCATCTCTATCGCATCGCCAAGGGATACGAGGTTGATGCTCTCCCAAAAATTGCTTCATCAGCTAAACGTTCAAAAAAGGGGAAAGGAGTGGCTCAAAAAAACCAAAAGCGAAATTCAAATAGCATTGTTGAAGTAACCGCCTACTATCTGGGGGGGAAAACCAATAGCAAAGGTGTATTTGAAGGCAGTTTTCTGATTGAAGATAATCCAGAACTGTCAAAGGATGAATGGCCTCGGGTCAAGTTTACAGGCGACAATTTTCGTGATTCTTTTTCCAGCTATAAACAATATCAAAAAGTAAGCCTGGACTTGGCCAAGCGGCAGGTCAGACGCAAAAAATAGTTTACCAGGCAATCAATATGAACTCTGCACTTTTTAGTCGGCGACAAATGCTCAAGGTCGGTGCCTTGGGGGGGCTCACGCTCTCTCAATATATGAGGCTACAGGCCAGCACCAAGGAGCCATCGCAAAAACGGTCAGGTATTTTTATTTTTCTCGAAGGTGGGCCTTCTCATCAAGACACCTTCGATCTCAAACCGGATGCGCCGGCTGAATATCGCGGTGAGTTTAAGCCCATATCGACATCCGTTCCCGGCATTCAAATTTGTGAGCACCTTCCTGAATTAGCCAAGCGCATGAAGGACTACGCCATCATCCGTGGCCTTTCCCACACCCTGGCCGATCATGGTATTGGGAAAAAATATATGCTGACCGGGAATCGTCCGTCCCAAACCTTAAGCTACCCTGAATACGGTGCCGTTGTGAGCAAGGTCCATCCGTCCGCGCGTGATCTTCCGTCCTACGTTTCAATAGATGAATCGTTTGTTGGCCCTGGCTATCTTGGTAATGAATTCAGTGCGCTCACAGCCAACAAGCCAACATTTGGGATTCCCTACAGCGTCCGCGGCATTTCCCTTGAGGACGGTCTGACCGTCGAAAAATACAATTCTCAAAAAAAGCTTCTCGACGATCTCGATACCGCATTTCGTGGTTATGAAAATCTCGACGAACAGGTTCGAGGTCTTGACCGTTTCGGCGAACAGGCGCACGACATCATCAGCTCGCCTACCACCCGAAAAGCGTTTGATCTTTCACTGGAAAAAACATCTGAATTCACAAGGTTTGGTAGACACGAGTTCGGCCAAAGCTTACTGCTGGCTTCGCGGTTGATTGAAGCCGGCGTACACTTTGTCACTGTTCGGCTCCGTCCGGCAGAGTTTGATTTCGACACCCATTTGGATAATTTTTCCAAGCTCAGCGCCCTGCTGCCGCCTTTTGATAAAGGCCTGTCTTCATTAATCGACCGGCTAAAGGAGCGGGGACTTTTTCGTTCCACTGGGATCATGGTTGCCGGTGAATTTGGCCGAACACCAAAAATCAACAGCCAGGGTGGACGCGATCATTGGGCTCGGGCAATGTTTGCGCTGATGGCCGGAGGCGATGTCGAAGGAGGTCAGGTGATTGGTGAAACCGATGACCGCGCCGGGGCACCAGTCGGAAAGGGATATTCTCCGGATGATCTGGCGGCGTCCTTCTTTCAAAACATAGGCATCAACTCAAAACACGAATTCCAAACCAACATCGGCCGCCCGATCAACCTCGTCCGCGACGGCAAACCTATTGCTCAACTGTTTTCATGAAACAATACATTACACCAATCGTAACAGCCGCACTCCTTGTGGGATGCGGAGTAAAAGCCCCTGATATTTCCCTCTTTGAGGCTGCCTTAGAAGCTGATCTCGATGCGGTCAAACAGCACATTGCTGCGGGAACTGATTTGAATTTAAAAGATCCAAATCCCGTTGGCAATAAAGACACTGCATTGGGAATGGCGGCCTCGTTTGGCAAAACTGAAGTGGCCATAGCCCTAATCGAAGCGGGAGCTGAAGTGAACCCTAGAAACAAGGATGGATCCACCCCGCTGCACCAAGCTGCATTTTTATGTTATCCGAAAATTGTTCAAGCATTGGTGGACAAGGGAGCCGACAAAAACGCAAGAAATAACAGTGGCAGCACTGCCCTTGAAGGTGTGGAACTCCCATGGGCGACAGCAAAGGGAATTTATGATTTTCTTGATGGAATAATATTTAAGCCGCTTGGGGCACCATTGGACTACGAACGCATCCAGGAAACACGCCCCGAAATTGTCAAGATACTGCGCTGAAGTGGAGGTAAGGCACTATACGAATGAAAACAAACCTGAGAGTTTTCACTGTAAAGCATTGTCCCGTATCTTTAGATAGTGTTATTGCGGAATAATTCCATTGGCTAAACGTATTATTATACCAGATTTATGAAACATAGATTCATTATACCGGTCGCAACTGCACTCCTTTTGGGGTGCACAGGTTCGGAGGCCCCGGCCCCGGTAGCAGAACCTCAAAGCACCCCAAAAACTTCAGTAGAAGCGCCCGCTTCAAATATTGTCGACAGCTTGAAGACATTGAAGCTCGACAATTTTTTCCCAAGGGATCGAGTCCTCGAAGTTGACATCACTCTTGCCGACAAGGATTGGGACACGCTCCGTTATCAGTCTCGCAATTTTTTTGAGGCACTGCAACCAAAGCGACAGTTTGAGGAGGTCGAATCCCCGTACACCTATGTCGAGGCTAGCGTGACGATTGATGGCGTGTCGTTCCCCAACGTGGGTATCCGCAAAAAGGGCTTTATAGGCTCACAAAGCACTTCCCGGCCCTCCCTCAAGATTAAGCTGAATCACACAGATAAAAAAGTCGGCATCGAAGGGGTGACCACTTTGACTTTCAACAACAACAACCAGGACAACACCCTGATGAGCCAGTTCATGGGCTATGAACTGTTCAATGCCGCCGGCTCGCCCGCGTCCCGTTGTGCACTGGCCAAAGTCACCGTCAACGGTAAAAACCTTGGAGTTTATGCGCATGTTGAGAGCGTGAAAAAACAGATAGCCAAGCGTAGCTTCGGAAACAGTAAAGGAACCCTATACGAGGGGACAGTCGTGGACTTTCACGAGAACTGGGAGGGCAGTTTCGAGAAAAAGTTTGGTAAGGATAAGCCCGGCCGCGAGCACATCGTCAAGGTCATCAACGCGCTCAAGGGCAAAGATGGTGATATATTTTTTGGAGGGAAGGCCGCCGGCCGCGCCTTGGTGCCGACCGATGACGAACACGACGGTGAGTGGTTCAAGCCGGAATTTGACGACTCCGCCTGGACCTCCGGCAAAAACGGAGCGGGCTATGAGCGTGAGGAGGGCTACCGGCCGCTTATCAGCGATGGCTTTGATTTCGAGGAGCAAATGTACGGAAAGGCCACCTCGCTCTACCTGCGGTTCCCGTTCGAGATCGATGACCTGAAAAAAATAAAATCTGCAGCCACCCTTTTGTTGCGAATGAAGTGCGACGACGGTTTTGTTGCCTACATTAATGGTCACGAGGTGGCTCATTTAAATGCACCGGAAGTTGCCGAGTGGGATTCTGTGGCGACCGGAAGCGGCAACGACCAGGCATCCATGCAGTTTTCGGCATATGATATTTCAGACCACAAGGACAAGCTTCGCAAGGGAGAGAATATTTTGGCGATCCACGGCATGAATAACAGCGAACGAAGCTCCGACCTGCTCTTCGTCGCCGAGTTACAGACCAATGATTACGACTTGGAGAAGGAGATATGGAAACTCATAGATGAGGAGGCGTTTTACACCTTTTGGACTGTGGAAGGCCTGCTCAGTTTTTGGGATGGCTACTCCGGCAACCGGAACAATTTCTTTGTCTATCTCAACCCCGAAACCGACAAGTTCCATTTCCTGCCGTGGGGCGCCGACAGTATGTTTGAGAAATACAGCCCTCTCGGGGTCGATCGCCGATCGCCGCGCTCCGTACGGACCGTGGGCCTTGTGGCCCACAAGCTGTATCAAATCCCGGCTGTCCGAAAAAAGTACGCCGCTAGCATGAAGCAACTCATGGCTACGCATTGGGACGAAGACAAGCTCCTGGCCGAAACTGAGCGGGTCGAAGCCATGGTCGATCCGCATCTCTCCCGTGAACAGCGGCGCAAGGTCGATTACGAAAAAATCCGTCGCTTCATCCGCAATCGCCGTGCTGATGTAGAACGGGAAATTTTCGGCGACGACATGCCACTATGGAGCGCTGCCCCGGAGCCACCACCCGTTATTGGAGGCGAATGGGGGCGAGGCAGGGGAAAAGGTGATGACAAGGATTCAGAAAAGGATGAAGATGCCAAATCAACTGCCAAAACCACTTCACTTTGGGCCGCAGCCAGGACCGGTAATATATCCATGCTCAAGGAACACTTGGCCAAGGGGATGGATGTCAATGCCAAGGATGAAGGCGGCGGCACCGCGCTTAGTCTAGCGACCCTCGCCGGACACACCGAAGCGGTGAAGTTCCTCATTGGGAAGGATGCTGACGTGGACCTTTCCGGCAATGATGGGAGCGCCCCGCTTCACGGGGCCGCTTTCCTTGGTCAAGAGGGCGCCGCAAAACTGCTTGTCGAGGCTGGGGCCAAGGTGAATGCGCGTAACAACAAAGGAGAGACTCCTATTGACTCCGGTGCTGCCGAGTGGAGCGAGGAGATTCAAGGAATCGTGCAGTTCATTTCTGCCATCGTCCAGGTCAAGACCGATGTCAACAAAGTGCGTAATGGTCGGCCCAAGGTCGTCGCCTTGTTGAAGGAGAATGGCGGCAAATCCGGACGCGAATTGGCTGGCGCCCTTGGTGGCCTTTGGAATACCGCAAAAAACGGTGACTTGGCTAAGCTGCAGGAGGCTCTATCCAAGGGCGCGGACGTGAACGGGCACGATGACAAGGGAATTACCCCGTTGTCTTGGGCTGCGATGGCAGGCCAAACGGAAGCCGCGCAATTGCTAATCAAGAAGGGAGCCAAAATAAACGGCAAAAACAGAGATGGAGCAACGCCCCTGCATGCATCTGCTTTTTTTGGACAGACAGAAATTGTGGAGCTGCTTATAAAGACCAAGGCAAATTTAAATCTAACCAACGGCAAAGGAGAAACCCCACTCGATAGCGCATCCCATGGGTGGGATGAAATACAGGGCCTTATGCAGATTGTTGGCGGGATGCTGCAAATGGAGGTAGATCTTGATCGCGCCAAAGTAGGTCGCGCCAAGATTGTCGATTTACTGCGGGAGAATGGTGGACGCAGCGGTGAGGATTTCCGTTAAACGATAATGGTCATTTTTCATATTCTCACTCTTTATTCCCACTGAAATAATCATAAGATTAACTCCTACAGGAGAAATTTATGAGTGATAAACAATATGAAATGATTGGCGGCGACGGTGAACAATATGGACCATTCACCATTCAGCAGTTGCAGGATAATTTTTCACAAGGCCGCGCCAATGCGCAAACCCAGATAAGAGAAACAGGATCAGATGGATGGCTGCCGCTTGGTCAACTTCTTAATCTCAGCGAGCAGGGACAAGCCAGCAAGCCTTTGGGGGTAGCTGTTATAAGTGACCAACCGTTGGATGTCAGTTTGGCACTAAGTAGCGGGTGGGCATTATTTAAACTGCACATGGGGATTATGGTAGGAGCAGGGGGCATCTATTTCGGCATTTTACTCGCCGCTGGAATGGTCGGCGCTGTTATCCCATTTGCTAATATTTTCGTTCAAGGCCCTCTCACAGGAGGACTCATTATACTGACTCTTAACTTGTCCAGATACAATCAAGCTGACATAAGCGATATTTTTTTGGGTTTCAAAAATTATGGTTGGCTATTGCTGGTTACCTTGGTCCAGGGGGCCGTTGTAGTCGCGGCTATAGTTCCAGGCGTGATAGTTATGTTGCTCGGTGGCCTTCTTCCTTTAATGCAAGCCCAACAGGCTGGAGAACGCCCGGAATTTGGAGGAACAACCATCGCTTTAATAAGCGTTGGTTTTCTCCTGTTATTGGTATTGGGGATGATTGCTGCGATATTTACATATTTTTGGTATTTTTTAGTTGCTGACAAACGTGGAGAATTTGGAGAAGCCTTAGCCGCGGGCTATCGAGCAGGAAAAATGAACTTCTGGAGTATTTTAGGTTTGTCGATCTTGATCGGCTTAGTTGTGCTCGTCTCCGTTATCCCTTGCGGAATTGGGTTAATTTTCTCTATTCCTTGGTCTTTCGCTGTTATGGCTAAAGCCTACGAACAGATATTTTCTTCCTCTTTAGTGCCTCGAGAGAGTGAATAGCCCTCCCTACTTAGCCAGCAAACGATACCACGATCTAGACGCCCTGCGGGCGTTTGCCATGCTGCTTGGGATTGCGCTGCACGGCTTCATGTCTTTTGTGCCGATCCCGCTGCCAGTCTGGCCCGCACAGGATGTCAACCAGCACAACGGCTATCTGTTGGCTCTGCACGCCATACACGGCTTCCGGTTGCAGCTCTTCTTTTTAGTCAGCGGTTTTTTCACAACGATGATGTTCCGGCAGCGTGGACTGCGCGGACTGATCAATCATCGGGCAAAGCGCATCCTCCTCCCACTGGTAGTTTTCACAATTCTCCTTAGCCCCGCCATCATTGGCATCGGGATTTACGGCAACGCCCTCAGCGCGAAGCGTGAAGGTGGCGAGACAATCTGGTCGGCGGCTAAGTCGGGTGATGTCAACGCGATCCACCGGCACTTGGCCGAGGGGGCCGATGCCAGCCAGCCGGACGCCGCCGGACTCACTCCCCTCTCGTGGTCGGCGCTGCGTGGCCAAGCGGAAGCCGCCGAGGCACTCATCGATAGCGGGGCGGATATTCACGCCACTGACAACGACGGCGCCACCGCACTTCACTGCGCCGCGTTTATGGGCGAAGCCACAATGGTCCGACTGTTGGTCAAGAGCGGGGCCAACATTAACGCCCTCAGTGATGATGGCGGCACGCCGCTCTCTGCAATCGAAACGGACGAAATAACCACCGAGTTCATTACATGGTTACTGCAGATACCCGTGGATTTAAAGAAGGTTGCCGCTGGACGTATTGAAATCGGTGAGTTTTTGAAAGACAAGGGGGCCCACCCGAGCAAAGCTTCGATCGAAGATCCGATGGCTTGGCTCTATCCGCTCGTTCCTGGCTTTAAACCGATTCTCGATCAGCTGCCCGGCTGGGCTCAGATTGCGGTGATTACGCTGGCCATCAATTGGCTACTCGCGATCATTCCTATCTTTCAGCATCTGTGGTTTCTCTATTACCTCGTTTTGCTGATAACCGGTTACGCCGTGGTAATCTGGGTGGCGCGCAAACTTAACTGGAACCCGTTACCAGCGTGGATCGTCGATTCGCCGCTGCGCCTGCTATGGCTCGTCCCACTGACATTTGTCCCGCAGTTTTTTATGGTAACCGACTTCGGTCCGGACACCGCCGCGAGCCCCATCCCTTGGCCTCCCATGCTGGCCTACTATGCTATCTTCTTTGGCTTTGGCGCGCTATGCCACGGCCAAAAAACATTCGAGAATAGTATCGGCCGCAATTGGCCGGTGTACATGCTCTTCGCCCTTCCCGCACTACTGCTAGCGCTGCATTGGTATGAGCTTCGTGGAGGTATTTTCACCACCAGTGAGTCGAATGAATTGTCTCAGTTGTTTTACAACAACCTGCTTTGCACATTTTTCACGGTGCTCTATGCATGGTTGATGATCTTTGGCTTCATCGGGATATTCCGCCAGTTTTTCTCCAAAGGAAACCGATGCATCCGCTACATCTCCGACTCATCATACTGGCTTTATGTAATGCATCTACCGCCAATCATGTTGCTACAAATCTGGATGAGCGGTTGGCCTTGGCCAAGCGCGATCAAGTTCCTCGCTATCTGCATGGTCAGCACTGGGGGGCTGCTCCTGATCTACGAGTACGCCGTCCGCTACAGGTTAATAGGAACAATGCTCAACGGAAAAAAACTCCGGCACAACCACGACAACTTCGGGTGAAGCATTGCGCCTGGTCCCCAAGGCCGCTAACCTGCGCCGCAGTGCTTTGCGGCACCCCAACCCCGACAAAAGCGTAAGCCTGGATTTACCCATGAACATTTTAAAACCCATGTGGAAAGCATTCGATATTGCCCTTGGGATGTCGGGGCTCCGGCTGGATGCCGGTCGTTATCTTTTTGCATGGATTCCGTTGCTCTGCGTGAGCGTCTGGCTGGGTTATCAGGCAGAGAGATCCGGGTGGATTGTTGAGTACGCCATAAGCACATGGGTATTTTACTACATTGGTATAAGCCTGATTCTCGGCACACGAATTAAGAGT
>Ga0115011_10002781_pt1 | contig 12035 bp, 8 predicted proteins | sample TroAtlMetagenome_2_FD_88705 | JGI IMG/M metagenome (GOLD analysis project Ga0115011, IMG submission 88705) | Marine eukaryotic phytoplankton communities from Atlantic Ocean - Tropical Atlantic ANT8 Metagenome | ecosystem: Environmental > Aquatic > Marine > Oceanic | place: Tropical Atlantic... | reverse complement strand
CTGGAATGAGTGGGAACTGGATGCCAGCGGGGTCGGGGGCGCCTCGATTGGGGACATTTCCGGTGGCGATGCTGCAAGCTGCGTATGGTGCCCGCACGCCCAATGCACCTCTAGATCGGTGTCTCGGAGCTGACTCTTGAACCCTATCGTACGCCTGGAGGCGCTCCAGAGACTGGAGGAGGTGGTCGAGCGTTTCGGGTCGGCTCTGTTGCCGACGAGGAGACTGCACGCCTGCCTTTTCAGCGCTTGAGTCACATCCGATTGGAGGGGCGGCGAATCTCGCCCTTTGCCTTGTCGACGCGGGCCCATTCTGTCGGTCTGGAGGCAGACGAGTCGGCCATCGTGCTGGCGCTCGATGGCGACATTGAGTTGCTCGAAGATCGTTTGACGGTCTTCTTCGAGCATTTGCTGGAAGTCGATCCCGAGGCATTCTTCTTGATGCCCAAACCCGGGCTCGAGATTCCCGCGTCGGGCGCGCTGCCGGAGTCCACTGCGTGGTTAGAACGATTCTATGGCGGTGATTTTTTGCCCCGCGAAAAGAAGCCCCTGGTGGTCAATCTCCGAAGTTCGCAGGGGCCATATCTTCGTTCGGTTGATGACGATCCCCTCCAGATCATCGACGCCGCCAGCCAAATCGCCACCCTCGCGGCTGGCGTCAGGCCGGGGCGGGTCCAATCAGCACTCGATAATGGAGAAATGGCGGCCCACTTGGTCGCGGCGACCCCCACCGATGAAGGGGAAGGCGCCCTCGTAGCCCGGCGGTTTGCGTCTCGCCTCCTGTCCATGTCACCCCCTGGAATGAAGTACGTCGCATTCGCCAATGGTGGGGCCGAAGCCAATGAAAAGGCGTTCCACATCGCTCGACGAAATGGGCCAGGTGGACGGCGGGTGCTTGCATTCGAAGGGGCATTCCACGGCCGTACCCTCTTGTCCCTGTACAGCACTTGGAACCCAGTCAAGCGGCTGCCGTACCAATTGCCGGGTTTCGAGACGACGTTCATCCCCACGCCCAGTGTCGATGGCGGCCAGGATCCGGCCATCCCGGTAGACTGGCGTAAAGAGTGGAGTCGGGTGAATGGCCGTCGAAGTTGGGGCGGGCAGGACCCGTTGCTAACGGCCGAAGTGGAGAGTCTTTCTCGCTTGGAGCAGGAAATCCGGCTCGGAGACATCTGCTGCTGCATTATCGAGCCCTTCCAGTCGGAAGGGGGAGACAAGGCACCCAGTCGGCGTTTTTATCATGGCCTCCGTGCGCTCACTCGGGGGCACGGCATTCCGCTGATCTTTGATGAGGTCCAGGTGGGATTTGGTCTGGGTGGGCCTCTCTTTTGGCACGAACTCTTTCACCTCATGGATGCCGATGGGCAGCCGGATGGTCCCGATCTGGTAACCGGGGCAAAGCGTGCGCAGGTGGGGTATGTGGTCTCCCGCTGGCCCGATGCGGCGCCCACACCGTCTCATGCGGCGAGTATGGTGCGCGGCATGGCTCACCTCGATCTCGTCTTGGCCCATGGTCATCGCGCGGAGTACGTCCGCGAGGCCCTCGTCTCCCTGGTTCTTCGCTGGCCTACGTTGGTGTCGAATCCACGGGTGGAGGGCGATGCGTTTGCCTTCGATTTGCCGTCCTCGGAAATCGCTCGGCACCTGATCGGTCAGCGTTTTTATCAAGGCTATATGCTCTATATCGCGGGGCAACGAAGCCTACGCTATCGGCTCAATCGGAGCATGCGCCCCGAGGACGTGGAACTCATCTTCACGATCATCGATCGGTCGCTTGCGAGCCTTATCGAGCAGGCTGGGGGGGCTGGGCCTGATTTGATCGCGCGGATGAGCGCGTGCACGCCTCCGAAGTGGCAGCCGGTCAAGATGGACCAGGTCCAGCAGGTCGTGACTTTGGAAGATTTGATTGGCGACCCTTCCGGGGCCGTCGCGGATCAAGTGCTTCGGGAGCATGGGGAGTTGAGCGTATTTGACCGCCTCAAGAGTCACAGGCGTCTCCGCCTGGGGGACAAACTGAACCGCGAGACCTTGGTTGTCGCGGCCAGAACTGCCGACTCCGATGCCTTCGAGGCGGCAGTGGGTGTATCGCTGGTTCGATTCTTGGCGGATGCTCTGGGCAGCCGGGTCAGGCGCGTGACCGCTGCAGAATGGGCGGCAATGCGGGCGCAAATCGATGAACTCATGGCCACGACGGGCTCGGATAGCCATCTACGGCGACCGACGGATCTCCACCTGTTGACGGGCTGCGCCGACGGGATCTTTTTGGTCGCAGAGGACATCTGTGGACTGACTGGACTCCATGTCGCGACGCCCCTCGAGCAATGGGCTTCACTCGATGGGCCTCGTCAGGACCCCCACCGAGGACGGCATGACACCTTGTATAGTGTCTCCCTACGGGTCACTGCGCGGGTTCGGGGACGTGGGGTCGGGTTGCGTCTCAAGGCGGCCATGCTCTCCGCCGCTCTGCAGGCTCGACGGAGCGATGGGCGTCCTCGCTACGCATTCATCACGGGACGGAACGCCGTGCAGGATGGGGCCGATATTTGGGCCCTGAATCGCCGATTCGGTGCGTATGAGGTCCGACGCTGCGATGCGGCCATCGATAGTGGTGCCGGTGAGTCTCGTTATTATCGACTCCCGATGCGGCGGCACGACCGACGTCATTTTGATCGGCGACGGCGGGAAGGAAAGGCTATCGAGCTTCATCGTGGCCTCGAGTTGCCCACCGGGCGTTCACATCCTCTCATGGAGAGAGCGCGGCAGCGTGGCGTCTTCGACCAGGCTGCGTGCACCAAACTCACGGTGAGCAATTTCATCTCGCGGCCATATGCTCGCTATAGCGAGTACCTACGCCAGATTGCGCCCGAAGGATGTCCGCACCTCTATTTCACCAGTAGTAACGATGAAATGGTGGACAAAAGTCTGCGTGCGCTCAAGCACAAGCGGGTAGAGGGTCGCTTGGCGATCGGCCTCGAGGGAGGTTATCTGGGGCATACCACCGCAGCGGCGCGGTCTTTGAGTGGACCCGGTGGCACAGATCCACGCTTTGGCTACTTTGACTGGCCCTTAATCCCGCACCCAGCGGTAGGTGTCGCTCAGACGATCGGTGCCCTGGATGCACTCGTCGAAGAGCACGGTGCACAGCAGCTTCTGGGTGTCTATGTCGAAGCCGTCCAACGGCGGACGGGCCATGTCTTGGACCCGCAGGCCTGGAGTGCGTTGTGTGCTTGGCGCGATCGCACCGGGGTGCCCCTGGTCTTGAGTGAGAATGTGTCGGGTTTCTACCGGGCCGGTCGGGGGCGTTTTTGGTGGGTTGACGGGGTTGCCGGCAACGCTGATCTGGTCCTCTGGTGGTCAGGTGGCCAGATCGGGCATGTTTTCAGCAGTGATGCAGCCTATGTTTCCAAGCCGCTCACTCTCATCAGCACTTGGGATGGAGACCAACTTTCAGCCACTCGATTGCTCTATCAAATGTATGCCGTGGATGGAGATGAGGTGGCGACACGCGGGATTCAACTCGCCCGTGGACTCCGAGAACTTGGACTCAATCGTGACGAGCGAGGCGGGACGGGGTTGTATCGAGCCCTCCGCCTCGGCGAGTATCGGGCGACTTTGGCTCGAGAGATGCTGGCTGAGGCGGGTTTCATGGTCGCACAGCCGGGACGCGATATTCTTGCCGTCTGTCCGGCGCTCACGGTGAAGGCCACAGATTTGGACCGATTCATGGGCGCTCTGGCCCACGTCCTCGAGCACGTTTGATTTGGAGACGCTCGTGAAGACTCTCGAAGAACGACAACGCGCGCATGTTCTCTACACTTGGACCGCCCAAAATCGGGCGACGCCCGTCTCGATCAAGTCGGGTAAAGGGGTGTGGTTCGAGGACGAAAATGGTGAGCAGTGGCTTGATTTCGAAAGCCAAGTGTTCAACGCAAACCTTGGACACGGTGAGACGCGGGTGACCGATGCCGTGGGGCGGCAGATTCAAGAGCTCGCCTGTGCACACCCCGCTGCTGTCTTCGAGGCTAAAGCCGGCCTGGGAGAAGCGCTGGCGGAGGTGACCCCCGAAGGGATCGATCGTTTCTTCTTGTGTCTCTCCGGTGCAGAAGCCAACGAAAACGCCTTTAAAATGGCGCGCATGCTGACCGGTCGGCAGAAGGTCATCGCGCGACGGCGCAGCTATCATGGAGCCAGTATGGGCGCGGCGTCGTTGACCGGCGATTGGCGCCGTTGGCCCGTGGAACCTGGTCTTTGGGGCGTATTGCGGGCCGAAGATCCATACTGCTACCGGTGCCCCTTTGGCTCCAAGCGTGGCCAGTGCAGCATGCAGTGTGCGAACCACCTAGAGCATCTCATCGAGATGGAAGGGCCGCATACGATCGCAGCCCTGTTCGCCGAGGGGGTGACGGGGGCTAATGGCGGTTTCGTGCCGCCGGACGACTATTGGCCTGCACTTCGTCGTATTTGCGACAAGTACGGCATTTTGCTCATCAGTGACGAGGTGTTCAGCGGCTTTGGACGAACCGGTCGGTGGTTTGCTGTCGACCATTGGGACGTCGTCCCGGACATGATCACCATGGCCAAGGGCCTTACGGGTGGGTATGCCCCCCTCGGGGCCGTCGGGCTCAAGAGCGATCTGGCCGACCGATTCGCTGACGAGACCCTCTGGTGCGGGCTGACCGGCTACGCTCATCCGGTGTCCGTGGCGGCCGCGCTCGCCTCCATCAAAGTGTATCAAGAGGACCAGTTGATGGAGAATTCGGCTGCGCGCGGCGAAGAACTCAAGGCGGGTCTGCTTGCGCTGAAAGCAAAGCACGAGATCATTGGTGATGTGCAGTGCTTGGGCTTGTTCGGGACCCTCGATTTTACCGCCAATCGGGCCACGAGAGAGCCGATTGTGCCGTATCCTCAGACGCCGCCAGCGGATCACTTTGGGGGGCGCTTGCGCGCTGCATTGAGGGCACGACGCGTACACATTGCTCAACGCTGGACGCACCTGTTCATCGCGCCGCCGCTGTGCATTACTGCCGATGAACTCGCCTTGGGATTGGAGCTCATCGACCAGGCGTTGACCGAGGCCACAGGAGAATCCACGTGACCAATAAAGTGTATCCCGATGCGCGGACCGCTCTCGCCGACGTCTTTGACGGTGCGACCATCATGGCGGGTGGTTTTGGTCTGTGCGGCAATCCAGAGAACTGCATTGCCGAGTTGGCGCGTCGACGCGACCAGCAATTGACCATCGTGAGCAATAACTGCGGGAATCAAGGGCGAGGGCTCGCGATTCTTTTGCAACAGCGCCAGGTCGCGCGGGTGGTTGGGAGTTTCATCGGCGGCAACCCTGACCTGCAAAAGCAACTCCTGGCCAACGAGATCGAGGTCGAACTCAATCCGCAGGGGACTTTGGCCGAGCGGATTCGCGCAGGTGGTGCCGGTCTCGGTGGTTTCTTCACGCCAACGGGTGTGGGGACACTGGTGGCAGAGGGCAAAGAAGAGCGGGAAATCGACGGCAAGCGCTTCATTTTCGAAAAGGCCCTCACCGGGGACTTCGCCATCATTCGCGCAGAGGTGGGTGACCACTTTGGGAATCTACGTTTTTATGGGACGGCTCGGAATTTCAGCCCGCAGATGGCCATGGCATGCAAGACCGCGGTGGTGGAGGTCGACACCCTGGTACCCGTCGGCGAGCTCGCCCCCGCAGACATCCACTTGCCGGGGATCTTCGTCCAGCGGATTTTCCAGGGACAGGCCTATGAAGACCCCATCGAATACCGGACCACGCGGCCTCGAACGGCAGGCTAGCCCCTTACGGGGGCGCCGGTTTTGGCTTGCACCTCTTCGAGGGTGTGGCCGTCCGCTAGGGCAACCAACTCGAAGCCCTCTGGGGTGACATCGAGAGTGGCCAAATCGGTGATGACTCGATTGACACACCCCACACCGGTGAGAGGCAAGTCACACGTCGACAAGAGTTTGGGCTCCCCGGCGCGGTTGACGTGGGTCATGAGGACCACCACGCGCTTGGCGCCGCTGACGAGGTCCATGGCGCCCCCCATCCCATTGACCTTTTTTCCCGGAATCATCCAGTTGGCCAGATCGCCGGTTGCGCTGACCTGCATGCCGCCCAAAATTGCGACGTCAAGGTGACCCCCACGGATCATGGCAAAGCTCGTGCTGCTGTCGAAGAAAGAGCCGCCATCCACCACGGTTACCGTCTGTTTCCCGGCGTTGATGATCTTCGGATCTTCGTCGCCCTCGTAAGGGAACGGTCCCATGCCCAGGAGCCCATTCTCGCTGTGAAGCCAGATTTTGAGTTCATCGGGCACATGGTTCGCCACCAGGGTGGGGATACCGATCCCCAGATTGACCACATCACCATTGGTGAGTTCCTGTGCCGCGCAGGCTGCCATCTCGTCTCGTGTTCTTGCCACGGAAACCTCCCGGGATTTGCCGCATCATACACGTCCGAATGATGAGCGACACCCGTTCACTCGACGGGAACACCTGACATCGACTATGGTCCGCCTCCCATGCGTCTAGACGACTACGATTTCAATCTGCCGGCACATCTCATTGCGCAGCGACCGGCGCCCGAGCGGGCCGCGAGTCGCCTCATGCAGGTTCGGCTCGATGATTCGCTTCGCGTGGGCCCGTTCACCGAGTTTCTCGACGCATTGAGTGGCGAAGAGGTGTTGGTCCTCAATGATACGCGGGTGGTGCCGGCCCGCCTCCACGGCCAGAAGAGTACGGGCGGTGCAGTCGAAGTCTTCTTTGTGGAGCCGACGGGGCCCGGCCGCTTCAAGGCCATGGTGCGTGGCAAACGGCTTCGGCCAGGGACGTCCTTGGTCCTGCCAGGCACGACGTCGGCCACCCTCTTGGAACGCCATAATGACCGCACGGTCGAGATTGGGGTGGAGGGTGTAGACGATCTCTGGGGATGGTTGGAGGCTCACGGTCAAGTACCGCTACCGCCATATATTCAGCGAACACCCGATCAAAGCGATCGCGACCGGTATCAATCGGTCTTCGCCCGGGCGCCGGGGGCTGTCGCAGCGCCCACTGCCAGCCTGCATCTTACGGCGCCCATGCTGACGGCTTTGCGGGAAAAGGGCGTCGACGTGGTGACCCTGACGCTCCACGTGGGCTTAGGCACCTTCTTGCCCGTCAAGGCAGACGACCTCGATGACCATGTGATGCATTTCGAGCGGTATGAGGTACCGCCCGAGACGGTGGTCGCCGTCAATAGCGGGCGTCCCGTAGTGGCCGTCGGTACCACGGTGGTCCGCGCACTCGAAGCCCATGCTCGGGACCCCAAGGCGGACCGAACCGATCTCTTTATTCGGCCGGGGTTCGACTTCTTGGCCGTCGATGGCATGTTGACGAACTTTCACCTACCGCGCAGCACACTCCTCATGCTCGTGTCTGCCTTCGCTGGGTTCGACCGGGTACGCGCAGCCTATGCACACGCGGTGGCCGAGGAGATGCGCTTCTATAGCTATGGTGATGCGATGTTGCTCCGACGAGAGGGGGGACGATGGACTTAAAGTTCCGGGTCGAGGCCGACTGTGGCGAGACCGAAGCGAGATTGGGGCGTTTGCAGACGACCCATGGCGAGGTCGAGACCCCCATCTTCATGCCCGTGGGCACGCAAGCGACCGTCAAGGCCCTCACCCCCGATGAACTCGAGTCATTGGGGGCCCATATCATTTTAGGCAACACCTACCACTTGGCGGTCCGGCCAGGCATCGACACTGTGCGTACCCTCGGAGGGATGCACGAGATGGCGCAATGGAAGCGCTCCATCTTGACCGATAGCGGCGGTTTTCAGGTCTTGTCCTTGGCCAAGCTTCGAAAGGTCAACGAACGCGGTGTTCAGTTCCGAAATCACGTCAATGGGCACCTCCTTGATCTGACGCCCGAACATGCCATTGAGCTCCAAGAGGCCATCGGTTCCGACATTATGATGTGCTTGGATCATCTCGTTCAGCCGGGCAGTCCGCGGCGCGAGGTCGAGGCCGCCATGGATCGGACGACCCGCTGGGCGGTGCGCTGCCTCGAAGCGAGAACGCGGGACGATGCCGCACTCTTCGCCATCGTTCAGGGCGGGACTGATTTCGATTTGCGGAGCAAGCATGTTGCGGATCTGACCGCGCACCCGTTCGACGGATTCGCGATCGGGGGATTGAGTGTCGGGGAGTCGATCCCCGAGATGTATGCCACGCTGGCTCACACAGCACCGCTTTTGCCCAAGGACAAACCCCGTTATTTGATGGGGGTGGGTCGCCCGGTCGATCTTTTGGAGGGGGTGGCACGGGGTGTGGACATGTTCGATTGCGTGATGCCCACGCGAAATGCGCGCAAGGGTTCGCTTTTCGTCGATGGTGGCCGCCGAAAGATTAATTTGAGAAACGCCAAGTTTCGTGAGGAACGCGGCCCGCTGGATCCGACCTGTGAGTGCTATACTTGTAGTCGCTTTAGTGCCGGCTACTTACGCCACCTATTGATCACAAAAGAGCTCCTGGTCTATCGACTCTTGTCCATCCACAATCTGTGGGTTTACCTGGGCCTGATGAGGTCGATCCGCGAAGCCTTGGGAAGTGGACAATTTTCGGCGTTTTACCAGTCATGGAAGGCCGGTCTTGATTCGCCCTGATCGATCTGCTAATTCCTGCCGTCTTTAGACCCTGATCACGCGCGTAGCGCTAACCACCCTCTTGAGGGGGTATTCGTGCGACGGCGCCTCATCCGCGGAGAGAATACACTGTGAACGAACTCATCCTCCTCGCTGTCTCACAAGGAGCAGAGGCTCCCGCCGGGGGCGGCATGGTGGGGTTGTTCCCCCTCGTGTTGATGTTCGGCATCTTTTATTTCTTGCTCATTCGGCCTCAGCAGAAACGCCAAAAAGAGCATGCAAAGATGTTGAGCTTGCTCAAGAAGGGCGACCGCGTCGTAACCAATGGTGGTCTCATTGGCCAAATATTCGCCCTGACGGACAACGAGTTGGTGCTCGAAGTCGCTGATCGGATCAAAGTTCGGGTGCTCCGAACCCAAGTGAATCTCTATGCCCTCGATGAGGGCGCTGAAAAGGACAAGTAATCCATGTCCGACCGGAATAAGTTTAGGGCGTTAGCCCTCATCGTTTTGATGGCTGTGAGCGCCCTTATGTTGGTGCCCACGATCGTCGGAGTGGGCGACAAGGGGGCCAAGGCGCCGGAAGGCGAAGAGGTCGAGCCGGTTCTGCCCGAGTGGTACACCAAGATCTTTAGTAAGAAGATGATCTTGGGCCTCGACCTCCAGGGCGGCATCCACCTTCAATACAAGGTAGACGTCGATGAAGCCCTGCGGCGGAAGGCACTCCAGACCGCGGGCAATATCGAAGCCCGATTGGAGAAGGACCACAAGCTCAAGGTCGATGCCAAGCCCCAGGGCGGTAAGACGGCAGACGAAGTCACCACGATTGACGTGACCTTCCCTGATGCCGATTCCACGGGGAAGATGGACGTCGAGTTCATGCGGACCAATCTGCAGGACTACGAAATCGCCTCCATCGAGGACACCGTGGTCAACATCGTCATGCGGACGGAGGCGATTCAGCTCTTCCGGGAAAGCGCACTCGATCAAGCCATCGAGACCATCGAACGCCGGATCAACGCTTTTGGTGTGGCCGAGAGCTCCATCTCAAAGCGCGGCGAGAGCGAATTGGTGGTTCAGTTGCCCGGCATCAAGGAAGAGGACTTCGCCGTGGCGAAGGAGAAGTTGGCCCAGACTGGTCAGCTGCACTTCCAGATTGTCGACCGCTCCGAAAAGCGCGAGGCCTTCTATAAGACGGTCAACGCGCGGGCGCCTAAGGCGGATGCCTGGCCTGAGGGACTCGACGAGAGTCTCAAGAAGCACAAGGTTGCAACGGGGCCAAGTTCCCTTCGCAGCACGAGTCGAGAGCTGCTCGAACATATGGTTGAGGGTCACGTCGACGATGACCACGTCATTGGCTTCGAGCAGATTTTCGTCAATCCGCAGGATGCTTCGCTACAGCCCATCAACAATCTGAGCGCAGAGCAGGAAAAACTGCTGCGCAAGGTGGGGGGTGAAGAGATCGACATGTCGTCAGCGACGGTGGTGAAGGGCTTTGAGCTCTACTACATGTATCGCAAGGCGGGCATGAGCGGTGAAAACGTAGAAGATGCCAGCGTCGGCTACGACCAATTCAACCGGCCCGAGGCGTATATGCGCTTTGCGCAGGTGGATGCCGACAAGTTCTTCGAAATGACCAAGGAATACACCTCTGAACTCATGGCCATCATGATCGACGAGATGGTGTATAGCGCCCCGCGCATCAAGGAGCCCATTCCGGGCGGTCGGGTGCGAATCGAGTTGGGATCGGCTGGGAATCAGGCTCTCAAGGAAGCCAACGCGTTGGTGGCCGTGCTCAAGAGCGGTGCGCTACAAGCGCCGCTCCGCAAGCAATACGACAGTCAGGTGGGGCCGACCCTCGGGTCCGACTCGGTTCAAGCCGGTAAGATATCGATTCTCGTCGGCTTCTTCCTCGTCGTGATTTTCATGGCCATCTACTACAAGTTTGCGGGGATGGTGGCCAATACGGCCCTATTCCTCAACGTGCTCTTTGTTTTGGCTGGACTGACGGCATTTGGGGCAACGCTCACCCTGCCAGGCATCGCGGGGATTGTGCTCACGGTGGGTATGGCAGTCGATGCAAACGTGCTCATATTCGAACGTATTCGTGAGGAACTCCGCGTCGGGCAGTCGGTCAGACGAGCCATAGACGCTGGGTATGAGAAGGCATTCAGCGCCATTGTCGACGCCAATGTGACCACCGGTATCGCCGCAGTTGTGCTCTACCAATTTGGTTCCGGCCCCATCCGTGGTTTCGCGGTGACGCTCGGAATTGGCATCATTGCCTCGATGTACACCGCGCTCGTGGTAACGCGGCTCATCTTCGACCGTTTCTATGGCCGTGGCGAAGAGGCCACGCGGATGAGCATCTAGGAGGACGACATGGAATTCTTTAAGCCTGGCATCCGGATCGACTTCCTTCGGCTCTCTAAGCCGCTCATCACTATGAGTATCGTGTTGGTCCTTTCTTCTTGGGCGCTCGTTGCGACCAAGGGGCTCAACTTTGGCATCGACTTTGCCGGTGGCACCGAGGTGCTTTTGGCCTTCAATGAGCCGACCGATGTCGGTGAGTTGCGAGAGGTCATCGAGGACACCGGACTCGAGTTACCCGAAGTGGTCACCTATGGGTTGACTGACGAGGGGCGCTACTTCGTGCGGAGTCGGACGCAGAGTCTGCTGTCCGACACTGAGAAGAAGAAGATCAAAGACGGTGTGGTCGGTAAGTATGGTGAGAAGGAAATCACCATGTACGACGACGCCGACGAGTCCGGTGAAGTCGTACGGGTGAAATTCAATACGCCCAAGAAGAAGGCTGATCTCACCAAGATCCTCAAGGCAGCAGGTTTCGAGGACGGTGCGGTCAGCACCGCGAGCATCGCCAACAACCCGGTCTATATGCTGCGAGTCCCTGGCGTCGGTCCGCGGATCGTAAAGCTGATGAAAGAAAAGTACGGCGACAAATTCCGCGCTATCGACCGTCTCGAGTCCGTGGGCTCGGCCGTGGGTAAGCAGATGCGGAATCAAGGGATCTTGTCGGTCATCTATGCGCTGATCGGGATTCTCCTCTACATCAGCTTTCGATTCGACCTCCGCTATAGCCCGGGTGCCGTTTTGGCCTTGATTCACGATGTGAGCATTACGATCGGGATTTTCAGCCTCACTGGCCTCGAATTCAATCTGCCGATCATCGCCGCACTTTTGGCCATTGTGGGGTACTCACTCAACGACACCATTGTCGTCTATGACAGAATCAGAGAGTCCCTCGATTTGGGCTTGGGCGACAACCTCAAGGACTGCATCAACATCAGCGTCAGTGACTGCCTGTCACGTACGGTGCTGACCTCGGTGACGACCTTTCTGGCGGTGCTCGCCATCTACGTTTACGGCGGTGGGATCATCCAGAATTTCGCCTT
>Ga0115011_10002779_pt1 | contig 12054 bp, 6 predicted proteins | sample TroAtlMetagenome_2_FD_88705 | JGI IMG/M metagenome (GOLD analysis project Ga0115011, IMG submission 88705) | Marine eukaryotic phytoplankton communities from Atlantic Ocean - Tropical Atlantic ANT8 Metagenome | ecosystem: Environmental > Aquatic > Marine > Oceanic | place: Tropical Atlantic... | reverse complement strand
TTGATGGTACTGAATTAATTGCCAATCTTTCAACCAATGCAATTAACGCTCTTCAAGGTAAAGTTGCCGGAGTTATGGTAACTGGATCTGCGATGGGTTCTAAAGGTTCAAGTAGGGTTGTAATTAGGGGAACAAGTTCCCTTACCGGTAACAACCAGCCTTTATACGTAGTTGACGGTATTACAATTAATAACAATAACCTAGGTGCTGCCGGTGTATGGGGTGGAACTGACTTTGGTGATGGTGTTTCAAGTATCAACCCAGACGAAGTTCAATCTATCTCTGTACTAAAAGGTGGTGCTGCAGCTGCGCTGTATGGTTCTAGAGCATCTAATGGTGTAATCATCATTACTACAAAAAATGGTTTAGGATCTGAAGGTATAGGTATTGAAATCAACAGTACATCTCAGTTTGATATGATTAACACTTCAATGTGGGATGCTCAAACAACTTATGGTTCTGGTTTTAATGCAGTTGTACCATCATCACAAGAGGATGCTCTTAGTGAGGTATATAGTGCATGGGGACCAAGAATGGAAGGTCAGCTTGCCCCATCATGGGATGGCGTTTCTAGACCATATGTTTACGCTGGTGATAACCAAGATAAATTTTATAGAACTGGTACTACGTTTAGTAACACAGTTTCTTTATCAACATCTGGAGAAAATGGAAACACAAGATTTTCATTTACTAATCTAGATAATGATGATATTTCTCCAAATTCTACATTAGATAGAAATTCAATTGGATTAAATACATCTCAAAAATTTGGTGATAACATTACTTTGGATGTTAACATGAAATATTTACTAGAGGATCAAGGTGGTAACCCAAGATTATCGGATGCACCAAGTAACTCTAACTACTCTCTTAAATCTTATGCTCCATCTGTTGATGTAAACAACATGAAGGGTCCTAATGGTGATGGTACTAATGAAGCTGGTACAGAGCTTAGAACTACAAATGGAATCTATTCTCAGAATCCATGGTTTGCAGCTTTGAACTTCGTTAACGATGCTGAAAAAGAGAGATTTATTGGATCTGTTAATGCAAGATGGGATCTTTCAGATTTCTTATATGTAAGAGGTCGTATTGGTACTGATAGATATGATTTACACAGAAGAGTTTCGACTCCTTTTGGTACAGCATATCAACCTTTAGGTTCTATTAGCGAATATAAATTAGCGTTCAAACAGTTTGATGCAGATTTCTTCTTAGGAACTGATAATCTAGCTGTTACTGATGATGTTAGTTTAACAGCATTTGTTGGAGTTGGTTCAAACCAAGTAACTTCTGAGTCAGTTTCTGCTAATGGTAGTAACTTTATTGTACCAGGGTTAGTAAATGTTAAGAACACTCAAAACCAATCAAATGGTTACGGATTCTCTGAAAAACAAATTAATTCAGCATACGGATCTGCAGAACTTGGATTCCAAGACTATGCATTCTTAACTTTAACAGCTAGAAATGACTGGTTCTCAACTTTATCATTAGCTGGTAAAGATGCACCTAACAATGACTTATATACTTCTGCAAGTGTATCAGTTGTATTATCTGATGCTTTTGACATGGGTAGTAATGTTGACTTCTTCAAAATAAGAGGTGGATACTCTCAGGTTGCAGGTGGTGCTGATAGCCCATATTCTTTAAGTCTTACTTACGGAATCGTTGGTCAGGGTCACTTAGGCGCTTCATTAGGTGCTATTAGTGGAGGAAGAATTCCTAACTCAGAAATTACTCCTTTTGAGAAAAACGAGACTGAATTTGGATTCGACTTAAGAATGTTTGATAACAAGGTAAGCATAGATGCTACTTGGTATGATAATGCAACTATTGGTGATATTGTTGGAGTTAGTGCTTCAGCAACATCTGGATATGGTAGTGCGTTAGCAAACTTAGGTGAAATCGCTAACAAAGGAATTGAGCTTTTATTAAGAGTTAAGCCTGTTGTAACAGACGATTTTGCGATGGAACTTTCATTCAACTATACAAATAATGATAGTGAAGTTGTAGCAACTAATGATACAGGTGGAAACATTTCACTTGATGAACCAAGATCAAGAAACCTTAGGGTTACTCATATTGTTGGTGAAAAGTATGGTGCTTTATTTGGAAACTCTTTTGTTAGAGATGCAAGCGGAAACATTGTACATGAATTAGTAAATGGTTATCCAAGACCTAAAATTGATAACAGCAGAAAAATCTTAGGATTTGGTGTTGCTCCTCAACAATTAGGTATTGGTGCTTCTTTCAGATACAAGGACTGGAACGCTAGCTTCTTAGTTGAAGGTAAGTCTGGTGGTCAAATGTATTCTGGTACAAACACAACTATGATGGGTTATGGATTGCATCAAATGACAATCCCTGCCGGTGGTAGAGAAGCTGGATTTATTCCAGATGGTGTAATGGAAGATGGATCTCCTGTTTCTATTTCGATTCCTCAAGGACAGCAATCAGCTTACTGGGGTAGATATAATGATGCTGCAGAGGCTGGTATCTATGATTCAGATTACTTTAGAATGAGACAAATGAGTATTGGATATACTTTCCCATCTAGTATGTTAGAAGGTACATTTATTCAAGCTGCAAGTGTTTCATTGATTGGTAAGAACTTATTCTTTTTACACAATAGTGTAGAAAATATTGATCCTGAGTCATCTTATAATGCTGGTAACTCTGCAGGTCTAGAATGGTTCGGACTTGCTGTTCCAAGAACAGTAGGTGTTAATGTTAACCTTAAATTTTAAATTGATATAAAAATGAAAAAATTATTAATAACATTTTTAGCTTTAGGATTTGTATTTGTTTCCTGTGAATTCGATGAGGGATTTGAGGAAATGAATGTTAATCCTGCAAAAGCTAATCAAATTGATGTAGGTAATAAATTCGCTTGGACAATACTGCAAACAAGTGGTGGAAGGTATGAAAACTGGAGAAATAGTTTAATCTATAACTCTGTGTTAATTCAGCATTTTTCCGCAACTGCAGGATATTGGTCAGGTGATAAATATTACCGAGTAAATAGCTATGCTACTTCATTATGGGATAGAAATTACCCAAGCTGTGTTAAAGGTATCGAAGATATCATTGCACAATTAAATGCTGAGGGTAATTCTGGAACTGAAATGGGAATGGCACGTATTTTAAGAGTGTTTATTTATCACAGAATAACAGATACTCATGGTGATATTCCTTATTCTGAAGCTGGAAAAGGCTATATAGACGGTACTTTAAAACCTAAATATGATGCTCAGCAAGATATCTATATGGATTTCTTAAGCGAACTTGAAGCAGGTGCTGCTCAAATTAGCGGAAACTCTAGTATGGGTAATTCTGACGTCATCTTTGGTGGTAATGCTACTAAGTGGAAAGCTTGGGCTCATTCTATGATGCTAAGACTAGCAATGAGAATGACTAAAGCTGACGCTGCAACCGCTCAAGCATGGGCTGTAAAAGCAATTAGTGGTGGTACAATGACTTCTAATGATCATAATGCAGTAGTTGCACATACTGATGGTCCTGAAGGTATCAACAAAAATGGTCATGGTGAGGTTTTCCAAGTTGACTCTAACGCAAGAATGAGTAAAACTATGGAAACGCATCTTACTGGTGACCCAAGAATGGATGTTTTGTTTGAGCCTGGAAGTGCTTCTGGTGGAGTACAAGCAGGTATGCCAAACGGTAGTAGTGGTTCAGATTATACTGATTTGAATGGTAATACTGTTCCTGGTGTTGCTACAAGACATGCTTATTCTGCTGTTGCAAGTGCTTTACAAGGAAGAGATGTACCAATGGTATTTCAAACTTTTGCTGAAGTATCATTCCTTAAAGCAGAAGCTGCTATTAGGGGTTGGACATCAGATGATCCTAAAACACACTACGATAATGGCGTAACTGCTGCGATGAAAATGCTTAAGCAATTTTATCCAGCATCAACTGCAATTACTGATGCTCAAATTACAACTTTCTTAACTGGTGCAGGTGCATATGATGCATCCAAAGGTTGGGAAATGTGTATGAATGAGTATTGGAAAGCTACAGTACTTAATGAGTATGAAGCTTACGCTAACTGGAGAAGAACAGGTTTCCCTACTTTGACTCCAACTAAGCATCCAAACAGTGAAACAAATGGTCAGATCATGAGAAGAATGATTTACCCTGGTGGTGAAGCATCTACTAATGGTGACAATTATGCTGCTGCAGTCGCAAGACAAGGAGCTGATGATTGGATGACTAGAATGTGGTGGGATAAGTAATAAAACTATAAGTTTTAATAACTATATTTAGGGGGGGAATTATCCCCCCCTTTTTTTATATCCATATGAGAGGACTAATTAAATATTTTTTAATTATTTTTTTTATAGCTAATGCTAGTTCTCAAGATAAGCTTTTTACGATTATAGACTCTGATCAAACGGATATTCATTTTTCAAATGACCTTATTGATACTAAAGAAAACAATGTTTTTTTATATGCTAATTTTTATGGAGGTGCAGGTGTTGGTGTAGGTGATTTTGATAATGATGGACTGGATGATTTATTTTTTGCAGGAAATTTAGTAGATGATAAAATTTATAAAAATCTAGGCAATCTAAAATTTCAAGATAAAACTCTTAACTCTGGAATTGTTAATAATAATTCTTGGTCAACAGGTGTCACTGTAGCAGATGTGAATAATGATGGTCTTTTAGATATATATGTAAGTTGTGAGCTTTATGATGATCAGCCAAAACTTAGAACAAATAAATTATATATAAATAAAGGCAATTTTAAATTTGACGAATTAGCATCTCAATGGAATGTAGATGTTGATAGAAGAACAAGACACGCAGTTTTTTTTGATTACAACAAGGATGGTTTACTCGATCTATATTTACTGAATCATCCACCAAACACAGGAAATTTCTCACCTTTTTTAGGAACAGACATGAAGCTTACAGAGTATAATCTTCAACTTTTTGAAAATAAAGAAGGTTTTTTTGAAGATGTTACATCAAAAGCTGGATTGGATCGATCTGGTTTTCCTAATGCTGCAGTAATAGGAGATTTTAATAAAGATGGTTGGCCAGATATATATGTAGCGAATGATTTTGAAGCTCCTGATTTTCTTTACTATAATAATAAAGATGGAACTTTTGAATACAAGACAGAATCATCTTTAAGACATACATCTTTTTACAGTATGGGAGTTGACGCAGCTGATATAAATAATGATTCACATTTAGATTTGATGGTTTTGGATATGACTGCTGAAGATAACTTTAGATTAAAATCAAATATGAGTGGTATGAACCCAGATTCTTTCTGGAAAGTTGTTAATGATGGGGGTCATTATCAATACATGTTTAATACCTTACAATTGAACAATGGTAATGAAACCTTTAGTGATATAGCTCAATTTACACAAACAGCTGCTACAGATTGGAGTTGGGCTAGTTTGGTTGCTGACTTTGATAATGATGGAAATAAGGATATATATATAACAAACGGCTTGCTAAGAGATATCAGGAATACCGATGCTGATAAAAAAATATCAGATTTAGTTTCAAAAACTTTTAATAAATACATCATTGAAAATCCTGATAATTCAAATGTGAATATTTGGGATGTCATTGATTTACAAGAACTTTTAGATTTTCTACCATCTCAAAAACTTAAAAACTATTTCTACAAGAACTATGGTAATTTGAAGTTTAAAAATGAAATTGAACAATTAGGTCTTGGAGATCCTTCATTCTCCCATGGTGCATCATACGCTGATTTGGACAATGATGGTGATCTAGACTTAATCGTAAGTAACGTAAATGAGAAAGCATTTATCTATAGAAATAACTCTGATAAAAACTTTGTTAGATTAAAACTTGAGGATGATAGTCCTACATTTGGTTCTAAAGTTTCAATTTATCACGATAATAATTTTCAATTTTTCGAAACAACTAATGTCAGAGGAATATATTCTACAAGTGAGAATATTGTTCATTTTGGAATCAATAACTCAAAAACAGCAGATAGTATTTTAATTGAGTGGCCTGACCAATCCATACAAAAAATTTTAAAACAAAAAATCAATAAACTGCTTAAAATAAAGAAAAAAGGAGCAAAAGCAGATTTAGAATTAATTAAAGAAAATCCAACTAAGTTTCAAGAGGATAAATCAATTTTAAAATATGTTCATCAAGAAAATTATTTTAATGACTATGATAAACAAGTTCTATTACCTCACAAACTTTCTCAATTGGGCCCTGCTTTAGCAAAGGGTGATATAAATGGGGATGGTCTTGAAGATTTATTTATAGGAGGAGCGTCTGGGCAGGAAGCTTCAGTATTTATTCAAAATCAAAATACTTTTGAGAAGATTGAAAATGACATATGGACTAAACATAGAGCTTTGGAAGATATTGATGCTGTTTTATTTGACTCTGATAATGATGGGGATTTAGATTTATATGTTGTCTCTGGCGGAAATGAATTCAAATCTAATTCAAGTACATATTTAGATAGGTTGTATATAAATGATGGTTTTGGAAATTTTATCTTTAGAAGAGATTTATTACCTCCGATTTATGAGAGTGGATCGGTCGTAAAACCTTTTGACTTTGATAATGATGGAGACTTAGACTTATTTATTGGGACTAGAATGAAACCTTGGAGCTATCCGGAACCAGCTTCAAGTTATTTACTTTTAAATGAAAAAGGAAAATTTATTAAATATGATTCGAATGTATTTACTGATTTAGGATTGGTTACAGATGCTGAGTGGTTTGATTATGATAATGATGGAGACTCTGATATTGTTGTTGTTGGAGAATGGATGCCAATAACTATTATAAAAAATAATGAAGGACAATTTACTAAGCAGGAATTAAACACTAACCTTGGTTGTTCATCAACAGGATGGTGGTATAGTATTGAAGTTGGGGATCTAAATAATGATAACCTTCCTGACCTTGTTGTTGGTAATTTAGGATTAAATTATAAATATAAGGCATCAGTTGATGAACCCTTTGAAGTTTTTTATGATGATTTTGATGATAATGGGTCTAAAGATATTGTACTAGCTTATTATAATTACGGAATCCAGTTTCCTTTGAGAGGTTTTTCGTGTTCATCTCAACAAGTACCTGATTTACAAGATAAGTTTAAAAAGTACGATATTTTTGCCTCACTTGATGTTCAAGAAGTATATGGAGAGGAAAACTTGGAAAATGCTTTAAGACTTTCTGTAAATACATTTGAAAGTGCTGCACTTATAAATAATCAATCATTTTTTGATTTTCGTCCCTTACCTAATTACGCCCAGTTTTCCTCAGTAAATGATATCATAATCAAAGATTTTGATAACGATAGGGTTAATGATTTACTAATTGTAGGCAACATGTATCATGCTGAGATTGAAACTGCAAGAAATGATGCTGGAAATGGTCTTCTTCTTAAAGGAAATGGAGATGGTAGTTTCAATGAGATTCCGATATTAAAATCTGGGTTTTTTACACCGGGGGATTCAAAAAAGGCAATGTCTTTAAATTTAGGAAATAAGGAAATTATATTAGTTGCAAATAATGATGACCGCCTTCAAATTTTTAAATAACTTGTTAATACACATATTTATGATTTATATTCTAAATAACCTTATTCAAAAGAAAAAAACTAGCTTTCTTTTTGCTCTAGCATTTTTATTATCTAATCTTGTAACTGGTCAGAAATACAAGGATTTTGATAAAGATCATCATATAGGTTTGCATCACTGGGAAATTCCAAGTAAAGATCCAGATAGAATAATATTAAATTTTAATGGTGACCCCTCTACTAAAAGAGCTGTTACCTGGAGAACAGACCTGTCAGTTAAAACTGCAAAGGCTCAAATTGCTATCGCAGGTGTAAATTCTAAATTCGCTAAAAATGCAAAGACTTATAAGGCAAATACAGAAGAATTTGATTTAGGACTTTATAAAGCCAATAATTCTTTTGTTGTAAAATATCATAGTGTAGTTTTTGAAGAATTAAACCCTAATACAACATACGCATACAGGGTTGGAGATGGAGATAACTGGTCAGAATGGATTCAATTTAAAACAGCTAATACTGATTACAGCTCAACTCAATTTGTATATTTTGGAGATGCACAAAATGACATTTTAAGTCATTGGTCAAGAGTCATCAGAATGGCTTATCAAACAGCTCCAAATGCATCATTTGTAATTCATGCAGGTGACATGGTAGATACTGCACATAGAGATTATGAGTGGGCCCAATGGTTTAAAGCTGGAGGATTCATTCACAGACAATGGACAACAATTCCAGTTGTGGGGAATCATGAGTTTCAAAGCACAAATAGATCCAGCCCAAAAAGAGTATCTATTCAGTGGAGACCACAATTTACTTTACCTGTTGAAGAAGATTTAGATTCCAAGCTGCATGAGACTGTTTATACAGTCAATTATCAAGATGTTCTAATACTAGTATTAAATTCCACAGATTTCCTTGAAAAACAAACTGAATATATTCAAAAGAAATTGAGCAACAGTGATGCTAAGTGGAAAATTGTTACATGTCATCATTCTGTTTTCTCACCGGCTCAAGGACGTGATTTTGAGTATGCTAGAAAAAACTGGAAACCATTGTTTGATAAATACGGTGTTGACTTAGTGTTAAATGGACATGACCATACATATGCAAGAGGACATGTCCCTGTAAAAAATACAGACAATAACAAATCATCAGATTTTAACACTTTGTATATAACGTCTGTAAGTGGGCCAAAACAATATAAAATTGGTCTAGAGCAATTAAAGGAATATGGTAGAGATGGATATATCATTAATAAAACAGGTGAACAAACACAATTTTTTCAGGTCATTTCTATTAATAACGAAACCTTAACTTATAAAGCATATACTGCCTTGGGTGATGAGTACGACACAGCTATAATTAAAAAAGATTTTTCCACTGGTAAGAAAACTTTAGAATAAATATGTTTATTGGCTAGACCATACCTCAAAATGCGATTAAATAAAATCATAACAGTACTAACCATAATTTTATTTTCATGCGAGGATTATCATGAATATGATGTAATTATAATTGGTGGAGGTGCAGGTGGTACATCAGCTGCAATTCAATCTGCTAGAAATGGAGCTAAAACATTGTTAATAGAAGAGACTAATTGGTTAGGAGGAATGCTTACTTCGGCTGGCGTTAGTGCAATTGATGGGAATTATAAACTTCCATCAGGTTTTTGGGGTGAATTTAAGGACAGTTTAGTATCCCATTATGGTGATTTAGAAAGTTTAAAAACGGGTTGGGTTAGTAACGTTCTTTTTGAACCAAGAGTTGGAAATGATATTTTAAAATCCATTGCTAAAAAAGAGAAGAATTTAGAAATACTTTATTCAACTAAAGTTAATTCTGTTTTGAATTTAGATACAGTATCCTATAATTTCATTGTAAAATCTTCCAATGGGAGTTTTTCAACTAAAATATTAATAGACGCAACAGAACTTGGAGATATACTGCCAATGGTTGATGAAGAATATAGTGTTGGAATGGATGATAAAGAAAAGTACGACGAAGATATTGCTCCTGATGAAAAAAATGATGTAATTCAAGATTTAACTTATGTAATGATCCTAAAGAATTACAATAAGAATGTAAAAATTGAAAAACCAATTAATTATGATCCATCAGAGTTTTATTGCTCAACAGCATCAATTAATTGTCCTAAGTCTGATAAAGCTCTTTGGTCTCCAAAGCAAATGATGAATTATGGAGAATTACCTAATGATAAGATAATGATCAATTGGCCTATTTATGGAAATGATTATTATTCAAATATTTTGGAAATGAATCCTGATCAAAGAGAAGAAGTATTTAAGAAAGCAAAAGAAAAATCACTTAAATATTTGTACTACATACAAGATGAATTGGGTTATGAAAATTATTCGCTTAGTGATGATGAGTTTGATACAAAAGATAATTTTCCATTAATTCCGTATTATAGAGAATCGAGAAGAATTGAAGGAATCACTACACTTTCTCTTAATTATATAAAGAACCCATATGATCAAATCCATGACCTATATAGAACTGGAGTAATAGTTGGAGATTACCCTGTAGATCACCATCATGACGCTCATCCAGATAGAAAAAGTTTACCACAACTTGCATTTTATCCCATTCCATCGTATTCAATTCCAATTGGTTCTCTTATTTCAAAAAAGAACTCTAATTTTTTAGTTGCTGAAAAGTCGATTTCTGTATCTAATCTAGTAAATGGTACAACTAGACTTCAACCAGTGGTTTTACAAATTGGTCAAATTGCTGGATTAATTGCATCAGAATCTATCAAAAATAATATAAACACTCATGAAATTGATATAAGAGACATTCAATTAAAAATTTTAAACAATGGAGGATATGTTCAACCTTATCTTGATGTAGAAAAAGATCATCCCTATTTTAAAGCATATCAAAGAATTGGTTCTACAGGTATACTAAAGGGGACAGGAATTAATGTTGGTTGGTCCAATCAAACTTGGTTTTATCCAGAAGATAAAATTGATTTTTTAAATTTAATCCAGGATTTAAAACCTTACTATGATTTAGATAAATATGAATTAAAGGATTTAAAAACCAGTTCAATATTTCAATGGATCTCATTAATATTAGGTAAAGATATTAATGAAATGGAAAAAAATTGGAAGACTTTAGGCTTAAATAATTTTAATAAAAATAAAATTATAAATCGAGGAGAATTTGCTATAATTGTGGACTATTTTTTAAAACCATTTCAAAGTTTTAAAATTGATTTTAATGGAGATATAATTTATAATGAATAGTAGGAAAATATTAATAAGGAAGGCCTCTCAAAACGATCTTGATTCCATTATGGTCATAATTAGATCATGTACAGAGCATATGATATCCCAAAACATCTTTCAGTGGAATGATAAATACCCTAATATTAAAACTTTTAAAGACGATATTGTTAAAGAACATTTGTATGTAATGGCTGCCAAAAATCAAGAATTAATAGGCTGCGTGTCAATCACTTTTCAAATGGATGATTTTTACAAAAAAATTGATTGGTTATCATCATCAAATAAAAACATATATGTTCACAGATTGGCAGTCCATCCAAATTACCAAGGACAAGGACATGCTAAAACAATAATGAATTTTATTGAGAATAAAGCAATTGAAAATAATTGTGAATCAATTCGTCTTGATACATTTAGCATGAATAATAAAAACAACACTTTATATGCCAATTTAGGATATCAAAAACTTGGACAGATTTATTTTAGAGATCAGAGTGAAATGCCTTTCAATTGCTACGAAAAACCCTTAAAATAGATTGTTTAATTTTGTAATAGCTATGTCAAAGAAAAAGCCCGATCAAGTTGCTGATAATCCCAATATCCTGCCATATGCTTCAAATGTAGGTGCACCAGTTATTAAACCTACTGACCTAACATCTTTCAAGCAGGAAAAGCTTCTAAAGACAAACACTTATTTTAAATCTAAGTATGAGGAAATAAAAAAAGAGTATCAAGATTTGATTGATTCATATGAGTGGAATAAGCTAATATATAATTCAAGTTTTAGCTTTAAACCTGAAAAAGGTGAAGTTTACCATTTATATCATAGTTCAGATGAAAAACTTTTTTTATCAATCATAGGTCCTGATGAATGGAATATGATATATATTGGTTCTTTTAGATTGGATTCCAATGACAAGTGGGAAAAAATAGATTTAGAAAATAAATGATATCAATTAAGCTCAATAAAGGAAAAAATATATATTTTTCATCAGATAATCATCTTGGTGCACCAAATCATTCAGAAAGCTTAGTTAGGGAAAAAATATTTGTATCATGGCTTGAAAAAATAAGGTCGGATGCTCAGGTTATTTTTTTATTAGGGGATCTCTTTGATTTTTGGTTTGAATATTACCACTCAACACCTAAAGGATTTACTAGGGTTTTAGGTAAACTATCAGAACTGTGTGATTCTGGAATAAAAATATATTTTTTTGTAGGCAATCATGATTATTGG
>Ga0115011_10002778_pt1 | contig 12057 bp, 8 predicted proteins | sample TroAtlMetagenome_2_FD_88705 | JGI IMG/M metagenome (GOLD analysis project Ga0115011, IMG submission 88705) | Marine eukaryotic phytoplankton communities from Atlantic Ocean - Tropical Atlantic ANT8 Metagenome | ecosystem: Environmental > Aquatic > Marine > Oceanic | place: Tropical Atlantic... | reverse complement strand
TCCAAGAAGCTCGCGGGTAATACCGAATGAAACAACCAGATTTGGTTGACGCGCGGACAGAAATACATGACCGGCTCTTGTCCTACACTCGAGGCATCGACCGGTTAGACACTGACCTCGTGCTGTCTGCCTTCCATCCTGGCGCCCAGTTGTGTGATTATGGGCCTAATCCGATGAGCGTTGAAGACTTTGCGTCTTATGCAATCCCATCTCTCAGAGAAAGGTTTGTTGCTACTCAACATCGCGTTTCCAATATTCGAATAGAAATTGATGGGGACTTTGCTGTTCTTGAGGCTTACGTTCTCGCATACCATGTGCAGGAATCTGACGATGGACGAATTCTCCACACATTTAACGGAAGATATATTGACGAATGTTCATTTCGTGAAGGTGAGTGGAAAATCCACAAACGTACGCTTCGGAAAGATTGGACAAAAGTTGAGAAGATCGACGAGGAAATGACTGGAACGTGGCCATCTAGCGCTAGAGACCAGACTGACCCAATTTACACAGCTGGCTAGCTAGCAGCACCGTCGATAAGTATTGGGAATTGGCGCTCAGATTCGTTTGCTAGGACCTTGTTTTCTGGCGGCCCTACCTCTGGTTCCCCATGCAATAACTTTGCATGGTCTGGCGCGTATTGGACAATATACGCTTTTCTCGTTTCTCCGCTGATATTTGGCCCGGTTTTATGGGGAGTCAGCGATGAGAAGATGACGATGCTCCCTGCCTTAGCTTCGACTGGGACAGCATCTGGATGTTCGGCGAAACATTCATATCCTAAGGGGTCTACATACTCATGGGAAAGCGTTCCCTTTCGATGGACTTTAGGAACAATCCAGGGACATCCATTTTCGATATGGACATCCACTAGAGGAATCCAGCATGTGAGGTATTGTTGAGGTTCGACGAACCCATACCCGTTATCTTGATGCCATGGGAATCTACGAGGTTTCTCTACCTGTTTGTACACGAGTTGGTCCCAGTACAGTCGGACATTGGGGCCAATAAGGTCATAGCAGATGTCAACAAAGGGCTGCTGGGAAATAAATTTCTTTACCGATTCCGACCTGAGACAAGGATGAATCCCAAAGAGGATCGCGCCAGATTCTGCTATGGAAAGCCGTTCATCTTCAAGGGTTTGGAGAAAAGTGTCAGTTTCTTGCGCTAATTGGTCCAACGACTCGATGACAACTCGAAGTTGCTTCATATCTAGAGCCTCTTCCAAAAGCAAAAAACCCTCTTCATTATATTTGTTGACCTGTTCCTGACTCAAATAGCCCGTGCGCGGTGATGCATCGCTCCATTCGAATGTTTCATTCCAAGGATGAAGGCTATAGTCGGTCATCCACCAGATGGTAGAGGATCATACTCATTGGGTGCTTCACCTTCAGGCCATTCCATATAGATATCGGAAGCCGTTTCCCGATCGAAGAGAACAATGTCCTCCTCAGGAATCTCGCCGAATAGGTAACGTTGACCACCATCTGCGAAGAAATACATACCAGGTCCGACAGTGTCAGCTTCATCAAAACCTTCCTTGGTTGCATCCCACCAGAAGACAGTCACGTCATCGCCTCCGAAGAAGTCATATTCCAATTCCGCTGGCCATCTTCCAGTTTCACCCCAGGAGAATGAGCCGGATGTTAATCCTTGGCGGGTTGGGTCTGCACTATCTAGGGCTGTTTTCCAATTCTCATATGTCAAGTCAGGTCCAATACCCTGGATGATCGGGTAGAACGTAGCTGGCCACGGATCGATGACTCCCAGAGAGTCATCTGCTGGAGCAGCTTCTCCGAAGAACCACTTGTAGAGGAAGGGTGCTCCACTTATAGCTGGGTCGACCCTTGCCGAAAGAGTGGTGATGCCAAAGGCATTAGCCCATTGATCCTGATCATACGTTCGGGCGAAAATATTTGTATCGGCAAGAACGCTACCAATATGTACCCATTCAGGATAATACCCTTGTGCTGTTGCTTCACGAGTGAAATCTCGAGGCGATATCGGATCACCAGAGAACATTACGGTTGTTACTCCAGCTGCCTTGAACTTAGCAATTGCCGACGATGCTTGTTCTTGCAAGCTGGCGGGATCAAGCGTAAAGGCAACGGATTCAACGACTTCAACTCCATACTCTGCGAGATTATCTTCAAAATCTCCTTCGTTTTGGACAGATGCTTCTCCGTTCTCGATCCATAGCCTCCCAAAGACTCGGGGCTGATTTTGGTAGTCGGGATCGCCGGCATAGACGGCGTTCCTTCCTGCTAGTTGCTTCCCAACATATTCTGAAGCTATTAGGTTCGCTTGAACAGCGCTCATACCAAAAGCCCACGCAAGTGGATCATTTTCACGGTAATACTCTATGTTCTGTGATGGTCCGCAACTAAGGCAAGCTATACCGCGCGAAACAAGTTCATCTTCGAATGCATTAGTCAAAGTCGGACCATTCCACACCATGAAGGGGTCGTACTCTTCGGCGATCTTTACAGCGTCAGCTCGTGCTGAGACTTCGTCGCTTATAAGCCCTGTACCTTCATAGAAGATAAGATTGACGGACCTGCCGTAAGTCTCGTAATACGTTTCATAGTATTCTAACATGCCGCGCAAGCTTGCTTCGGCGTCAGCGTTGGTGTCATCGTTCGCTATTGGGCCGGTAATGTACTTGAGGATGAAGTCATTCTCCTGCCAGCGCCAGTAGACAATATTGATGGAATCTTCCGTTACCCCACGTGCTGTTGCTCCTCCATTGTCTCCTTCAAAAGGAGCGAAACATGCCGGGGGGTTCGATGTCGGTAGTTTAAGCAGGCCAGTTTCTTCATCGCAGCGCTCTCCCCACTCGATGCCATCAGCGATGCAACGAGTCACTGCCTCTTCGTAAAACATCACTCCATCCAGCAAGTCATCTCTTGCATCACCAGCAGTAGGACAGTCTTCCGAAACGGGAGTTTCCTCTTCAGCTGTTTGAGTTTCTTCAACTTCAGTAGCTTCTGTGGTTTCCTCTTGCGCTTCGGCTGAACTCTCTTCTGTGGATTCGGCTTGGGAAGATTCGGACGATGCTGTCGAACCGGTTTCGTTCGCAGTATCGTCGCTACCTCCACCGCCGGATACGACAACAATAATCACTACAACAGCGGCTACGACAAGAAGGCCTAGAGGGCCCCATTTCTTTAGCGCTGATACCCCCGAAGTTTCTACTTCACCTTGTGCAGATTCCATGCTTACCCCCCGATAGCTCTTCCAGTGGACATTAGTACGAATTTTGTTCCAAGCAAACTAGATCTCTCCACTTCGCTGAATTGTTGCCTTTGAGGTCCCGAGGTATGAAGAGATGACGAGGGAGTTATTGAGGACTTCATCGGGCGTGCCCCGAGCTATCACCGATCCTTGGTCTAAAGCTATGAATCGGTCTGATATCTCTGAGAGGAGGCCAATATCGTGTTCTATGACCACGAGTGAAGATCCCATTTCTTCTCGGATTCTTCGGAGGACAGGGATAAGTGCTTCTGCTTCTTTTTGCGCTATACCGCTAGAAGGTTCATCAAGGAGGACAACGAGTGGACGATGAGCGATAACGCATGCGAGATCTACCATTCTTCGGGTTCCGGTGGAGAGTTCCCCAATGAATTTGTTCTCGTATGCACTTAATCCCATCACTTCAATAAGTTCTGATACCTGACTGTTGACGCGTTTCTCACTTTCGTATGATCGAGGAAGGTAGAGGGCCGCGGAGACAGGGTCGCGGGCTGTCGTGAAACGTTCAAGGGCGACAGCGATAGTTTCTGCAACTGTAAGCGAAGGGAAGAGTTTCGCATTTTGAAAGGACCGGCCGAGGCCGTAGCGGGCCCGTTCCGAAGGGCTGGAACCTGTTATATCACGATTAGCGAGGTGCACTGTTCCGCTGTCAACTGGGACGAATCCGCTTAAGAGATCAAATAATGTTGTTTTCCCAGCTCCATTTGGCCCCATAATTCCGATAATCTCTCGCTCTTGGACAGCGAACGAAACCGAAGCTACTGCCTGTATACCTCCGAACCGTCGTGTGAGTTCATCTGCTTGGAGGGCGAGCTCTCCGGTTGATTTTGGTATCTTCGGTGTCCGAATAGGTGTCGCTTCTATTTTGCTGAGGAAGACTGAACGAAGTAAGTCTGGTCGATCTAGGAGATCTTTTGTTGAACCGCTAAATCGGATTGTCCCTTTTTCCATGAAGTAGGCACGTTCGGCGATCGTTAAGGCAAGGTTGACTGATTGCTCGACAATAATGACGGCTGTTCCGTTTGCCGCTATTTGTTTCACGACTGGAAGGATCCTCTCTACAACAGCAGGAGCTAACCCGAGGGAGAGTTCATCTATCATCAATACCTTTGGCGAGCTATGGAGGGCCATTGCTAACCCGAGCATTTGCTGTTGCCCTCCCGAGAGGTTCGCTGCGGGTTCGTTCCACCGTTCCAAAATTTCTGGGAAGAGTTGCAAAGATTCTTCTACTGCGCTTAGGTCTGATTTCTTTTCTGTATTTGAAAGCCACTGAGAAGCTTCAATGTTTTCCTTAACGGTGAGGCTTGGAAAGATTGCGTGTCCACCTGGGAGTTGCGCTATTCCTAAAGCAGCTATTTCATTAGGGGGAGCGTGGGTGATATCGCGTCCGTCAAGAACAATAGCTCCTCGTTCAGCTTCGGTTACTCCTGAGATAGCTTTCAGAAGTGTTGATTTTCCAGCCCCGTTAGTACCGAGGAGGGCGACGATTTCTCCCTCCCCAATGTCGATATCTATGCCGAAAAGAACCTGTACTTTGTCATAACTGACTTGCACATCTCTCGTGAGGAGAAGCATTGCTTCTCCTCTTTTGCGTGCGAGTGCAGCTTCACTGCGTGCTCTCGCTGAAGACCGAACTTGCTCGATATCTCTGGTGATACCTGCTGCAGCAGAACTAATGATGAACATCCCGACCAGAAGAATCGGAGTCATGATTAGCATTCCTGCTCGGATTCCCCATTTGTCGCCCACCCAACCTACAAGTGGGAGAGCGAAGAGACCCGGGAGGGCCCAAAGTGCCCCCATGCTGAAGCCCATTGCTCGGGCGCGAGGCGGAATAGCTAGAGAGAGGGCAGCGGTAAGCCCTGGCCCGAGAATAGCGAAGCAGAAATAGAGGAGAGCACTGAAGCCTACGGCCATCCATGCCGTTGGTGATAATGCGAAGCCAACGACAAAAATCGATCCTACAAAAGCGGCGACGGCAAGAAGGCGTAAAATAAGCGCTGGGTCGCGTGATACGAGCTTTACTCCAAGGCCGGCGCCGACCATGAGGCCGAGGAGTTGTGCTGGTTCTACACCGGCTGCAATAAATCCGCGCGCGCGTTCATCAAGACCAAAAACATCTTCGTAAAATAGTGAAGCAAGAACTCCGAAACCTACAATTGATATGGCTAGGAAGGGCATGGCCATGAATATTCGGCGTAGTGTTTCTACTTTCCAACATAAACGCCAAGCTTCGGTCATCGATGGTGGTTCTTCGGCGAGCATTGCTGTTTCTTCATCGGCGCCTGCGGCTTCTCGTTCGAATCGGCCACGAACTGGTTCTTTTAACCGTAAGGCTAGGAAGGCCAGAACAACGGTAGGTATAGCAAAGATAAAGAATGGGACTCGCCAGCTAAAGTAATATCCTAATAGTCCGGCAAAGAGCGCTCCGAAGATAATTCCTACAGAGTTTCCAGCTCGGTGAAAGGAGTAAGCGGCGGGTCGCTGGCTAGGTTCGTACCAGTCAGCTAATAACGAGTTATGTGTCGGGTCAATAACGCCTTTCCCTATAGCCGAACCTGAGCGCATGAATCCGAGAAAGATTATTGACGTGGCTAGGCCAGTCATGAAAGAAAAAATTGCCCACGCCAAGGCGCCAATTATTGCGAGGTGTACCCTGTTCATCTTGTCCGCTAACCCTGCGATAGGGACTTGTAGGGCGAGAGCAAAAGCGATGACAACACCAGCGAGAGTCAACAACCCCTGAAAACCTAGTCCGAATTCATCTCGGATTTCTGGGGCGAGTATTGCGAAAGCGGTTCGGTCTAGCTCATCGACAGCGTTAAGGCCGAACAAGATAAGCATCGGATACACCGGGCCTGAACCAACGACACGATTAAATCTAGCTTTCATTGTCCGCCCCTACTGTTGGTGTGGATGCATCAGGTATTTGGTCATCGGCGATTAGGCTCGGGACTTTGATGTTCTTCCTATTGGCGAACAGCGTTAGAAGCCAATCTCGGAAACGGAAGAGGAAAGAACTTAAACCACCGGGGGCGATCAATAACACGACGAGAATTCCGAATCCTGTTGCGAGAAAAAACCAGCTACCGCGGAGCCACCATATGGTTCCCCAAAGGAATAACGATCCGATGAAAGCGCCCAACGCTGACCCTATTCCTCCTATTATCGCTGAGATGAAGACTCTGATGGATAAGCCTTGCCCAGTACCTGAGAAGGATTGTTGATGGACGACAAAGAGAGCTCCGCTACAACCGGCAAGAAATCCAGCGATTCCAAATGCCATCAATTTTGCCCTCATAACACTTACTCCGTATGCGGATACGCCTTGTTCATTGTCGCGTAGGGCGAGCAGGACCCTGCCTGTTCGACTGTTTCGTAATCCTCTGATAGCTGCAAATGCGATAATGAGAGCTACGACGCTAACAAAGTACACTCCTCTGCTTGAGGAATACTCAATTTGGCCGAAGATGGGCAACCGCAATACACGATCTGAGGATGATGGGACCCAATCAAAGAATCTTCGATTTAGGAAGTAGCTGATCATTGCGAGTTCGAAAGCTAAGGTCGTCACCGCCAAATACAGTCCTCGAATCCGAAGCGCCGGTAGGCCAACAACGAGTGCGAGGCCCATACCGACAATTCCCGATAGGAGGATCGCTGGGATAAGATCCATATTCCACTCGATGATCATTTTGCCGGCGGTTACTGACCCAACAGCGAAGAACGCCATTTGGCCAAGGGATATCTGTCCTGCCCATCCAGTAAGTACCACGAGCGACAATAAGAGGATGGCGAAGATGAATAAGGCAGAGAATCGGAGAGTATTAACTGTCCCGAACCAGTATGGGATAGCTGCAAGGAGAACGAGACTGATCACCCCCAGAAAGAACTTTGTCGTTTGAATCTCTATTCTGTTTCTAAGCTCAGGAGGGATAGGCCGTGTTTCCCCCATGGAGATAGCTTCACTGAGGTTCGCGAATCGGGAATATGTCTGAGGTCGGACGACGAGAGCAAGAAGGATAACCGCAGCGCATACCGCTGCCATGAGAGCATTCCCGCGCATTGGGCTGTCTGTGTTCCATATGATTCCTTGTTGGAGAATCCCAAGGACCACGGATGTCAATAAGACTGTTTTTAGGTCAGTTAGTTTTCCCACTACCGCAGCAGTCAATGCACGGAGAAAAAATAGGACACCGAGTTGACCGCCTACTGGAAGACCGAAGATGCTGGAGCGTAGAAATAGAGCTAGGAAGGCCAGTACGGCGGCAAGCCCCCACACGAAGCTTTGTAACCGGTATACGGGTATACCAAGCATGCCTGATCGGTCGAAGTCTTCTGCTACCGCTCTGATTCCGGTACCCAGGCGGGTACGGTGGAGTATTGCGCCTACTGCAAGAAGGATAAGCGGGACAACGACGATAACGATGATGTGGTTATCGTTGAAGCGGAATTTGTCAAAATCGAATTGGATATTTAGTGGTGAGTCGATGCGTTGTGAGGTCACTCCACTTCCCCACCAGTCTGGCATAAGGATCGCCCAAAAAACTAGTGTCTGGGCTAGGCCTAGGGTTGCGACCGTCAAGACCAGTCGAGGGCTTCTTGAGAATCTTCGAACGACGAGAAATTCCGAACTGACACCGAGAAGGGCTGCCCCAACGAGGCCTATGGCGAAAGCCGCGAGATACGGGAATCCGGATTCCACGATGAGCATTACGCTAAGAACAGTTGGCAAAAGACCGACTTCTGCCTGAGCGAAGTTCAGAACCCGGTTTGAGCGGTAGATAAGGACGATGCCGATAGCGACGAGGCTTGTGAGCAGACCAAGAATTATTCCCTGTAGGACAGCGCCATACGGAGTTCTCCAAAAAATTTGTTGAATAATGAGGAGAATCGCTGGGGGAATCATCCACGAAAAAGTATCTGTCGTATGGGCGCTTATGGCTTGTTCGTTTTTCATTCTCCCCCCCTTCTCTTCTGACGACATTTCGCTTCACATGTGTGTGGGTGTGCCGATCTTTTCTTAGTTGCTGTTCTTTCCTTCAAGGTATTTTTGCGCTGATAGTCTTGCTTCTTTATTCTGGCCGGCAGCATCGATCAATATTTCGCCAATCCATTCGTTTTGGGTTGATGCGAGGTCCTCGGCTGCGCTTTGCACTTGTCGTTTCGTTGTTTGGATGACTGATTGGGGTCGCTGGCTGATGGATGCAGCCATGTCGAGTGCTTCTTGTTCCAGTTCTGCTATGTCAACGATCCGGTTTATGAACCCTATAGATTTCGCTTCCTCAGCAGTGAACGGCCTACAGGTCATAACAAGTTCTCTCGTCATGGCGGGGCCGATCTCACGAACGAGGCGAGGGATCCCTCCCCAAGCCAGAGGAATGCCAAGGTCGATTTCTGGAATAGAGAAACTTGTGTTCGTTGCCGCGATCCGTAGGTCACATGCACCGACGAGGACAACTCCCCCACCGATGCAATGGCCATGCACGGCTGCGATGGCTACTGCGTTCATGTTCTCTATAGCGTCAGCCATTTGTTTCCCAAGTGCTGCACCATTTTTCCCACCTTGATTGGGATTAGTGAATTCACGCAGATCAAACCCTGCAGAAAACGCACGTCCTCGACTGCTGATGATCACGACAGGAACTTTTTGTTCATCGAACCATGCTGTCGCGTCGATGATTTCCTGAAGCGTGTTCGTTCCCAATGGATTTAACTTATCTGGCTGGTTGAGGGTTAATTTCCCAATGTCCTCTTCTATGACGACTGTGAGTGTTTCAAATACCATTGGACCATGTTGTCACAGAGAAGGCCTATACACCTAGTGGACTGCGAACTTAAGGACCTACTGGAAGACCATTTGCCGGCCGGTCAAATGACCCGCCACGGTATCGACTCGTTTGCATCGGCATAGGTGAAGCATCTATTACTTGCGTGCCATGGTGAACGCATACACGTTCTAGGATTTTCCATTCTCCATCACGCTTCTCATAACGATCCAGATACCGCCCGTACCATGTGTCAACCTCTCCAGTGTCTTTCCTACATAGGTGGGAGATATTGTAAATTTCTCCGCGTGCATGGACGCCATCATCGTCGAGTTCGATTTGATGGTTATAGATCGAATGCATGGTCCATTTCCACCGGAGGTGCGCTTTCATACAGTAGTCGACGAATTCATGAGCATTTCCGCTGAAATTTCCATGGTCGTCTGTTGCGTCAGGCCAATAGGCTGATTTCATGCATTCAGGGTCGAGGCGGTCAACGCCGCGGCAATAACGTATAGCTGCATCACGTATATCTTCGCGATCTGATAACTGTTCTGGGGTGTAGGGCACCGTTCCTCCAAAGGTCTTCTTCAAGTGGTATCTCTATAATTGCAGTTCAAAAGCAAACACGGAAATTTTAATTGTGGTTATCCTAAGGACATGGGGAAAAATTGGGCAGCGTTCCTGCCTGCGTATGCACTGTGCATTATCACAGTTTTTAGTGCGTGTAGTTCTACGAACAATGAAGAAAGCAATATAGATAGTGTGCCTACAACTGAGTCCGAAAAGGAAGAAGCTTCTCCTGAGCCAGAACCCGCAGCAGTGGAAGAAAGTGAACCGCAGGAAATGAATGAAGAAGAACCCATGGAAGGACACGACGAAAAATACGAAGTGGCGTTCCGGTTTCCAAACGAATGGGTTCCCGCTGATGGGTTGGGCGAAGGTATCCTCCAGCCACTGGGTGACTCTGCCTTACCTGAAGGGTTCAGTGAAGAAGAATACCTCGTCGCTGGTGAAGCTGTTTCATACGTTCCCGAGGGCCCAGTGGCCAGTGATGGTTTTTGGACGGTGACTGAAAACAGTGCAGCTGCGTACAAAACCCGGATGATTTTGCGCTATCCCCCGCCAGAGCAATTTAGCGGCGTGGTGATCGTTGAGTGGTTTAATGTCACCGCAGGCGTGGACAACAGTATTGACTGGTCGTACCTGTCGGAAGAAATCGGCCGACAAGGGCATGCTTACGTTGGGGTTTCTGCGCAATATGTCGGAGTGATGGGAAGAGATACCGGGCGGATACCTCAAGGGCTCATCGACACTCGCGGATTGCCGGTACGGGACCCTGACCGTTATGGAGATCTTGTTCACCCTGGTGACGCGTATTCGTTCGATATTTTCTCGCAAGCAACAGTCGCAGGCTTGGCGATTCTTGCATCCCCCGAGTACGGACTTCCGGCAACAAGCGTTGTTGCTGCAGGCCAATCACAATCAGCGGGATTTCTTACTGCCTACGTCAACGCAGTACATCCGCTCGTCGATATTTTCGACGGGTTCCTGATCCATGGGCGAGGTGATGGAGCGCCAAACCCATCGGTTGATGATTCTCTGGAGAACGTACTGATCCGCACCGATGTAAATGTTCCGGTGTTAATTTATGAAACTGAAACTGATTTAACGGTGCTTCAGTACGTGAATGCCCGGCAGGATGACGCAGATAATATTCGGACATGGGAAGTCGCTGGGGCTGCACACGCAGATACCTATTCAATTACCTACCCTCGTGGATTCCCACGGCAGGCGAGTATAGGTGCAGCTTTGGGCTGTGATGGGTTGATTAATGATGGCCCCCAACATGAAACGCTACAAGCAGCATTACATCATTTCGTAGCATGGGTCCAAAATGGAGTTATTCCACCGGCGGCGCCACGCATCGAAGTATCAATGGGAGAAGAGCCCGTCATTGTCCGTGATGAAATGGGAATAGCAATCGGTGGTGTACGGACACCACCGGTGGAAGCGCCGCTTCGGATTCTCATTGGAGATCCGGGCTCATCTGAAGGGTTCTGTTTTCTTTTTGGTCAAACGTTCGACATTGATTTAGGGACGCTGCAAGGCATGTACTCGTCGTTAACTACCTACATCGAAGCGTTAACAGCAGCAGCCGATGAGAGCGTCGCCAATGGGTGGCTCCTTCCAGAAGATGCAGAGATTATGATTGAGGAAGAAACCCGGCGAGCAGAAAAAGCAGGGCTCGAATAAGGCAAGTATCTAATCGAATCTTTATTCGCTATGCGGAAAGGAACCTCTCATGGCTTTTACATTCGCAAATGTCAACGGGAAAAGCGCCCTCATCAGCGATGGAAGTTTCTTCGATCTTGAAGTGATCTCTGATGGTGCGGTGAGTGCGGACCCGATCGAAGCCCTCGCAGAACCCGAAACCCTCCATACGCTTTCTGCGGATTTGGAAAGCTTTGCTGCGACGGGGAACGTTGACAATGTTGTGCTTGGCGCTCCGGTACCTCGACCAGCGAATTCGTTCGGAATAGGGCTGAACTATCAGACCCATGTTGATGAAGCCGCCATGGATACTCCCGAAGTTCCCATGGTCTTCGCGAAACTCCCATCCTCTATAACTGGACCTACGTCGGACGTGCAGATGCGCAGCGGCGAATGCGACTACGAAGGTGAGCTCGTGGTCGTTATCGGTTCCGGCGGGAAAGACATCCAGAAAGACCAAGCTTGGGAACATGTGGTCGGACTCACAGTCGGGGAGGACTTTTCTGACCGTGGCGCCCAATTCATGAGCACCCCAGCACAATTTACCCTAGGAAAATCTATGGATTCGTTCGGCCCCACTGGGCCCGTCCTCGTTTCAACTGACAGTTTCACCGACCCAGCTGATCTAGAGCTACGAACCTGGGTAAATGGAGAACTGCGCCAGCATGACCGGACTTCAAACATGATTTTTAGCATCCCGGAACTCATTTCTTTTATCTCACGGCATGTGACCTTATCCACTGGGGATTTGATCTTTACCGGC
>Ga0115011_10002777_pt1 | contig 12058 bp, 14 predicted proteins | sample TroAtlMetagenome_2_FD_88705 | JGI IMG/M metagenome (GOLD analysis project Ga0115011, IMG submission 88705) | Marine eukaryotic phytoplankton communities from Atlantic Ocean - Tropical Atlantic ANT8 Metagenome | ecosystem: Environmental > Aquatic > Marine > Oceanic | place: Tropical Atlantic... | reverse complement strand
TAGCAACACAAGAGGGTTAGAAATAGAACGTAAAATACAAACTGAGGTAGACATGGATGAAACCGAGATAAACATACAATGGTAGGTCGTATTGCAGATAGCTGTTGTATAAGTAAGTAACTGTTTGTCATGCAACCTTACTTCGTAAGGTTGCATAACAAACAGTTACTTACTTATACAATTTAATATTTATGATTTCATTTTATTTTTCATGAATAACCTACTATTACATAAAATGAACATATAGATATATGTTAGAAAAGAAATAACTCTCCATAATAGTCATAGTCTGCGTGGTGTGATGTGTTATTTTCATCATCCTCATCTTCCATTGTTTGATTCTTGAGGCATTGAAGATGAGATAATCGTGAGGACTCTTTTTCAATTATTCGTGAGAATTCTTTTTCAATTAAGAAATCACTTGATAAGTACTGCTCTTTAGAAAGAAAAACAATATTATACGGATGATTATCAATATTAAGACTGTAAGTTACTTCATCATCATGAAATTTGAAGGCCGAATATAATAATTGGTGGATACAAAGGCCTATTTTTTCATTCTGGTGATTTTGAAATATGAGTCTATAAACTTCTACCTCATTTATTGATGGTTTTTTTTATCAAATATTCTTCGAGTCCGTCAATATTGAAACCACTCGCACCTGATTCGATTTTGATTTTTGCAGACCCAAATTTTACATACAATCGATTTTTGAGGAAGAAGGAATTTGTTATAAAATCCTGAATTGGTTTTTTCAGTGATTTCAATGTATACGATTGAGGTAATATTTTTAACTCTTCAATGTGTAATGAAGATTCTAATGGTGTATTTGTTATGATTTTCGCTGTAATTGATTCTGATGATGAATTTAAATCACTTTTAGCTAGTTGGTCAATTTTTTTTTCAAATTCACTTCCATTGAATGTGATTATTAATGGTGTATCTTTTGAAACTCCTAGATTTTTTGTTGTATTTTGAATACATGCAGTGGTAAAATTAAGTGGTTTGCTAATGATTCCATAGAAGAAACAAATTACAAGTACCCCCACACAGTTAATTTTATTGTTATACATCTTTACCAGATGAGGACTAAATCATTACTGAAGCATCTATTTCATTGTAACACTTTTTAAATATTGTTTTATATACTTCAATCAAGACTCATATGCTTTTAGTATGTCTAGAATCTTCGTGTTGTAAACTTACGATGAATCTTTTAGATAGAGGAATAGACTGGTCGAATATAATTTACCCTGAATTCAAACTTTTAGACGATCGTATTAGAAGTTTTTCAGAAAAGTACTGGCCGTCTTTTATCAATTTAAATGCTAATGTATTAGCAAATGCGGGTTTTTTCTATACTGGATATGGTGATATTGTTGTCTGTGCATATTGTGGATTAAATCTTTATAAATGGAATACAAAAGATATACCTCTTATAGAGCATGCTAAATACAACAAAAATTGTGTTTATATTTCTTTATTTCAATCAGACATAATTAAATTATCAAAAAAATCAAATTTAATTGGAAAAGTAAAATCCTTATTCATTAACTTTAAAGATTTACTTTTCGTTATTTTATATAAGATAAATACGTTTTTCTATGATGTTATTCGAAACCGTAATAATAATTTTATCGACTATCGATGTAAGATATGTTTTGATAATGTTGCAACTATATTAGTTTTACCGTGTAGTCATATATCTACTTGTATTTCGTGTGCTACTTGTATACTTTATTGTCCAATTTGTCGATGTAATATCAAAACTCTAGTTAAAGTATATTTTTCTTGAATGATGTATTTTGAAACCAAATACTATAAACAATTGAAATAAATATTTCGAATATCATTTATATCAAAAAGAAATATATTTTATTTATCGTCAAATATAGACATATCATTATTATTATTAGTAGTAGTAGTATTTTTACATCTAATGAAATTAGTAATTATTTTTACACATATGAAATCATTTAGATATAATTTTCTTTTATGAAATATCTTTAAAATTTTTTTTGTTTGAATCATATTTTCTACACATATTATAAATGCAATACAAAAGAATCCACAATGAGAGCTAAGTAAATGTTGTATTTGTTTTTGGTCGTATGAAATTGGTTTTTTGTAAGTTTCTAAATAATGTTTTATATTTGGATTGATTTGAAAGCTTCCAAGTGAATCAAAATATAAGATTTTATTTTCAGTGATAAATATTGCGATGAAATGTGTACCTGTTTCCCCTTCATTAGACAAGTTTACAATTAATGAAAAAAAATTATCTTTAAATTTTGGAATATTATTAGCAGAAAATGTACCACGAAACGACCAACTTATTTTATTCATCAATTGATCTATGTATATGTTACTAATACCATTCTGATTCATATTAATAGTCTGATGATAGCATTTGAATGTCGTAATCTTTTCCAATACTAATTCCTCCCGACGAAGCGGTATACATTAACACTGTTATTGTTTTCTTGGTTGGTTCTTTGAATGCCACCTCAAGATTTACATTCCCGCGCATTGAAGGATGAAGATCGCGTGTATTATCGCAATTTGGGGTCAAATCTAAAATGCAAAGCATAATAATATTGAAAATACTATAAAGTATACACCTAAACAAAAATTACACTCACTATACATTTTTGTTTAATGTTTTTAAAATTTAAGAGCTCTAAAATACTTACCAAAAATCGTGAAGAATTTATGATTTCGAAACTCTGATTTTGAGATTCCAGCACTTTCATTGATTTCGGAAAAACCTACCGACCGAAGCATATCATCGTAGATTTCTAAGAAATTTCCATTTTCAAAATCAACATTATAAGGAGTTGCTGGATAGCTCGTTCCATTGATTTTAAGATTTATTTTCTGAATACCGAAGTTTTCAAAGGCAAATGGATTTTGTTTGTAATTTCCTGTGTATGCAGCATGATCGATGAATGCGACAATTATCTGGTGGGGAATTACACCTCTTATACAGTTAGTCCAATTAAAGCTGCTAATTTCACTCACACATAAATATGAACGAATTTTAGTTTGTGTAAAAGGAATGAAAGCTGGACTTGCAGTACCTAATCCTATTGCTTTAGCTTGATTGATGAATGATTCTTGTGCTTGAACTAATCGAAATCGCATATTCAATTTCTTTAGTTTAAAACTTGCTTGTTTTCCATTACTCATAAGAAAAAAGGGATCCTTTGCCTTGTGAATCTTTAATTTTATATTGATTCCAGGAAAAAGATATATAGGTGATTTGAATGCATCGATATTCAAATTGATCGCAAAATATCCTTTGTTGTGATCAGCACCTTCCAAAAGTTCTCTACGTGTCTTCAGTGCTTTTGATTCTGCTTGTTTGCATTTATTGTAATCGTCGTCATCATTTATCCAATAGCTTCCCGAAAAATCAGATTCTTGTTTATGTTTCGAAAAAGACAAACAATTTTCAATGAATGATTTATAGGCATAACTTTGAGTTGACTGATCTATTACATTTTTATCATTTAAAAATAATTCGATTGACGATATCCAACTATGTCCAATATTATTTACAAATGAAACATCAACAGCGTTTTTGATTAATTCATTTGTTGTTGGATCAATCAAATGAAATTCACCAAATAATCGTGATAAATTTAAGATTTTATGGAATGATGAATCTCCATTTAAGGTAAATTCATATGGTCCATCTTCAGTTAAACCTCCTGTGGGTGATATATATACGTCGTTACCAGTAATCAATGATGCATCTAATTGTATTCGATTGTGAATATTTAATGCGCTTGAATTTAATTCCACCGATTCTATGTTGTGATTACCAACTCCAATTGAAGAAGCCATATTGATTTTTAATATCAGTCAGTGATTTTGTTTTATTTAAATAGTAGAAAATATTTCACTTAGAGTTTTGGTTTATATGAACTGTCATTGTTCCTTCACTTGGAAATATTTTCGATCTTAGGCGGATTTTTTCTGGTGTTTTTTGATGAAAGTCGAAAAGTAAATATGTGAATTGATGTTGTGTAGCTTCTTTATAGCTTCTAACTATAAATTTATTATCATATGGACTTACTTGCTTAGCTAGATGAATAACTTTTGAGGAGTTTCTAGGACTTTTAAAAAGAAATAGGTAATGCATATTCTCACTTAAAACACTGAATTTATAATCATTGGGTTTAAATAGCATTTGACTTAGTAACATTATACTTAAGTTTTTATGATTTGAATATACAGTAAAAAGTTTTTGCATTAAATCGTCTTTTCTTGTTACAATATCACATAAAAGGTCATCAAAAATTAATAATTGATGAACTGGATTCGATAAAGAATTATTCCATTGTGAATTATTATCTATTAATGTCATTAAGCTTTCATGGTCAGGAATACCTTCAATGAAATAGTCAACCAGCTTGTGTAATTTCATTTTATCGTAAATGCTTTGCCAAGTTAAATAAAAATAATACGTTTTATAAAACTTATCACTACATAACACATCTTTCAACTCTAAAAACTCAAGCACCTTGGTTGTTTTTCCTGTTCCAGAGCTACCACTCATAATACAATTAAATGGACATTTGAAGGTAACGTCGTAGACTTCATTTTTCTCCATAATTGAAATAAGGATGCTTACCTTCCACACAGTCTGGATATCTCAAAACTTCTAGTTTTTGTTCATAAGCAAAAGTTAAGACTTCTAAAATAGTTTTATTATTTGGGGAATAATCTTTCGAGTTTTGAATATGATAACTATTAATCACTTCGGGACTTGGAGAGTATATTACAATATGAGGAATATTTTGGATTAAGTTTGAATATCCTTTCTTACAGCAAATATATTTCTTTTTGAATAATTCACATAAACATGTGAAATGTTTTTGTGGGTATATCATTTCATTATTATGAAATTTAAAATAACCACAAATTTTACAAATTTCTTCACAGACTACGATTTCCATGTTTTCAGATTAACGTATTGAAACAAACTGATTGATATTCCTTGTAATCGTTCTCCACCGTGCAATGTACCCCCAAATGAGCTTCCAGGAACCCGGTTCCGGGAATCTTTACTAGGTCATATGTTCTGTCCGATCATAGCCTATACGGTAGATCGTGGAACTAACCTAATGCCAATTCCGAGAGCCTCACTAGGTCTTATGTATGTTTTTATGTTTTATATCTTCTTGATGAGGTTGGTTCTTCTACTTCACCTAATGTTAGTTCCACGCATTATTGGGGTTCCAAAAACACTCCAAGGGATAGTGACTACAATGCATATATTTAATTACATTTGTTACAAGTAGACTTCAAATCATTTGATCCGTAAAAATATGTGTGTATATTACAATTACAGATATACATTTTATTGTCAAAATTATTTAAGACTACTTTATTTTGGAGTACAGTATAAAGTTGATGATCGATACCTCGAATGGTTATTAAAGGAGATCTATACAGATCAAGATCTTCGTGACATTTTTTGTATTTCTCATAAGATAAAAGTGTATCTTTGAACTTTTTATTATATCCTTTTGCTTTTTTGTCTTCTTGATTGGTAACAGTTTTAATTACATATAATTTACTTCGAAGTCCAATAAACTCTTTTATGAAGTCATTGGGATTTTCATCCTTGAAAAAAAGTAGAGCTTTTTGATTTTGATTGGAATATAAGGAACTTTCTTTTTTAAAATTACTAAAGTCAAATAAAGGTAATCGTTTATATTTCTCAAAGAAATTTTGGGTATTTACACTGAAAATTATAGAATCCGTATCTGTCATTATCAAGTTCACCTTATCTGGTTCAAAAGTCGGCTTTAAAATATTATAGAAATAATTATATAAATGAAGTTTCGCTAAATCTAATATTGTAGCGGCTATGGGAAATGGTGAATTATATAATACAGCTTCTGGTTTGTATTCAACAATTGCTATAGATTCATTAATAATACTCGCATGTAAAAACCGTTTAGAATTGATACATTTTTTGAAATGTTGTTTATTTAAGCATAACTTAGCATGTGTAAAATTCATTGGGTTTTGACAGAATTTACCATAAGTTGAGTTTGCTAAAAGTTTAAATACATTAACAAAAAAGGTTAGATTTTTCGCAGCAGCTATTGAACGAAGTTTAGTTAAAGATAAGATATATTCTTTCAAGAAAGGTTTCTCTTTGAAACTTACAATACGATGAATTTTTTTCAATATCAGACCTTCTGATAAGTAAAACAATAAACATTTTATGTGGAGTTTATAGTGTTTTCTTTCATGGAACGTTGGAATTAATTTTTCTTCAGAAAAAGTATGACATGAATCATTCTTTTTCATCTTTTTTAATAAAAATTGATTTAATGGACTCAACTCTTTATAAGTAACTTTGTATTTTTCTGGTGCTAATGGGAAATCTGCATGGTTTTTGTGAAGCTTTTTAGGATAATGTAAATCAACTTCTAAAAACAATCCTCTACCCTTAATATCAATAGATTTGTTCTGTTTCAATTGTGATTCGATTTTTGCTATGAATGATACATCTTCAAATTTATAATCAGTAGTTGGAAGATCAAATAACATTTGTGAGCCATAAAGGTTGTTACCGTCTATATATCTAATGTGAGTCGTTCGTTTCTTGTAGTTTTCTGGATTGGAATTAACATAATCTGATTTCACCTTACGATTAGCGATGAAAGACATTCCACCTCTTATAGAACTTCGAAAAAATTCACTCATTTCAGGATCACTAATTAATTCAAGCTTAACTTTGCTTATTTTTAACATTAAATTATAAGCAAGTGCTGGAATACCTTGAAAATGATTTACATCTATCTTAAAATTGTCTTGGATTACTTTTCTATATACCATCATAATTTCAGCAAGAAGTAATGTGTCTGTATGATTATATAGAATGGTGTAATCATAAAGGTTTCTACATTCAAATTTTTTATAGACATTTAAGGCAAAATCATAATCAATAGGAGTACATGGTGTATTAGTTAAATCATTAAAAAAATTCTCTATTGGTGGAAATGTTTTAATTTTTCTCATAACATGAGCATCATTACAAAGTGAATAAGGATAAATACCTTTTCCTCCAGTTAAGAGTTTCATATTGACATTGATATCTTCTTGTGTTATATCTTTCGAAAAATAGTCTTTTATTATGGTAGATTGATGGAAAAGAGGAAATTGATGATTTTGATGAGGATTGTTTAACTCAACCACCAATTTACTTAAGCTTGAAGGTAAATGTTCTAAAGAATCTTTAAATTTATAACCATTATATGTTAGATATCTGAGTTTTTGTAGATTAGAAAATAAAAATTTTGGAATTACTCGAGGTTTTCTATTTTTATTTATAACATTAAGGAGTAACTTAGAATCATAAGAGCAGAAGTTATGAAAATAAATTGGGATGTGGTTTTGACTTCTATTCAAAAGGTTACACATCGTACATGAAGCTGATCTGTATTTATTTGTGTAATGGTCGTGGTCCAAATTTTTACATTTTAACCTATCATTGCTTTCAAATTTTACATGACATATTTTACAGTGGGTAGCGTTATTGAAACGTTCTAATTCTTCCTGGGAGAGTGATTTAATATCAAGTGGTGATTTGTTCTTACAGATAGATAATAGAAGCTTTTCTTCTATTTCATCTAGAGTAGATAAAAAAACTTCTCCGGCATTATCACCACAAAAAGTTTTTTCATACAACAACTTTCCACCAATATCAACAAAGACAACACTAAAAGAAACAATGATATGAACATTTTTCCTCACCGTAAAACTTTCATTACTTTTGAGAGAATCTTCAAAGGTGACGTTAACATTTTCATTAATGCAAAGTTTTGTTTCGAAATCAGCAAAACCAATAATAGATAATGGATAAGCATATTTTGCAGCTTTTTTATCGTCATATGATAAAAAAGTACCCGGTGAAGGGTATTCTTCTTTCGTTAAGGCGTTACATAATAATAAATGTCTGTTTAATGCTTTACTAGTACTAAATTTATCATAGCAAATCACACAAACAAAACCTTTTTTAAATTTTTTTTGGATGTTATTAATATTTTTTAACCAGAAGTAATGGTAAAATGATTTCTTTTTTATGTATGATTTATGAAATAAAATATTGATTATCTTTTTACCTTTTCCTATTACTTTATGCTCATAAATTTTCATGTCATTTTTAGAAGTTACAACTGAATCAAACAACCTAATAGAAATATTAAGGTTTGGATTATGTTTTAGAAAATGAATGATATTTTTATTTTTCATTGGAAATGAGATATTTTTAGTGTTAATTTTTCTTTTGAATTTCTCATAGGCTTCTGGATGGTGAAATGATCGCCTATCAATTTTGTTAGAATATAAAGCTGCCAAAATGGAAAACAAAAAACTTTCATTTTTAGATTTGTAAATTTTGAAAACTGAATTGTTATTTAATGTGGGATGACTAATGTCCTCCATAGTAAGCTAATATTTGAGAAACTTCGGGTTTTATACAAGTAAATTGATCTTATGAAAAGTTATGTCAATAAGAATCAATTTATTTGAAATCCATCCACTTCTCGACAAATTCATCTCTTTTTCTTTCTCTATAATTTCAATTAAATGTTTACTGATAACTTTTTTCATGATTTTTTTTGATATTATTTTCGATATAATAAAATTTGAGCTTCGAATATTGAAAATTTCTTTTTCTATTGTTTTATTATCATTTCCTTTTAAAATGTACTCTACTTGAATTAAAATATTTATTTTGAATTTGGGGTATTGTAATAATTGAGCTTGGAATAAACTTTGAATATCTTCCAATTCATTCATTATTTGATTTAACGCGAAATAATCTTTAAGTTTTTTACGGTAAATAATGATTGTTTTATCAAAAGCTTTCTTATATAAGACGAAACTAAGACCTTCCTTATGTTGGTCAATATGATCTAAATAAGTTGCTTGATTTTTAAAGTTTTTTCGACATAAATAACACGAAAAATTTAAATCACTATGATCATGTTTACTCCTTATATGAATCTTCAAGTTATACTTTCTTGAAAATTTTCTAGTACAAATATTACATGTGAATTTTTGAATGTCACTCATTTTTAAATTTTCTTTTGATTCAGAAAGTTATTTGTTATAATAGTATTTTCTTGAAATAATACGAGTCTTTGTAGTAAATGAATTTGATTTAAGTGTGTGATTTTTTGTAGTATTAAATTTTTAATGTGGTTAAGGTGAATGTCTTGTTTTTTGTAGTTATCTCTATATATGTGAGAAAGTATTTCTGAATTTATATGATTTTTCGATTTCTTATGACGGTTTAAGGAAGATACTCTTGTAAATGTCATATCACAAATTTCACACGATATAATTTTTATTTTAGTCATTTTGCCTTTGTCACCTTTTCACATGACCACGAAAATACACAAAATTAAATATCTTCTCAAGTGATTTATTTAATTGTTTCTTTTATCGTTTTACATATCTCTTCCTCCCAATGAATACATATTTATAGTGTTCTTTTGAAATATATCGTAAACATTTATCTAAATCTCCATAAAGGAAAGGTCCCTTATTTCTACCCAAAAGATGATCATTCAGTAATATAGTTCCATTTCTTAATTGCAAAAGCTCTACACGTTTTAGATATAGGCGATCTATAAAGACAAATGGCTTTCCACGATAACATTCACTAAAATTTAATCTTAAAAGTTCAATGTTAAGGCGTTGACGATTGTTGAGTTGTGGTGAAACAATTGTTTTTTTACTTAACGTAATTCTGGTAATCCATTTCTCTCGAGGTTGACATTTAAACTTATTGAATTGAATCTGCCCTACCTTATTTCCGATTTTCTTTACGTTGGATTTACTATGGTTTTGTATTCTTGTTATCCAATTAAGAAGACTAGAACTTCGAGTTTGCATCCTAAACATAATTACGTGTTATTTACTGGTCCTGTATCTTGAGTATCTCGAGTCAGGTCTTGTAAATTGTTCTTATTTTTTATGATGACTTGTTGTCTTAAAGCATCACGTTGTTGGGGTGTAAGTTCTTTCCCGTAAAAAGCTATCAAACTGTCTTGATGTTTTTCACAAAATGAGATCATATTTTTAGAGGTAAAGGAGTAAATTTTTAGAGTGTCATTATTATCACTACTATATGTCTTTAACATATTTTGAAAATACATAACTTGATCCATCATAAGGCTATATTTTAATTGTAAATGTTCATTTTGAAGCTTCACTTTTAGTAATGTAATCTCTTCGTGTTTTATGGTTATGTGATGTTGTAATGAGGATTTTCTTTTATATATTCTACCACAATGTTCACAATTATAGTGAGACTGACTAGTTTGTGCTTGATTCTCCATATTACTACCATATGATAATATTTAGATTATCCAATATCAGTAGAGGGTTTTGATCATGACAATCAAGAATATGCTTGATTAATTCAAAATACGTAAATCCACTAGTAGTAATATCACAAATATCACAAGTATAGAGTGAGGTATTATGTTTGATATCTAGATGAAATTCTTTAGCGAATTTAAACTCAAATTGCTTCTTACAAATACTACAAAAATAAACTTTAAAGTATGAATCTCCATTCACTTCCTTCATAATAAAGTATGTTTATTATCTTAGCCATTCTTAGCTACTGATTTTTGAAGTTCAATTCTCTCCATTTTATATCTTCTGAAATGAAATAAAAAAGTAACTGTATAACACAAAATACACACAAAGATAATTAATTGATACTGTTTCCATAACCTTGAAATATTGATGATTGTGTCTCATGCTATAATAAATTATTGAAAAAAAATAGTCTAACTCAATGACAAGGTCAACAAAAAACACAAACAAAAAGATTAATTGATGGAATAACCTTGAAACTAAATATATATGTGTAGAATGATGACAAAAAATAGTCTAAAGTTAATGGTCTATTGATTATAATCAGGAAATATTTCATTGCTTAATGATCCATTGTGTCTAATGGACAAAACTGTTATCCAGCAAAATATCTTAAATTTGGTTAGATACAGTAAAAACATAATCTATTATGTTTACATGGATACCAATAAAAAGAAAGAAAAAACATTAATTGGCCATAAGCTATGTACCATAAACAGTCATTATACATGCACATTTATATGTTATGTGTGCATGTGCATGTCGCGCGCGCGCAACATGCACATGTACACATATTATATATGTACATTTATATGTTATGTGTGTACGTGCATGTCGCGCGCGCTTAACATGCACGTGCACACATATCATATAAATGTACATGCATATTGACTGTTTATGGTATATTAGTTTACTCTTAACTAACTACATACTTGTTATTCAATCCTGTTATTGACTCTTAAGTTGTGAATGAAATGTTTTACATTATGTATTTTTATAATTCCCCTATTGAAAATAATAAGACTAATAATAAAAAAAATTATATTTATGATTTATTTATTATTTTGTCATTATAATCTATTATCTTTTGTAGTTTTACAAACATAAAATTTTTATTTTTCTTCTTTTTCTTTTTCTTCTTCAATTTCTTTATTTCATCATCTTTTTCTTTAATTGTTTCATTTTTTGTTTTGATTGTTTTGTTTTTATAGATGATAATTTTCTTCTTTTTTGCAATATCTTTATACATATGCTCGTTTCTCATAATCAATTGTTTGATGAGCTCGGTTGCTTGGTTGAATAGCTCATTGTTTTTTTCGTTTTTATCCTTCATAATTTCTATTGTCCTCTCCTTACTTTCAATAAGTTGATCTTGAATATCGATGATCTTAGAGTTATTCTTGATAATTTCATCTTTATGGTTTACATCTTCCTGAAGGCTAAATTTATTAGGGAAGTTAATACATATACATACATTGAATGTTATATTAGATTAATCGAATAATACTACACTTACTCAATATCTTCCATTACTTTCGAGAGTCCTATTGCCTTCACACACTTATTTACACTTAAATAACAATTAGGTAAGCAATGTTTGGAAATTTCAACTTCGTAACTTTTAAAATCATTTGGGTG
>Ga0115011_10002775_pt1 | contig 12066 bp, 12 predicted proteins | sample TroAtlMetagenome_2_FD_88705 | JGI IMG/M metagenome (GOLD analysis project Ga0115011, IMG submission 88705) | Marine eukaryotic phytoplankton communities from Atlantic Ocean - Tropical Atlantic ANT8 Metagenome | ecosystem: Environmental > Aquatic > Marine > Oceanic | place: Tropical Atlantic... | reverse complement strand
CCTTCAAGGCAGGGAGTACCGATGCCTCGATGCGTGCTGCGGTCGCCCTTGGCTTGGATGCCGGCGTTCGCATCGCTGTGGGCACTTGCGGAGGTTTGGTAGTCGGTTGCGGTGGCGGGGCGACAATCACTGGCGGTGGTGTCTTGTCAGCCCCCGGATCGGCTTGAATCGGCATGCTCGCATCATTGAGCGCCCCCACCGCCACGAACTGAACGAGCGTCACTCCGGCGCCGAAACATAACGCCAACAGTAACCGACCCCGTCTCATTCGGCGTCGACCGCGACGGCGACCTGTTGGGCGCCCGCCTGGCGACAGGTATCCATGACATCGACGAGCATTTTGGCGTCGATGCTCCGGTCGGCCACCACCAGCACCGATTTGTCTGCGTACGCAGAGATGCGGTCCTCGACCTCGGCCCCGAGTCGCCAAGAACTGGTTGCGCGACCATCGACCGCCAACTCACCCCCTCGGCCGATAGCCACGCGCACCACATTGGCGGGTTGCTCCGTGGCGCTTCCTGCACTGGGTCGCTCGACCTCGACGCCTAGGTCGCGCGCGAAGGTGGTCGTCACGACGAAGAAGATCAAGAGGATGAATACAATGTCGATGAGGGGGGCGACATTCGGTTCCTCGCTCGGGGGCGGACTATTGGTGACCGAGCCGAGCTTCATGATGCCGCCTGTTGGAGCGAATGCAGCACACCCTGCAGGTCCCGCTCTCGTCGCAATTGCTGACGTGCCAGAAAATAGGATGCGATGAGGCCTGGCGCAGCGATCACCAGCCCAAGTTGGGTGGTGATCAGTGCTGTCGAGATGCCTCCAGCGACCGTCGCCTTGCCTTCCCCGCCAAGGGTGCCTTGCATGGACCCAAACATTTCGACCATGCCGATGACCGTCCCCAGAAGGCCGAGGAGCGGCGCCACCGCAACCAGGGTTTTGATGACGCCGCGGAGACTCCCGAGTTGACGCAGTGTTCGCTGCGCGAGGTGGTCTAGTCGACCCGGGGCATCCTTATGCTGATGCGCTTTTCGAGCGAAGTGGGCGATGATGGGCTCCCCCCTCGCGGGGACATTGGAGGGCTCCCCACTTGACGGTCGCAGCGCGAGCGCACGCAGAATCACAGCCGACCAGAGCAACACGCTCACCACGGCGAGTGCATAACTGACCCAGCCGCCCTGCTCGAATACCCACGCGACGCCGCTCACCGCGCACTCCGCACGGGGATGACGTTTTCAGACCTCGCGCTGGCACTCATGACTTCGACCCGAACCTGTAGAGCGGCGAGCGCGAACTTTTCGATGCGCCGCAAGATGGCGTCACCGGACCGATACAAGGTGGTTTGAAGAAGAAGTGCCGGAATGGCGACCATGAGCCCAAATTGCGTGGTCAAGAGTGCCTCGGAGATACCGCCCGAAAGCAAGCGGGGATCACCCGTTCCATGCTCGGTGATCATCGCAAAGGTCCCAATCATCCCAGTGACCGTGCCCAGTAGGCCCAGCAGAGGGGCCACAGCGTCCACCACGGCCAATAGCGACACCCCTCGTCGCACGAACGCCTGAGTTTGCAAAATAGCCTCAGCCGCTTGCGTTTCGAGTTCGTCGGCATCGCCCTGGCTTGTTTGAACAACCCCCACGGCACGCAGGAGTACATCGCCCTCGGGCACCGCTACCTTTGGGCCGAGACGCTCGGCTGCAGTTAGACGCAAGACGTAGCGTGCGAACGCGAGGACACGTTCGACAAAGAGCAGGAACGCCAATACTGCGAGGAGCGCGATGGCCCACATGACCACTCCACCACGCTCAATCCAGGCGTACCATCCGTCAGCCTTGGTTGCCGAGGGCCGAACGTCGCGTGGATCGAATAGGACGACCCCCACCGTACGGGAGTCACCGTGTGAGACCTCGGGGGAGGGGAATCGCCCAGTGACCCGCAGAGAGCCATCTAAGGCGAGTTCTAAAGGACGTAGAGTCGAGCCGACAGCGACCGCTCCCACCTCGGCGATTCGGAGGACAGAGCCCGCAGTCGCGACGCCGTCGTCGTCGAAGTATTCCTGATTCTTGCGCACCCACAATTGGCCACGTTCTTCAACGTAGTCTAGGGCCGCTGTAACCATTTTATCGAGGGGAGGATGCTGATGCCTTACACCCTCATCGGCTGTGCTGCCGACCGACGGTGAAAGGCGCACACCGCGCGTTTCGAGCCATGTCTCGATCTGGCCATTACGTCGGTTGATGCTTCGCGACTGCTCTTGCATCGAATGCATCCGCTCCGTGTGCGGAAGCTGCATCTCACTCTTGGTGTTGTCGGCCCGGAGCCGGGTGAGGCTGCGAGCCAGCGATTCGATTTCTCCGACAAGGCCGGCACGCGATTTTTTGCCTCGTGATTTGGCCGCCCGGAGTGCATCGCGCATGGCGCTCTCTTCGGCTTTCAAACGCGTCAACTCAGTGCGGTAGGCCTCGTCCAGACCCTCCGCCGATGCGGCTGGCGGTGCACAGACAATGAAGATCGCACACAGTGCGCACGTGACGACGCTGCACGTCTGGCAAGCGCACCGATTACACTCGAACCACGTGTTCATCGTTGCTCTCGATCTGGAGCATGCGGCAACGCTTGGGGGAGTAATAAACGTCTTGGACCGTGGACTCGATTATTTTCGAGCGCCTCAAAGAATTCCAAAACCGTCTTCCGTGCCTCCGCGGACTCAATGCGTTCGAAGCGCCAGGAACCGTCTGCCTGTTGCGCCCAGCCCACCTCGCCGCTGGGAAGGCGGAAATACATCAATGCCATGCCGACCCGTGCGACATCGACCAACAAACGCTTTCCGTCCAAGGTAATTGCTTGCTAAGCAAGGCCGATCTCGCGCGTCATCGCCTCTTCTTCCTCGACGAAACGCCAAATACGCGTGAGGGCACGTCCGGCATCGGGATGAGTGACAGCGAGGTCGCTTTCGATCTTGTTCAATCGACGCAGACGTTCGTCTTGTTTGAAGGGCAAGGTGCCGGCGACATAGCTCTTAGCCGAGGTAATGGCCCGCTTGATGGGTGCCAGGAGGGTCAGGATATATCCCTCCTGGTCATCCATCCGCTCAGCGCGTTCAGTCTGCAAACGCGTCAGCGTATCGCGACGAATTTCTTCGAGGCGAACCAGCCTCTGCAACTCCGCGCGCTCTGCTCGCAGGGCGGCAAGTTGCTCGCGTTCACTCCGACGGTGACTGGCAAGCTGCTCGGCAAGGGCGTCAACGTTGGCCCGGGTCGCACTCACCTGCTCGACGAGAGGTGTCGCACCCGACCAGGAGGGGATGGCGACGAACCAGGCGGTCAAGATGATGAGAACGCATTTGGTTCGTCGATGGGACATTATTGAACAGTAATAGGGAAGCTAACATCGATGTCAACAGCCCCAGGAAGTGAGGCGATGTCCCCGTTCTTGACCATCTCGGCCAATTCTGCGGTCTTGACCAAGTTCCCATTCACGCGGGGCATGTGTCGCAGCATGATATTGAGCTGTCCGCTACCCGCTTCGACGGCCTCGAAGGTGTTGGACAGTCCGACGGGGAAGCCTTCGCTGTCCATGTCCGTGTACGATTGGTTGACGATCGCGGACATCGACTCGCTTGCCGGACTGGAGATGTCGTCGCCGTAGAAGAAGAACTGATGCTCTTCGAGTTCGTCGCGAAGCTCAAGTGTCACGTCCTCAGTGGGACGCTCGAGTTCGTTGAGCACCTGAATGGTTACCGCGTAGGTCTCACCCGCAGTGAGCATGATCGTGTCAATCATGGCGTTGCCGTCACTATTGACGTCCGCCCACGTGGCCGTGAAGGGATCAGCCCCACCCTCGGCGGTGAAAGTGAGCTTAAGGGTGGTCATGACCTCTTGGGGGTCATGGTCATGACCCTCGTGGCCGTCGTGGCCGTGACCGTCGTGGTCGCCGTGATCGTCGTGGTCGTCGTGGTCACCATGGTCGTCGTGGTCGTTGTGACCGACATCACCACAGGCAGGGGTAAAGGCGACGAGGGCCAAGAGGGCAAAGAGTCTAGTCAAGAATTTCAATTGAAGTTCCTTTTCTGAAGGCCTTGTTAGGGCGGTTAACTCACGGGGTTCCTGGTTTCAATTCAGCAAATCGCGTTCTCTATACGGAGAGTCATCACAAAACACAACGCTTTTGCAAGTGGACTTGCGTTTGCAAGCTGGTTGCGCATCTCGGTGGCGTGTGATTCAGTCCCGATTCAAGGCGGTATGGCCGCTGAATATGCGATACTAAACGGGAAGGAAGCTGTTTGGTTCGAACGGAGAGTTTATGGCCCGTCAAAAAGAGAGCGCCCGAGAGATATTGGCGAAATATGGGCTGCGAGTGACGGCGCCAAGGCTTGCCGTCGTTCGGATTCTCGCACGCGCCGAAAGGCCGCTTTCACACAGCGAGGTCCTGCAGACATTGGGCGAGGTGGATTGGGATCCCGCGACAGTCTATCGGAATCTCGTGAAACTCAAGAAGGCTGGCGCTGCGTCGGTGGTCAGTCGCGCCAACGGAATTGACCGATATGTCTTGAGCACTCGAGAGGCCGATGAGCACCAGCACCCGCACTTTGAGTGTGATGATTGTGGGCAACTGACCTGTCTGCCCACGAGCGTTACGAGTCCCGAAGGATTGGCCGCCGCATGGGCGAGCGCAGTTCAACAGGCAACCGTACAGTTGCGCGGGCAATGCCCCGATTGTGTGTAGCGTCCAACGCTTGGCTGCCGACACCACAACAAGCCACCATTGAGGGCACGCAAGAGGCGTAAAGGATAGCGCCCTTATAGTGGCGTTCCTTTCCACCACTCCGGCCCTGCATCGAACCAATGCGGTGGGGGCCCGTCACTGTGAGCATAAACGACACCGTGTTCAAAACACGGGACGACACTTCGCGTCGACCCTCTTCGTCTGCTGTCGGACATCAACCTCGAGGCCAATCTGTTCACAGGACCGCCATACCGGTACCTGCGAGTGGAGCAAAAAGCGAAGCTGCTCCACAAGGCGCTCTGCGTAGCATCATACTGACAGCAGATCGGGACTATGACCGGGTCCGTCGCTAAATGGCCTGCTGTCGCACCCACAGGGCATCGTGACCATCAGAGATCGGCGAGAATGGTATCAGGCAGTTTCCGTGTGACACTGCAACGATGACCCTGGCGGCTACCGCCGACCTGTGAGCTCTGGGTGGTGAGGGCAGGGTGAAGAGCCGGTTGATGGGCGATCGGACTGCCGAGGATGGGGTCCCTGGTCGACGGGACAAGGCTCTCGAGAGTGGCTGACACCGCTCTTTCTGTGCGGCAGCGCCTCGTGGGGAGGCCGCGCGATTACTCGATGAGCATGGCCTCGAGGGGTTGCGCCGCCAAGGGGCCAGGGATGTCACGGGGGCTGTCCTCGACCCGAGGCGTTTGACCGCGAAGGACCGAATTGCCCTCGAAGAGTTCCCGCTGGTCGATAGCGTTGGGATTCAGCCAGTCGGATTCGTCGAATTGGCCGCTCTGGCTATAGGCCGCCAGGGCATTGGCATAGCAGGTCAGATGCACGTCTTCGGGGGAAATACCGCGAGCAAGCATCAACCGTGCGGTCTTGGGGACTGCCAAAGGATCGCTTACCCCCCAGTCGGCCGAAGAGTCGATGAAGATCCGTTCGCTCCCGAATCGACGGACCACCTCTACCATCCGCTCGCTGCCCATCTTGGTCTTCGGATACAGGGTGAAACCGGCCCAGAATCCTCGGTCGAGGGTTTCTTTGACGACTTCCTCGGTGCAGTGGTCGATGACCACCATGCTGGGATCGAGTCCGTGTTCGAGCGCGATGTCCATGGACCGACGGGTGCCCCGCGTCTTGTCGCGGTGGGGCGTGTGGACCATGACCAGCATTTCTAGCTCTTTGGCCAGTTCGAGTTGTTCTCGATAGAAACGTTCCTCGAGGGCGGTCTGTTCGTCGAAGCCAATCTCGCCGATGGCCACGACACCTTCCTTGGTGGCAAACCGGGGCAGGATCTCCATGACTTGCTCGGCGAGGGCCTGGTTATTGGCCTCCTTCGAGTTGAGCCCGATGGTGCAATAGTGCTTGATGCCGAACTGCGAGGCCCGAAAACGCTCCCAACCCACGAGGGTGGAGTAGTAATCGATGAAAGTCGCCACATGGGTCCGAGGTTGGCCCAACCAGAAGGCGGGCTCGATGACGGCGACCACGCCAGCTGCGGCCATGGCCTCGTAGTCGTCGGTACTGCGAGCGTTCATATGAATATGGGGGTCGATGAACATCATGGTTCAGCCCTTCTCGTTGGCGGCCAATGTGGCCCAGGTCAATGTATGAGATTCAATTTGCGCGGCCAAGTCCGGGACGGTCTGCAAAAGTGCACGACCCTCGGATACCTGGCTGGTGGAGACCGAGAGCGCCACGGCTCCCCGGGTCAGTGCGTCTCCCTCTTCGAGCGCCCGAGCGAGCCCCAATAGGCAGCGTTCGTCGGGATAGGTGCCGACACACCGCCACAACTCGTAGTGGACAGAACGATGGGCAGCCCAACGTTCGTAGGCATAGTCGGTCATCATGCGCGCCATAGAGGCGTTGTGCCGACTGTCCAACTCATGGACGGGGTGCAGAGGAAGCCCGCAAAAGAGCGCTTTGAGGCACATCTGGTTCCAGGCCACCTCGTCGAAGTACTCAGTGGGATACGGATTCCGATGGGCGATGGCCTCGAAGACCGAATCGATGCTGGTACGGCACCCATTGGTGGCGCGCCAGAGGACCTGCTGAGGGTCCGGATAGAGCGGAAGCCCCTTGTAGAAAGCCACTTGCTCGCCGACGTCTGCGGTGGTCCACATTTCTTGGAACGCGTTGTGGAAGGGCTCGCCATGGCGATGGGCTACCAGGAGGAGCAGCAGTCGGGCCGCTTCGTCGGTGGTCAGGCCCTCAGGGTTCCATCCCGGGCGCGCGGTCTGCGCAGCATCGAGATCGGCGGGACTCAGACTCAGAGGTGCTTTGCCCAATTTGCGGGGAACCATGCCGACAGCAACGTAGAGATCACGTGCTCGGAATGTATCGGCCTCCAGCGCTGCGCGCTTTCCGTCCAACCATTCGAGTGCTGGCTCGGCGAGTTCTCGACTCAGCCAAGACTGCAGCAAGGTCTGCGACACGACGCTCTCCTCGGACAAATGGGGCCCCTCCAATCCAAACCGGATGTGGTCCTGCACGTAAGCAGAAGGAGGGGGCCGCCGTCGACGTCCCACCCCTGACTGAACCTACGTTATCATAACCAATCGCGTACGACGTCAAACCGGCGTCATACCCCCTCAGCAAAAAAACGAGCGGTCAAACTGCCGAAATAGGGGCACTCGCGACGATGTGAGGCCTGACAATCTTCTGCGCTGGGACTCTCGATTCAACCAACGGCGGCTTTGACTTCGTCGTAGTTGGGCTCTGTTCCCAGATTGGGGGCGTACCACTCATAGGTGACGGTCCCATCAGCATCGACCACGAACACCGCACGATTGGCGGCAACATAGCCGTCCATGCCGGCGAAGTTGTCGAATGCAATACCGTATGCATCCACAGCCAACCGCTTGTAGTCGCTCAGGATGGGGAAGTTGAGATTGTTTTGGGCGACGAAAACGCCGTTGGCGAAGGGGGAATCAACGCAGATACCTACGACTTTGGCGCCCAGATCATTGAAGTTCGCCAAGGCATCTCGAAAGGCGCACATTTCTGCGGTGCAGACACCCGTGAACGCCCCGGGAAAGAAGACGAGCACGACCTTCCCACCCCGAAAGTCGTTGAGGGAGACGGCTTTCCGGCCGGTGTCGAGAAGGGTGAAATCAGGGGCAGCTTTGCGAAGAAGGCTCATGGTGACTCCGTTGTATTGAGAGATTCGAAAGTTGATCGATCGGGTCCCGAGGAGAGGACGCTCAACGTCCCAGCTTCGAGCACACCGTGTTTAACATAATGCTCGGTGTACGACATCAAAGCCCCGTCGCTCCCGAGCAGTAAAATGCCTGACGCCCATTCAAAGTGCGGGCGTTTTCATTAGCAGACCGGGCGGCCGCACATCACAGTCCAGGTACACCGGCTCTCCATCGGGGGATAGTTCCTCTGATGGTCACCGCGTGTGTCTGGCGGGCCTGCGGCTGCTCGGCCCACTCCTATGCCGGCTACTTATTGGCCGGTTTTTGGGTCATTTTCTCGATGATCTTCTTGAGGGCGTCCTGCCCGAATTCGTTGCCGTAGAGCAGGATCGAGAACCTGCTCACCTCGGCTGCAATTTGAATGGCAGCCTTGATCTCGTCATCGGTCGCACCCGCCACCTTTGCGAGGGCGACTTGAGCAGAGATGCAGTATTCACACCTGATGGCGGCGGACGCCGAAATCGCAGCGAGTCTCGCAGCCTTGGTGTCAATGGGGCCTTCCTTGAAGAGGGCCTTGTTCCATTGGCCGAAATAACCCTCCGCCGCGTCTGCCAGCTTCGTCGGGTACATCGTGTAGAAGGGGCTCTTCTTGCCGGCCTTCTTGGCGACCTTCTCGTCGGCCTTTGCGGCCGGCTTCTGGGTCATTTTTTCGATGATCTTTTTGAGCTTCTCCTGCCCGAACTCGTTTCCGTAGAGCAGGATGGAGAACCGGCTGACCTCGGCTGCAATTTGAATCGCTGCCTTGATTTCGTCGTCGGTCGCGCCCGCGGCCTTGCCGAGGGCCACTTGAGCAGTGATGCAGTATTCGCACCTGATTGCGGCGGAGGCCGAAATCGCGGTGAGCCGTGCCGCCTTCGCCTTGATGGGGCCTTCCTTGAAAAGGGCCTTGTTCCACTGGCCGAAATAGGCCTCTGCTGCAGGCGCTAATTGCGCAGGGTACATCTTGTAGAATGGGCTCTTCTTTTTGACCGTCTGCTGTGCTTTGTCAGCGGTCTGACCAAACGCGTTTACGGGAATGAAAAATGCGCACGCGACTAGAAGGAAGATCCTCATACCTTTAGTTGTCCTTTTGAAGTGAGTGAGGGGGAGCCGTTTCTTAGGCTGGGATTCTTCATTCGGTCAACACAGAAGTGTTCCTGCATCCGTCGTTTGGGTACCCATTGTTGGCGCTCGAACTCGACGGCGAAAGAGAGAGCAGGGCAGGGCAAGAGAATCGCCTGATCACACCCCAGCCCCCAAGTGGGCCCAGGGCATCGTCTTTTGCCCATCGACGTCGCCCTACGGTTGGGAACCTTGCCTACATCGACGTCACTGACGAATAGAGGATGGGGGGATCGCCTTATTCGCCCCCGAGCGGACGCCTTGCTTCATGGATGAATATTTCCTACGAAGAGTCGTCGAATGCGCCATCGAACTCAGCCTGGGGGAACACGATTCATGAAAGCTACATCTACGACCCGAGCCATTTTGGCACTTGCGGTGCTCACGTTTGGCCTCTCGAGCTTTGATGCCGGGGACGCCATGGCGCAGACCGCCACGACGCAAACGTCGACTAAGAAGAAGACCATCCGGCCGGTCCGCATGCGGGCCATCCCGCCCCGCGGGGCACTGACCGATGGGCGTTCCTTTGCGGTGGTCAATGGAAAGCTGACGATCACCCGCGCGGGGGCCACGGTCCAAGCGGCCCCGGGGCGCTATCCGACCAGCACGGGGGACGTCCTCGTGGTCGATGCCAAGCGACGAGTCACCCTAGAAGCACCGGCGAAGGCCCAAACTGCCCCCCCGAAGAAGAAACGACCCAAGATCAAATCCAAGAAGCGTCCCCGACGGGCCATCACTTCGGGAAACAGTGCTGGAAAGGGGCGGGTTCTCATCGCGCCGCCGCTGAACACGCCGTCCAAGAAGAAGACGACAGTCACCCTTACGCCGGGCAAGAAGGCGCCTACCAAAAAGGACGCGTCAAGCAAGGACAAGAAACCGCTTAAGTTCGTGCCCCTCAAGAAATCCACTTTTCGCCCAACCATGACCTTGAGCCCCAAGCCGACCAAGAAGACCAAGAAGACCAAGTAGGTCGGCCGGTCGCCCCGCCCAATATCGGGGCCTATGGTCCAGGACGCGTACACCCCCTGCGTCCGGCATCGAGAGTTGCCTTAGCACGCGAAAGCGAAAGGCGCTCGTCGCTGTTCAGGGCTTGGGCTGCCGGGGAGGCCGAGTCCCCACCCGCTTCAGAGGCACTGGCGCGCCCAAGCGGACACCGCCCATCCCCTTGATCACTCGATTTCTAGGAATGGGCTTGGTGGAGGCGGTTCGGCCAAAACGGTACCGCTTCTTTGCTGTCGCTCCAGACGTCGGTCCCCGATAGGACAACTTCACCAAGAGATCTGTGCTCGGCACCTGTTCGAGCCGAAGCCGGAGTCGTCGCTCTGTGAGCCCTCTGGCGAGGTTCGTGAAGGTTTCCCGCTCGCTCCCGGCGACCAAGGTGGCGCCTGCGGGGAGCGACGCAGTCAGATTCAATGGCCCGTTGAGCGGGCGATTCACAGAGATCTTGATTCCTATTTCGATCTCGGTGCCGGCCAAGACCGTTTTCGGGCCTTCGACGGCCAAATGAAAAGGGGCCTCGAGGGCTGCGCTGTGCTCCTGCGCTTCGGTGTTCTCGGCAGGTGCCGGGCGCACCAGTGCTGCAGTAGGGGATGGCGTCGGCGTCTGTGTGCGGGTGGCCGCCTCATCGCTTTGGGGGGCCGGGCTTGTGGGCGCGGCCGGCGCATTGGATTTTGACGAACTGCAGGCCAGGGCCAATGCGGTGAGCAGAAGGACGGTCGAGTTGATTAATTTCATGGTGTTCATCCTCAGTTATTCGTCAGACAGGCCGAAATTTGTGCGGCGCAGAAGGCCTGCACACATGGATTGTCTGCGCATCCGTCCTCTTGGGCGTCGCGGAAACACGTGAGGACGGCCGCGTATGCGGCAATGGCATCTTCACGGGCGTCCATGGTGCATCCCTCTAAGCACTCCATATTGTCGCCACAGGGAGAGCGGCAGGCATCTAACTCCAAGCAGGTCAGACCCAGGTTCTCGTAGCAGACCGGTGGCTCGTCAATGGGGTAGGGATAACCGGTCTCATCCTCTTCGCCCCCCGGATCGGAGGCGCTCCGGATGGCCTGTTCGAGGGCGACCCTGGCGGCCTCCAAAGGCCGTTCTTGGGGCGGGTTCGCTACCGCCTCGGCAAGCTGACGTTCCTCATCTGCCAATGTCTGTGCCCGGCATCTCAAGGCATCGAGGTAGTCGGGATAGACGGCTCTGGAGTACTCCGTTTCCTGGACATCGACGGGAACGCAAAAATTCAGCTCCCGATCACAGGGGGCCGTATCCGGATAACAATTCACGTGCTCCCAGCGATTGACGGTATAGCCACGTCCCTCCTGGTACCGTTTCATGCGATCGGAAACGAGACCGGCCACGAAAGCGCCATGATCCTCGGCCCAATTTGCATGATCGCCGTCCCCGGTCCGGAGGGCCGTGGCGATGTCCCAGAGCATTGCCGTGATTTCCAATTCGTAGATGTCTTGGTGAAGGCCGCCGTCTGGGCTCGGTAACGGCCACATTGCGTCCTCACCGCCCCGAGCTGGCACCGAGAACCAAAAAAACGTGCCCCCCTGCTTACCAAAGAGAATCGGAGTGTCCCGGTACATGAGGGAAAACCAAGAGGCAAAGCCTTCGGACCATCCCAACCCCGGTCGTGAGGTCGCCCCAAGACAGTGGGTACCGCCTTCGTCGGGTGATTTGGAATAACTCCTCATCACGTAGTGGCCGAATTCGTGACCATGGGTCGACGTGTTCCACTGTTCTTCATTTTCGGTGGTCGTCGGTTGAAACATATTGACGTCGAAGGGGTAGCCTCGAACCGTATGGCCCAAGCCACCCACGCATACGCCGCAGTTCCAAGCGAGGTTCTCGCCCATCCAGATAGCCAGCCTTTGACCGGCGCCGCCAAAGGAGGTCGCAGCCGTCGCGTACAATTCGCGGAGATAGACGAATACATGGACGACAGCGCTCGCGTCGAGAGGGACCTCGAATAGGGCTGGGCCGTCGTCGAAGTCAGCTGGCTCGATCTCGAATCCCCAAAAATCGGCCTCGCTCAACTCCCCCAATT
>Ga0115011_10002769_pt1 | contig 12075 bp, 7 predicted proteins | sample TroAtlMetagenome_2_FD_88705 | JGI IMG/M metagenome (GOLD analysis project Ga0115011, IMG submission 88705) | Marine eukaryotic phytoplankton communities from Atlantic Ocean - Tropical Atlantic ANT8 Metagenome | ecosystem: Environmental > Aquatic > Marine > Oceanic | place: Tropical Atlantic... | reverse complement strand
CCGCCGCCAATGATTTCTTCCACCACGATAACGGCGTCATTGTCGCTAATGGCACCACCGCCGATGCTCAATTGTAGATCAGACGGTTTCAATTCCTGTCCAACGGTCAGTTCGCTGCCGGTGGCAGCGTCCAAGTTCAGTTCCAAGCGATCCGGGGCGAATTCGTTACCGGAACGGATTACCAAGTCACCGAAGAAGCTCGGAGTGGGGGAGATGAAGTTAGTCGGGGCGATGCGTTGGGTTTCCCATACGCCTTGACGAAGCGGCACTTTGATGCTGAAGCCGGGGAAAACTGGAGCGTTTGGCGGAGCAGCGGTGGCAGCGGCGGACTTTTCATCTTCACTGGCCTTCAACTCGCGGCCACCTGAATATTTCTCGCCGCTGGCGATCAATACTTCCTTGCCGCTGGCTTTGTCGGTGTACTTGACCTTGCCGGTGACCACGACTAGTTCACCCTCGGCGTTTATGTCGTAAACCGTTCCTTTGACCTTGGCTACGCCTTTCGGGGTCTTGATCACGTAGCTCGAACCCATGGGCAGCTTGCGTACGTTGCCAATGGCGCGGCCACTTTTCAAAATCATCTCGGTCTGGGCGATCGGCTCAATCGGAGACTCCTCGATGTTCAGTCGGCTGAAGGTCAATTCAGTGCCGCCAACGAGGCGAAGCATTGAACCGTTGAGTCCGAGGAACAGATCGGTGCGACCCTCGGCGCCAGTCTTGACGGTGGTGCCGGTTTCTAAGAGAGCGCCCACTTGAAGTGGTACCCACTTTTTGCCGTCCACAGTCATCTTGGCTTCGCCGCTGACTGTCTGTACCAAGGCATGCCCCTCCCGGGTGCTGGCCTGTGCCGTGAACATAAGTCCGGCGACCAGTAATCCTGCCGTGAAAGCTACATTTTTCATAAGTCGTTGTGTTCTAGTGGCAAAAAAAACGTTTTAAGCGCCCCGAATCTTAATTGCGCGAGGCACAATGTCAACCGCTGAATCACATTTTTTTAGCACGTTAACAGAGCCGAAAATAGGGGAGTTTGACGTCTTTTTGAAGTTTTTTCGACATGTCCATCAAAATCGTTGATTTGTGATTTTGACTATCGATTCCATCAATTTTTGCATTAATTTTATCGATTTCCTTTTTCGTTTTTCGTCTCTTACTCTCGAATTAGCGGCGCTTTAAAGCCGGTAATGGAAAGGAGAAAGAATGTTGGACGGATTTACCTTTTTTATGATTTGCCTCTCGGGATGCGTTGTACTGACCCCCATCGTTGGATTTTTTGTTTCCACGTTCACACGCCAGCGTGTGGATAAACTCGAGATGAAAATTTCGCAGTTGGAGGCCACCATTCGTTCTCTGGAGCAGAGCCAAGCCGAGCAACCCAAGTCTACTGAGGCAGCGCTTGGCCAAGCGAAGCCCGCGGAAAAAAAAGGGGACCTGGTTGAGGCGGTGAAAAAAGTGGCGAAACCTCTAGCGAAAAAGCCCAGCTCAAAAATGAGCCTTCCGCCCATCATTAAACCGGTCGAGGATAAACCGAAGCCGGTCACGCTTGGCCAATCGCATCAGCCTAAGCAAGCCCAACAGTCGCCCCCGGAGAAAGTTGCCAATTTAGACAAACCGGAGGCAACGGTTGCGAGCGTTGCGAGCCAACCGGAAGTGCCATCGGAATCGATCGAAATGAAGCTGGGTACTTACTGGTTTGTGCGCATCGGTGTCGTGCTGTTGCTTACCGGGCTTGGTTTTTTGGCATACTTCAAAAAACAGTTTTTCGTCGACCTCGCCCCGGAGGCCAAGGTGGCTTCATTTTACACGTTGAGTTTTTTGTTGGGCGGCCTCGGGGTTTGGCTTCAGCGGAAAAAGGAGACGCTCAAGAATTACGGTCAGGTGTTGGTCGCCGGTGGGTGCACCGGGGTGTACTTCACCACCTACGCAGCTCACATCTTTGAGCCGGTAAAAGTGATTCATAGCCCGACGATGGCGTTGTCACTCCTATTTGTTTGGGGTGGCTTCATGGTTTGGTTTGCCGATCGGGTGAAGTCGCAGACGATCGCGTTGTTCGCGACTGGAGCCTCGTTTTATGCCACCTATGTACCACTGATCCATGCGGAGATAATGTCCTCGTGGGTGATCCTGTTTTCCAACCTGATCCTCGCGGTGGCGTCTGTCGTTTTCATGTTGCGTAATCGTTGGTTGAAGATGCCAGTGCTGAGCATGGTGGGGGCGTATGCCGGGTTTACGTTGTGGCGGCTGAGGGTGGAAGAACCGATGGTCTCGGTGGCATTGTTTTTCGTGCTGTCGCTTTGGGCGGTTTACACGGCGGCTGTTTTTCTTTCGCGGGACGATTCGTTCACGGATCAAGTTCGATCGGTTTTCCTGACGGCCAACAACGCGGCGATGTTCGTTCTGTTATCGCTGGATGTACTAGCGCTGGAGGAACCTCGGTTTTGGGTTTTGGCCCTGAGTATTGGCGCGGCGCTTTTGATTTGCGCAGCCGCTGCAGCGAGAGTGTTTGGCCGGCAGTCACTCGCCAGCAGGAGCTATCTTACGCAAGGGCTGGTTTTGGTGACGCTTGGCCTGATGACGTTTGACATGGTCGACTCGTATCGTGCCCCGATTATTGCTGCTGAGAGTGTTGTGCTCTTGTGTATGGCGGTTCGCCGGGAGAATTTCATTCTTCAAGTGGCTTCAATTGTCGCTGCCACGATTGCGTTCATTTTTGCCGTTGGGTACACGACGGCGGGGAGCGCGGATTACTTTGTTGCGGGGGTGTCGACAGCGGTATTTTTGCTGTTCAATGCTTGTCTGTTTAGCCGTCGGGTTGATCATCAGTTGAGCGATTTGTTTCGTCTACGAGTGGGTTGCATGACTGGCTTGGCGCTGGCCGTGGGGCTGTTGGCTGCGGTGACGCGGTTGAATGATTCCGAGTTGTTGGAATGGTCTTCCGTCCTGTTTTTGTCGGTGGCCACCGTGCTGACAATCTTGCTGTATGTGTTGCGGAATCGTGAGTTCGCGCTGCTTGGCCAAGCGGTGGGTTTGCTGGGGATTTTCACCGGGGTAACTGTGGCTGAAGAGGCTTCTGTGGTCAAAACGCAACTCGTTGTTCTGCTGGGGCTTGCGCTTGGCCAAGCGCACTGGTGGCGATGGCAGTTTGGGCGGTTCACGGACTGCTGTGCGAACACGCCCTTGGCTAAGCGTTTGGCCTCTGGGTTTGAGGCGCTGCACTCGCTCGGGTTCGTTCTGCTGTTGTTGGTGTGGTTGTTTCTGGGGGTGGAACTTTCAGAAAAATGGATTTGGGTGGGGGCGTTGCTTTCGTTCGGTTTGGCTGCTTACGCTGCGATTACTCGGGCACGATTTTTGGGATTGGGTTCGCAGGTGTTTGTGTTGGTGGCCGCGTTGTACCTGGTGAAGCTTTGTATTGATGGAGATCGGGATTTCGCCGCTCTGGCGCTTGTGCCGATAGCTGCGATGCTGTTGTTGAACGGGTTTATCCCGATCGCGCTGGAACGCCTTGGCAACGTGCCAGAAGGGGTGATCGGTGCGGTGGATTTGGTCCGCTTGGGCTATCGCATTTTGGCTGCTGTTTTGGGAGCGGTTTGGATTAGCAATTATGTGCCCAACGAATGGCAGGTGCTGGTTTACATGGCCGTGGGTTTTGGTCTTTTCATCGTACCGCTGGTGAAGGCCGGCGGAGAGTGGAAGTGGCAGGCGCTGGCTTACGGTGCGCTGGGGTATATGTTTCTCGCCAACCAATTTTTGAGTGATCAGGCTTTTTGGCAAAGTTTGGTCGCGGTGCTGGCGTTGTTCGTCGTTCAACAAATGTGTCGCCGACAAGAGGGGGGATTCGGTGTCGGAGAAGAGGTTCATCCGTGGATGATTATCACTGCGGGCGGGTTGCTGTTCTTTTGGTTGACGATCAAAGTTGGCAGCGAGCTCGACGGTGCGGGAGCGTTGACGATCAGTTGGGCGATCCTTGCGGTGGTTTATTTCGGTGCCGGTTTGGGATTGAGGGAACGCTGTTATCGGTTGCTTGGATTGTGCACGCTGGCTATCGCTTTGGTCTCGTTGTTTCCGATTATTTGGCAGCTTTCGACTGAGATGAAAATCGCCAGCTTTTTCGTCATGGGGACGGTTTTTCTCGGACTCGGTTTTGTATACAATCGCTTCCGGGAAAAGATTCGTGAACTACTTTGATCTGCCGGGTTGGCCAATCAAAAGAATGGGTTGACGACGTGCTGCTCGGCGACGGTGGTGATGGGGCCATGGCCGGGGCAGAGGATGGTCTCGGCTGAAAGGCTGAGAATCGCCGACTGCACCTTCTCGCGGGCGAGTTGGTAGTGGTTCGGCGCACCGCCCATCGACCCGGCAAAAATCGCATCTCCCACCACCGCCACTTTCGGGGCGAAACCGGGAAAGTTGTCAATCACGTACGTTGCCCCATCGTCGGCGTGGCCGGGGGTTTCACGTGCGGTAATTTGCAGTGCCCCCAACCCAACGACCTGTTCAGGGCGATTGCGCTGGCGTTCCGGCGCGTTGGGTGAACTGGAGTGTAGCTCTACGTCCGGAAATTGTTTCCGCATCGGCGTCAACGCTGCGATGTGATCGTGATGCGTGTGGGTGATGAACAGGTGTTTCAGCGTCAAGCCATGTTCCTGAATTTCCTTCAGGATCGGCTCCGCACTCCAACCGGTGTCGAACAATGCCGCCTCGCGGGTCTCGGAGTCCCAGGCAAGATAGCAGTGCACCTCCATGCCTTCGTTGGTCGTGATCTGCCGTACAGTTTTGTTTTCGGCGAGATCGGCCGCGCGCGGTATCCAGCCGGTGGCGATGGTGGCCAATTTGTCTGCTGCGAGTCCGAGCAGCGCACCGACCTTGTCAAAGTCGGGCAGCTCTTCGAGCGTGCCTTCCTCTTCAAAACGGGCGTAGCTGCCGGCGCTGAGCCCGGCGGCTTCGGCGACTTTTTCAGGCTCGACGCCGAGCCCCTTGCGGGCCTTGCCGATGACGTCGCCGACGTGATCTTCCAATGCCATTCGGGCGGAAGCTAGTGGAGCGCCTGTTATAATACAAGCTGCGTTTGGCCGCGCTGTGGTCATTCAAAACCTTGCGTGGCGTCACATCCGCCGGCATCGTCGCGTTCTCAATGATTCGTTGCGGTAGCATTCTATTGTTCGCGCTGGGTGGCGTCTGGCCGACGGGTAACGCCGGTGACTGGTCGCAGTGGCGGGGGAGCCAGCGTAACGGCGTGGTGTCGGACGGCGTGCCGCTTCTGCGCGCCTGGACGGAGGGCGGGCCCAAGCTGCTTTGGCGCAGCGAAACCATTCCCAGCGGTGACGACGGCGGACACGGCAGTGTGGTGGTGGCCGACGGCAAAACCTACATCAGCCTCGTTTGGCACGACGACGAGCCGTCGGAGGAGCGCGAGATCAACGCGCTCATTTTGCGCAAGCTCGGCTACCGAAACTTATCCCTGCCGGAACCGATCATCTCGAAAATGGAAAAGGCCCGTGAGTCGCTGAGCCCCCGTCTGCGCGGGCGCAAGCTCACCGAGTGGTCGGAAAAGTGGGTGGCCGAAAACCTGTCAGCCGAGCAGGCCGAGCGCAACGGCAGCTGGATTGTCAGTCGATTCAAAAAGGGCAGTGCGGCCATCCCATTCGCGGACATGCGGCGCGTGGCACAGAAGGGCGATCAACGATTTGAGAATGACGCCGCGTTGCGGGAGTGGATGGAGGCCCAGCGGATCAGCCGCGTGGCCAAGCGCGAACTGCTCAAGGCGATCCCGAGCACCGTGCGCGTGGCCAAGGACGTCGTCGTGTGCCTCGACGCCAAGACCGGCAAGCGACTTTGGAAAACCGAGGCGCCCGGCGAGCCGACCGGCCGCAAGTCGTCGAGCACTCCCTGCGTGGCCGATGGTCGGCTGTTTGCCGCAGGTAGCACGCACGTCTATTGCATGGACGCGAAAAGTGGCAAGCGGTTCTGGGCGGCGCCATTACCCAAGCGCGGCAAGGGGCCGGCGTCCTCTATCCTGGTCGATGACGGTCGTCTATTTTTGATTGCCGGGCAATTGACGGCGTACGATGCAAAGTCCGGTGAGTTGCTTTGGGAAAATGACGATGTGCGCAGCAGCAACTCCTCGCCTGTGCTGGCGCTTGGCCAAGCGGGCAAGCGGCTGATCTGCAGCGAGCGAAAAGCATACGTCGCCGTCCACCCGGAGACCGGCGAGACAGACTGGAAGATCGCCGGCGGCGGTGACTCCACCCCGGTCATCTCCGGCGATTGGATGGTGGTTTACAGCAAGGACAAAAAAGTCGGCCTCGCGGCGTATCGCTTGGCCAAGGGCGGGGCCGAGCAGGTTTGGAATTTCCCGATGTCGGAGCGGCGCTCGCAGTCGTCCCCGGTGATTTTTGGAGGGCACGTTTACCTGACCGGCGGCGAGTGGCACATGTGCGTCGAGTTGGCCGCCGGCAAGTTGAAGTGGAAGGAGTCGCGCCAGAGTACCATCTCCTCGCCGATCATTGCCGACGGGAAAATGATCGCGTTGGAAAAGAAAGGCAGCGACCTCGTGATGATCGACACAGACACCAAGGCCCATCGCGAGTTGGGCAAGACACGCATCAAGGCCATGTGGTGCCCCTCCCCGGTGATAGTCGATGGCAAACTTTACCTGCGGATGGACGACAACATCTCCTGCTTCGACCTCCGGGCCAACCCCGGCGTCCAATAACCCGCCTGGCCAAGCGCACTTTTTTGTCGCCGTCGATTTTTCTTTCGCCTTACGCTGGGTGTCGCGTTTTGGTTTATGCAATTCGGGTCGCTCCAACTTGAATCCAACCTCTTTTTGTCGCCGCTGGCGGGGTACACAAACCTGCCGTTCCGGCTGGTGCTGCGCGAGGTGGGCGGGTTGGGCCTGACGACCACGGACCTCGTCAACGCCCGCTCACTGCTCGAACGCAACCCCAAGGCGCTCAAACTCATCGAGACCAACGAGGCGGACAGTCCGCTCGCGGTGCAACTTTTCGGCGCTGTGCCGGAGGAAATGCGCGATGCCTCGCAATACCTCGAGTCGATTGGCATTCACTCGATCGATATCAACATGGGCTGCCCGGTGCGCAAGGTCTGCAAGACCGGAGGCGGCTCGGCGATGATGACCGAGTTGGATAAGACCGCGCACCTCGTGAAAATGATGGTCGACTCGGTGAGCATCCCGATCACGGCCAAGATGCGGCTGGGCTGGGACGACAACAACATCACGGCGCCCAACCTCGTGCGCGTGCTGGAGGACGTCGGCGTACGCGCGGTATTCATCCACGGCCGGACGCGGGAGCAGGGCTTCACCGGGACGGTGAATCTGGCTGGCATCCGCGAGGTGGCGGAGGCTGCGCGGGAGATTCCGGTGATCGGCAACGGCGACGTGACGACCCCGGAGTCGGCACGGCACATGATCGAGGCCACCGGCTGCGACGGTGTGAGTGTGGGGCGTGGTGCATTTTATAACCCGTGGATCTTCCGCCACACGGATCATTTTTTGAAAACCGGCGAACTGCTGCCTGAGCCGGCGTTCGCCGAGCGGGTGCGGGTGATGCGCCGACATTTTGACCTGATGCTCGAGGTGTTCGGCGAGCAGCGCGGCTGCCTAATGTTCCGCAAGGTCGCCCCGTGGTACGCCAAGCGGTTCGGCCCGGTGAAACCGTTCAACAAGCGGGTAGTGCAAATCTCGACGCGCGACGATTTCGAGTCGACGCTGGCCGATTACCTCGGCTGGCGGGAGCAGTTTGTCGATGCCGACGGCGAGTTGATTGAGCGGTATCGGCAGGGCCCGATGGTGCCGACATTCATGCAGGAAGACGACGAGCCGGCAGCGGCCAAGCGTCAGGTGATCCCCGTCCCCAAGGGCCCGGTCGAGGTCTGGTAGCCAAGCGCTTGGCCAAGCGCACAAGACAAACTCAATAACAAAATCATACACCAAAATATCCTCTCCCCGCGGGAGAGGACGAAGGTGAGGGGGAATTCAAATAACACGGCGACTGAGTCGCAGGGTTTTGTTGAGTTGTTTCCCTGTTGTCACCCGCTTGGTGTGGATGCCCCCTCATCCGGCCTTCGGCCACCTTCTTCCGAGAGGGAAAAGGATCCAAACGGCTCACCAAAAAAAGCCCGTTGGCCAAGCGCTTGGCCAACGGGCTTTCGAGAGAGTTGTTTTTCTATTCGCGGGGACGGGAGGGACGACGACGGCGTTCGCCTTCGCGTTCACTGCGCTCTCCTCCACGCTGACCTCGTTCGCCGCGCTCCCTGCGATCCGCGCCTCCTCGGGGTGACTGCGGTCGATCATCGCCTTCAAATGAGGGTCGGCCCTGCGGAGCTCCACCTCGACCTCCAAAACCGCCTCGCCCCCCTCGCACACTGCCGCCTCGGCTTCCGCCGACCTCGGGGAAGCTCGGAAGCAATTCAGCGTCGGTTAGTTTGCCGTCATTGTTTTTGTCCAGCTTCTTGAGCGCGGCGGGTGCTGCCTTGATTTCCTCGGCGGAGATTTCGCCGTTACCGTCCGCGTCGAGCGCAGCCATGATCGGAACCATCCGCATGAATCCACCGGGACCACCCGGAGGGCCTCCGAAACCGCCGGCACCACCCGGCCGGCCGGCGGGACGTCCCTGAAAACCGCCTCTTCCGCCGCTGCCACCGGCTTGTGGTCGGCGCGACCGTTCGCCGCGGCTGCTGCGTTCGCTGCGTTCCCCGCTGCGGCTGCGCTCGCCTCGGGGGCGTTCGCGATCTGAGTCGCGCTCGGTGCGTTCGCGGCGCTCGCCTTCACGGCGTTCATCGCGTTCGCGTTCCTGTGCGAGTGCATTAACTGTCATCAAGCCAAGCCCGGCGACGGCCGTCATGAGTTTAAATGTGAATTGATTCATAGTTCGTGTTGGTTGAAAAATTAATGGATCCAGGGGCGGGCCTGTTTGATGGAGAGGTTGCCTTCCTTCGTGATTTTGTGCTCGATTTTCATCGCTAATTATTTGTTTCAACGCTGCAGTCTGGGAGATGCTAAACTACCAAGAAAAGTTACAACAAACTTTAGAATGTAATCGGCTCGACACACACCGGTGACTCGAAGCGAGGGTTGTTCATTTGCGGCGTGACGTGATGTTCCCGCATCGGCTCGGGGTCGAACGGGTGCAGTAACGGCTTAAGATCGGCCGCCTGGCTTTCGGGCGAGAGCCATTGGTCGTAGTCATCCGGAAGCACGATTACCGGCATGCGTTCGTGCACGCGCTTGGCCAAGCGATTGGGGGTGGTGGTGATGACGGTGAAAGTATGCAGCGTCTCGGACTCCGCTTGGCCAAGCTCCAGGCCAGGCAATTCTGGTTCGGTATACGGCTCCGGCGTCGTCCAAGTTTCCCAAAGTCCGGCAAGGCAAAACAGGTCGCCGTCACACATTGAGTAGTAAACCGGTTGCTTGCCGCTTGGCCGAGACTCCCATTCATAATAACCGTCCACCGGCAACAGGCAGCGCCGACGCTGGAACGGCTTCCGAAAGCTGGGCTTTTCGTCGATTGTCTCTGCCCGCGCGTTGGCCAGCTTGGCCCCGATCGACTTGTCCTTGGCCCACGGCGGGATCAGCCCCCACCGCATCGCCTCAAGCTGCGTGTCGCCTGATTCGTGAACGGCCACCAGCGCATCCTGCGTCGGCGCGAGATTTAACCGGGCCGCGACGTCGGGTGCCTGGCCCTTCGCCTTCACCTTCTTTTTGACTTTGTCCTTCGCGGACCCCTGTGCCACTCGACAACACATTGGAGTTACCGGTTGTTTTTCAGAAACCCGTCAATCTTCGCCTTGGTCGCCTCATCCATTTGGATGAGAGGGGGCCAGTTTCGGTGGTGGCCTTCGCCGGGGAGTTTTCGGGTGGCGTCGATGCCGAGCTTGCCGCCGATAGCGATCTCGCTGGTGGCGTGATCGAGGACGTCCGCCGGACCCTTGGTCAGGATGCTGTCCCGCTGCGGGTCAGTATCGGCGCACATGTGAAACAGCACTTCGCTGGTGTTGTGCACGTCGACAAAATCGTCCACGACGACGATGTACTTCGTGAACATCATCTGCCCCATGCCCCACAGGCCGTGCATGATTTTGAACGCCTGCATCGGGTAGGTTTTTTTGATGCTCACAAAAACGAGGTTGTGAAACACGCCCTCGGCCGGCAGCGCGATGTCAGTAATCTCCGGGAAATTCATCCGGAAGATCGGCAGGAACAATTTCACGCTGGCGCTGCCCATGTAAAAATCCTCCATCGGCGGGATGCCCACAATGGTGGCCGGATAGGTGGCGTTTTTGCGGTGAGTGATCGCAGTGATGTGAAAAACTGGGTACGGCTCCGGCAGGGTGTAGTAGCCGGTGTGATCACCAAACGGCCCTTCGTCGCGCAGCGGTTCGGTTGGATCGATGTAGCCCTCGATGACAATATCGGCGTTGGCCGGCACCTCGAGGTCGCAGGTCTCGCATTGCACCATCTCCACCGACTTGCGGCGCAAGTAGCCGGCGAGCAGGAATTCGTCGAGCCCGTCCGGCATCGGGGCAGTGGCACAGAACGGATAGACCGGGTCGCCGCCGAGAAACACCGCCACCGGCATCCGCTCGCCGGTCTCGTAGTAGCGGCGGCCGTGGCGTGCGGCGACTTTTTGCAACTGCCAATGCATGCCGGTCGACTGGTCGTCATAAACCTGCATCCGATACATACCGAGGTTGCGATCGCCTGTGTCGGTATCGCGCGTGACGACGCACGGCAGCGTCAGGAAACGCCCGCCATCGAGCGGCCAACACTGCATGATTGGCAGGTTGAGGAGGGTTGAGGGGTTAGGGGTTAGGGTCGAGGGATCGTCGACGTCCGGGGCGCTTGGCCAAGGCTCGGTTCGTGATGCCGGTGAGTCGAAGCGGTGGATGACTTCCTTGCACGGGCCACGCTTGACCTTCTTCGGTCGTGCATGCCGCAGACCAAGCGCTTGGCCAAGCAGGGCCATGGCGTCGCGCAGCCCGGTGGGTGGCTTGGCCTGGACGAGCGAACCCAGCTCCTCCGCGACGGCGCCGACGCTCTCGGCCCCCAGCGCCATGGCCATGCGTTTGGCTGAACCCATTGTGTTGATGGCCACCGGTATCGAGGAGACCTCGCCGTTAACGGTCGGCTGCTCGATGAGGAGCGCCTTGCCGCCGCTCGGCTTTTTCATTTCGCGGTCGGCCAGCTCGGTGATTTCCAGCTCGGTGGCGATCGGTTCGCTGACACGGATCAGCTCGCCCGCCTTCTCGAGGGCGTCCAAAAACTCTGCGTATGATTCGTAGGCCATGGCTCGCGGGCATCGATGGACAGGGGCCGCCGACTGCGCGGTGATAGTAGTATCTGCGCCCGGAAATGACGATGCTATTCCGTCCGGGTCGCCCGCCGTTAATTGGCTCGACTACGTTTGACCAAGCCCTACGATGCCCGCACCCAATCGGCCTCGTTCGGTTGGCTGACCCTGTTTCAGGACGATTTATGAGCAAAAAACTGAACCATCTCGCGGGCCGCTTGATTGCCGTTGCGGCGCTTGGTCTTGCGTTTGGCCAAGCGGAGGCGAAGACCAAGCCGAACGTGCTTTTCATCTTCGCCGACGACCAATGCTACGAGACGGTGGCAAACCTGGGCCACACTGACATCGACACACCGAATCTCGATCGACTGGCCAAGCGCGGCACGCAGTTCACCCGCGCCTACAACATGGGTTCGTGGAGCGGCGCGGTCTGCGTGGCCAGCCGCCACATGCTGATCACCGGCCGGCATATTTGGCGTGCGCAAAAGGCTCAGCAGGTTTTACGCGGTGGCAAAAAACTGACCGACGCACAGAAGGCCGCACGTGACTTGGAGTTCAAAAACCTCTGGCCGCAGGTGATGGGCCGCGCCGGGTACCAGACATTTTTCACCGGCAAGTGGCACATCTCGGCGGCGGCGGATCAGGCGTTTCAGGTGGCGCGAAACATCCGCGGCGGCATGCCAAACCAGACTCCCGAGGGCTACAACCGGCCGCTGCCCGACAAGCCGGATCCGTGGAGCCCATACGACATTAAGTTCGACGGATTCTG
>Ga0115011_10002768_pt1 | contig 12082 bp, 6 predicted proteins | sample TroAtlMetagenome_2_FD_88705 | JGI IMG/M metagenome (GOLD analysis project Ga0115011, IMG submission 88705) | Marine eukaryotic phytoplankton communities from Atlantic Ocean - Tropical Atlantic ANT8 Metagenome | ecosystem: Environmental > Aquatic > Marine > Oceanic | place: Tropical Atlantic... | reverse complement strand
TCGGCCGTGAAATTTTATTAATTTCTGGAAGTTTAATCTCTCCCGCAGTAAGTTTTTTTGCAAATGGAAAAATTCCTCCATTTTCTAGTATCATTCTAGTCACCGGATCATATTTATTTGTAAATTCTCCCAAATCAATACTTTCTCCACCCTGCAATCTCTGCAGCATAGAATGATCGCCCATTAATTGCCCTAAATTTATATTGTTCCTTTCATGTATTGGAGCGAATGATGCTGCAATTACAATTCTAATCCCCGACCATTTTTCGCACTGTGGCGCAGTTTCTCTACTGGACCCCGTTCCTTTCCTATGGCCTGAAACAATAACTTCAAAATTACCACTTTTCAATGCATGAGTATCGAAAACTCTTCGGCCATCATGTAGAAGACCTGCATATGCATTTTCAGCAATTTTAGAAGGGTCATAATCAAAACAAACCCATGCAGGAGTCATTACATCTGTGTTTATGTCGTCTAAGAGTTCATCAATTGTCAAATCTTCCATTTTAAGATCTAATCCTTCATACAATTGTTTTCGGATTAAATCCAAATCCTTTGTCAAAAATAAAACTCTTTTATTCGGATTTAAAGAAATTTTCGAAGGAGGCCATAGTTTTTCGTTCATCCACACGACCTTCCTTTAGCCTTGCCATGGTCCGGTAATATATCACCATTCTCAATATTTTCTTTTTTTTTCCTCTCTTTCTTTTTTCTAATTTATATGTTAACCTTAAATAACATCGGCATTCGGGATATTTTACCTTTCCTAGGAAAGAGGACGTGATGGGATGGCAGATTATCTTGTAGAAGACACCGTGAAATGTGATGAATGTGGAAGCCGTAATTTAAATCGAGACGAAACTCGTGGAGAGGTCGTTTGTGAAGACTGTGGGTTAGTATTAGAAGACAAAGTAATAGATCAAGGCGCAGAATGGCGTGTTTTTAGTCCAGAACAGGGCGACCAAAGAGCTCGTACTGGTGCACCGATGACAGTGATGCTACACGACAAAGGGCTCTCAACAGATATAGATTGGCAAAATAAAGACTATTCTGGTAAATCTATTTCTTCACGATATAGGTCTCAGTTTTACAGGATGAGAAAATGGCAGAAGAGATCTCGTGTCAGCAACGCAACAGAAAGAAATCTTGCTATGGCTCTTGCCGAATTAGACAGAATGGCAAGCCGCCTGGACCTTCCTAAATCAATTAGGGAATCAGCGGCTGTTAATTACAAAAAAGCAGTTGAAGCCAGACTTATTCGAGGACGTTCCATCGAAGGTGTTGCAGCAGCTTCTTTGTATGCCGCTTGCAGACAATGTCAGAATCCAAGAACTCTTGATGAGATAGGTGAAGCGAGCCGTACGGGTAGGAAAGAAATTGGTCGTACATATCGATTCATGGTCCGTGAGTTGAAAATGAAAATTCCTCCAACCAAGCCGGAAGATTATATTCCAAGATTCTGCTCAGGACTGGATCTTGATGCTGAAGTCCAATCTAAAGCATATGAATTAATTTCTGCAGCACAGGAAAAAGAACTCACTAGTGGTCGTGGACCAACAGGAATTGCAGCATCAATAATCTATATTGCAAGTGTATTGTGTGGTAAAAGAAGAACCCAGAGAGAAGTGGCTGAAGTGGCAGGAGTTACTGAAGTAACAATTAGGAATAGATACAAGGAATTAATCCAGAACCTAAATATTGAGCTAGAGATTTAATCTGGTGAAAATATGTCGAGAAGGGAGGCGAAAGCTCTCCTTCGAGAGTGTTGTGATAAGTTATTGAGTGAATGTATATCATTATCTTTTGAATATCTTCCATTACCAAACCCTCCTTTAGAAATTCCGGATTTTCCTGCCCAACCCCCTAACAATTTAGATATATTAAATCGCCAAGCTTTAGGGATCTCGTCTATAGATACCGCAGGATTCTTGTACCGATTAGAACTTGTTACTGAAGATTTTGAACCCAGTTACATCAAACGTCATATCGCCCCCGAGGCCGAAAGAGAAAAATGGCTATCTAAAAACATAGAAGAAATTTCTGAAAGAATTTTAATTCTTCAAATTAAAGATTGGTTATATTCAGCACTTGATGAAGAGTCTCCTGACACAGACCGATGGTATCTTTCAGTAAGTACATTAATCGGATTAAGCCTGAAAGGATCTAACATTGTAGAATCCGAAGGATTCAATTTATTCAATTCAATTATTTTCGCAAGAAAACCAGGGGAATTGCCTTCAATAAAGCCAACCGGACGCCACCAAATCGCATGGAATGGAAAACAAGCGGACGCTCTCTATGAAGAAATCGGACACCCCAGTGGTGTATTAGCTGCAAATTCTATTTTGGATATTTTACAACTCCGTCAAACCCATAAAAATACAGTATTGCCTTATTGGCTTGAAAGATTATCAATTAGTAAACACTTATCTTCTTTACTTAATATTCCTTTGAGAGTCCAAAATCTCATAATAGATTGCAACCAGAATAATTGTGAAAGTTTACTTATGGCGGCAATTCATACTTTATCTCATACTCCTGAATTATCAAAAGAGATTTTATTTCAAATTTGTAACAGTGAAAAAGTAATTTTAAGGAGAGGATTAGCATCTAATTTATCTAGAATTGATTCAGAAGACCGAGATTTTTGTGTATCTTTATTGGAAAATTTAATCGAAGATGAAGATTCGGACACCAGAGTCCTATCGACAACATATTTGGGTAACTTAGCACGTTTGGATAGGGCCTTGTTTATTCATTTTGCAAAGAAAATTTCTAAAAAACAAGACAATCGAATGCTTCAGAGATTAATTGAATCAGGCTTGAGGCATTATCTCTCTTTAGATTCGAATGATTCTGAAGAGTTGATCCCAATATTGTGGATAAATTGTAATTCAGAATCTAGGTCGCAGTTATCTGGAATGTTAATTGAAATTGCTAAAATAAATCAGAAATCATTTCTTGATATTTCAATGAAAATATATGATTTAGACAAAATATCGCATGGAGATCTAGTCAATCGTGTTACTTTACGAAATAGTGGTTTAGGAGATATAATCAGGAACAACCAGTAGTTGCACCGCAATCATTACACTTCAAACAAGTTCCATTCCTTTGCATTTTACTACTACCACAATCGGAACAAATATCACCAGTAAAACCACTTTCCCTAGCTAACCTTCTTGTTTTTGCCGCAGCATCTTCCACAGATTCAAAGGCCCCTAGGGTTTGTTGTACTTCTCTAACCTCGCCTTTGTTTCTGACAACTCCGTCATCTGTAATTTCAGGCCTACTTATTGAATAAGGGTCCAAGTCTTCTTGCGAAACATGAGACAAGTCATGTCTATCTAGATATTTTATGGCTAATTCTCTGAATATATAATCTACAATACTGGAAGACATTTTCACACGGCCACTACCACCCATTACCATTCCACTAGGCTCAAACTTCTGGAAAGTGAACGAGTTAACAAACGCCTCTAAAGGAACTCCATGTTGTAGACCCAAAGATACAGCAATTGCAAATTGGTTTAGCATAGACCTCCATGCTGCCCCCTCTTTAGAGGTGGTTAGCATAATCTCACCTAATCTACCGTCTTCATATGCACTATGATTTAGATATACAGTGTGGCCACCAACACGTGCCTTCATCCGACCTCCTTCGCAACTATCTGGCAAAGATCTTCTTGTCGCAATGTAGTCGTGTACCATTGCTTCTGCAAGAGGCTGGGCCTTTGGTGTAGGTATTGGCAACGAATCTACTACTTGTTCAACCATTTTCTGAACAATTATCACTTCCTCTTCCTCCTCTTCTTCCAAGGCGCTGGAATCTACAAGCTGATTCATTAACGGCTGAGATAATTTAGAGCAATCTCTGTATACTGCACATGCTTTAATCATAGTAGAGAAACTTAAATCATAAGCATCTTTAATTTCTGACACAGTGGAATTAGAAGGCATATTGATGGTCTTTGAAATAGCACCTGATATGAATGGTTGAGCCGCAGCCATCATGTGAACGTGAGCCGGCCAATCAATAGATCGAATCCCGTACTTTCCACCAGGTGTGGCACAGTCGAAAACAGGTAAGTGTTCATCTTTTAATCCCGGAGCACCTTCAATAGTCCCTCTTCCTAACACGTAATCATTTGCAGCATTAATTTGCGTTGAATCTAGCCCCAAATGCTCCAAGACATCAAAGAAATCGTCACGGACCTGTTCTTCCGTCATCCCTAGCGTCTCGACACACATTTCTTCGCCTAGAATACTTGGTGAGAAAGCAGATCTAATGTCGAATACATCTGGTAACTTAGTTTCGATGTTTTTGATTTGTGCAGAAGTAAATCCTAGAGATTTTAATGTGTCGTAAGATAGATGCGGGCATCCATTCAAACTCTTTGTCCCCATAACAAACTCTTCGATGGTTTTGGTCTGTTTATCTGAATATCCTAATCTGCGTAAAGCCATTGTGACGCCTTTGTTAATGATTCTTAGAGAACCACCTCCCGCTAGTGTTTTGTATTGAACTAAGGAAAATTGTGGCTCAACTCCGGTTGTATCGCATCCCATAACTAGGCCAATTGTCCCAGTAGGTGCAATAACAGTGGTTTGTGCATTCCTATATCCATGTTCTTCGCCTTCTCTCAATGCGCGATCCCATGCATCTCTTGCTGCTAATAGTAAATCTTGAGGACATTTCTTTGCATTTATTCCTCGAGGTAAAACAGACAAACCTTCATATTCATCTCCGGGAGCATCGTAAGCAGCTCTTCGATGATTTCTCATAACTCTTAACATATGTTCTGCATTTCTTTCGTAATCTGGATAAGGGCCAAGTATCGAAGCGATTTCTGCACTTGTAGCATAAGATTCTCCGCACATTATTGCAGTCAATGCTCCACAGATTGCATATGCTCTTTCATCATCATATGGTATTCCCATGTGCATTAGAAGCGAGCCTATGTTACAGTAGCCAAGACCTAGTGTTCGATAATCATAGGACTTTTGTGCAATTTCTGCGGACGGAAATTGAGCCATTAATACACTAATTTCAAGCGTTGCAGTCCACAATCTCACACTGTGTTTGAAATCTTCGATTTGAAAAGTCTGATTATCTAAATTATAATAATGAAGTAGATTTATACTAGCCAAATTACAAGCAGTATCGTCAAGGAACATATATTCTGAGCAAGGATTAGATCCGTTTATTCTCCCTCCTTCCGGACAAGTGTGCCACTCGTTGATGGTTGTATCAAATTGCACTCCTGGGTCCGCACAAGCCCAAGCAGTATATGCAATTTTATCCCAAAGTTCTCCCGCATCTAATACTTTACAAGCCTCTGGTTCACGGTTTTCCTCCGCTGCTTTATCCTTCTCAGTTCTCCATACTAGATTCCAATTTTCTCCATTTTTCACAGCATCCATAAAAGAGTTTGGAACTCTCACAGAGTTGTTACTATTCTGTCCAGAAACAGACATGTATGCTTCTCCTTGCCAATTAGTGTCAAAGCATTCGAAATCCACTCCCTTCCATCCTTGCTTCGCTAGGTCTAAGATGCGTTGAATATGCGGTTGAGGGACATTATCTTTGATTGCTTTAACTATGGACTTCCTTAACGCAAGGTTCTCTGACTGATCAAGCCTTGTATCGTCCTCTTCATGTTGCCAAATAGCTTCCATCAATGAATTAGCATGTTTTTGCAGAATATTAGACCCAATAACCAATGCTGAAACTTTCTCTTCTTCACTGGATTTCCAATCAATATATTCCTCTATATCGGGGTGGTCCAAATCTAATGTCACCATCTTAGCAGCACGGCGAGTCGTCCCTCCTGATTTTATCGCGCCAGCAGCCCTATCTCCAATTTTCAAAAACGACAAAAGTCCAGAAGAGCTCCCCCCTCCTGACAAAGGCTCCCCTGCGCCTCTAATATTAGAGAAATTAGAACCAGTTCCAGACCCAAACTTAAACAACAAAGCCTCCCGATTCCATAATCCCATTATTGAACTAGTTCCTCCTACTAGAGAATCACTAACTGATTGAATAAAACAAGCATGAGGCTGTGGGTGCTCATATGCATTTTCGGATAGAGATAGTACGCCTGTCGATGGATCGACATAATGATGCCCTTGTGCAGGCCCTTCTATGCCATATGCCCAATGTAAACCTGTATTGAACCATTGAGGGCTATTAGGTGCAGAGCGCTGACTAGCAATTAGGTAGCACATTTCATCAAAGTATGCTCTAGCATCTACTTCACTTGCGAAATATCCATATTTGTAGCCCCAATATGTCCAAGTCCCTGCCAATCTTCGAAATAGATTTCTTCCATGAGTTTCTCCACCAAATCTTTCTTTAGGGTCTAAAGTCTGTAGTTTTTCGTGATCTGGCTCACTTCTCTGGAGCCAAACGGGAATGCCATCTTCCGCCACCTTGCGCAGATAGGTAGGCACCCCCGCTTTTCTCAGATATTTTTGAGCAGCAATTTTCCCGGGAACCCCCTCGAAGCCAGAGGGGAATTCGACTCCTTCAACAGAGTCCGCCATGGTCCCATCAGGGTTTCTTATTTCGACGTCCATAGATATCCAAGAGAACAAATCAAAGGGATCTTCTCCAGCAGTAGTAAAACGTCTTTCAACTATCATTCCATTCTCATTATCTTGATCGTTTTTAGTCGTTTTTGATTTATCTTTTATCTTGGTTTGCATAGATTCACACTCCTGTTTTTGTAAGTATAGATATGGGGTTCCCGGCGTAAGGGATTTTCTCTTCGGAATAGAGGGTGTTTAATGCTTTACGAAAGCCACTCTTTCTTTTCCTTACTTTTCCTACTTTTTTAGTAGAACGACTTGTTTAGAAATTTTGTTAATTTCAAAGGTTATGGCCGCAAATCGAGACTCCAATCAAGTTTTGCTCCGGACCTTGTTATCATTACTCCAACCGAACAATATTTCTCATGACTTTGATGTATCAACCTTCTAACCAATTTCTCTGGAACATCTCCCTCAATTACATACCTCATATTCACATAAGTGAAAACTTTTGGGCGCTCAGAAGACCTCTCAGATTCCAATTCAATCCACATAGCTCTTACATTTTCCATCCTATGCTTCAGTCCATCAATTATATCGATTAATGAACATGCTCCATGTGCTTGAAGAACAATTTGCATAGGGCTTGCTGCAGTTTCACTATGGAATTGAGTAATTTTGCCATTGTCAGTTTCACCTTCTATTTCTTCACCGGTTACCCACCTAACTACCCCTTTCATCCGATTCACTTCTTGTTAAGGCAGAGGGGTTGGCTTCATGAATGAGTGGTAAGTGGCATCTCTGAGAACAATGTCCGAGGGAGCAGCAATTTCAATCAAAAACGGCAACTTAATTGTCCCCGACCAGCCTCTAGTGCATTATATTGAAGGCGACGGTATTGGAATCGATATCACGCCGGTAATGATTAACGTGGTCAACGCTGCGGTAGAAAAGGCATATTCAGGACAACGGAAAATACATTGGAATGAAGTTTTAGCCGGACAAAAAGCATTTGATAAAACCGGCGAATGGCTACCGGAAGAAACCCTTGAATGTATGAGGACTGGATTAGTATCTATCAAAGGGCCATTGACTACTCCTGTTGGAGGAGGAATTAGAAGTCTTAATGTTGCACTCCGTCAAAAACTCGATCTATTTGCATGCGTCCGTCCGGTTAGGTGGTATGAAGGAACTCCTAGCCCTGTCCGAAATCCAGAATTCGTTGACATGATAATTTTCCGTGAGAATAGTGAAGATGTTTACGCGGGAATTGAATGGGAAGCAGGAAGTCCAGAAGTTAAGAAAGTGATCAATTTCCTTCAAAATGAAATGGGAGTGACTAAAATTAGATTCCCGGAAACTAGTGGAATAGGGATAAAACCGATTAGCAGTGAAGGGACATCTAGAATAGTTAGAGCAGCAATTAATTATGCTATAGATAATGATAAATCGAGTGTTACAATAGTTCACAAAGGAAACATAATGAAGTTTACAGAAGGTGGTTTCAGAGATTGGGGATATCAGTTAGCTAAGGATGAGTTTGGTGCAAAGGAATTAGACGGTGGACCTTGGTGTACCATGAATAATCCAAAAACGAATAATCAAATTATAATTAAAGATGTAATTGCCGATGCCATGCTTCAGCAAGTTCTTACAAGGCCCAAAGAGTATGAAGTGTTGACGACAATGAATCTTAATGGCGACTATATTTCTGATGCTTTAGCGGCTCAAGTCGGAGGGATTGGAATAGCTCCGGGCGCCAATATTAATTATGATACTGGAATATCTATATTCGAGGCCACGCATGGAACCGCACCAAAATATACAGGACAAAACAAAGTCAATCCTGGTTCTTTGATACTTTCTGCAGAAATGATGCTTCGTCATATGAGTTGGAATGAAGCAGCGGACCTAATTGTGAAAGGCATGGAAGGTGCAATATCGGCAAAAACAGTAACCTATGACTTTGAAAGATTGATGGATGATGCCAAATTACTGAGTTGTTCAGATTTCGGAGAAGCATTAATCTCCCATATGTGAATATTCAAGAAAACAAATCATTTGAATTTTAATCACACATCTATCTCATATTCTCGAATTTAGTTGTTGAGCATCAGAGACAACGCCGAATCCATATTCTTCTTCCAAAGCTCTCGATACAAGTCTGAAATCAGAATCTCTTGTGGCTACTAAAATACTACCAATTTCTTGCAAAGGTAAAGAGGCGAGTGAGGCAGCATCTCGCATAATTTCCATATCTCCTCTCTCCGGATAAATTTCTTTCCCATTCAATTCAGTACGTATTGGAATTTCTTCTGCTCTTTTCCGCTTTTGATCATCGACTAATTGGAATATATTTTCGTGTTTTAGTAAAAATTCTTCCAACTCAATCTTTGACAATTTCTTGGAATAATTTTCTTGGGGCCAAGTGCTGAAAGATTTACATATTTGCTTTACTTTCTTTTTCAGGAATTCCGGAGTTATTTTCTTCTTCCACTGTTCTCTATTAATATATACATCATTGAATAATTTCAGTACAGTTTTCGGATTTTTCGTTCTATTAGTAAATTCTGACAATGCTGCAGGTGGAATTGAAAGAAATGTTTCTTTCCCTCCCTTTCTCCTTAACATCATATGGAATGATCTTTCAACAGACCAATCAAAGGAACCAAAATCATCATTAGAAATTTCTTGAAGCAAATCATCCTTTAGTGCGTGAATTAATACATTGGTATCAACCAATATTAATGACTTCAAGCCAAGATTTTTCAGAGTTCTCCTGTCTTTGATAGGTATGTTGGCACTTTGGCTGACAAAAACCGCTCTTTGAGTGTCTCTCAATCTTTCCACCTGTCTACCTTTGAAGTAACCGGTTTCGATAGCCTCTTCGAATCTTCTTATTCCTCGAAGAGGATTTTCTTCAGCAATTTGCTCCCCCAACAAAGTCAATTCAAAAATATCTTTCATATCATGCAGTTCAAGTTGAAAACGTCTTTCTAAGTCAGACTCTCTTGAGCCACTTGATTTTTCTAAAGTCATCAAAGCAGCCTTCACTCTTCCTTTGAAATTTCTATCAGGTAGATTATGTTCATCAGGATATCTCTGAATTAACTCTAGAGCCTCCTTCCTCCTCTTATTGTAGTCGTCATCAAAATCTTCCTTAGCCTTTTCTTGCTCGCTTACAAATCGTATTAATCTCCTGGTCGCAATATCGGTTTTACCCGAATTATTATCGGCACATGTTCTCAAATATAGCTGAAATCTTTGAGTCAACAATGTTTCCAATTCTGGATTTCGATCTAAAAGATCGACAGCCTCTTTCCATGTTTCAGAATGTGCATATTCAATCATCGCCTTTCTGAGAATCAAAGATGACTCTTCATAATCATCTTCTATCTTTAGGGCACCTTCTTTGTAAGCTCTAGCCGCATTTAGTCTATTCCCACTTTTCTTCTGCAGAGCAGCACGAATAATTTGATATTCAGCGGACTCTTTATCATGAACTCTATACCATTTTTCTAAAGATTCAATTCCTATATTATGCTCCTTAACTAGATTTGTTATCGCTCTAATCGTTCTAATTGTGTTATTTTCTTTACTTGCGAGCCTCTCTAATGTCAACAGTGCATTTTCTTCTTTTTCAGAATTTCCCGATTGTAATTGCATAGCCGATGAATTTACATACAATGAATCAATTAAGGCATCAAACAACCTTCGATCTAAGGTCGATAATTTAATTTCATCAATTGATTCTTCCAAGGAGGAAATTAAAGAGTCTTTCACAACGCCAGAACCGTCTGAAGACAGTGCCTTTCTTACCTGGTTCAATACAATAATAGCCCCTTTATCTAAGATTTTATGAATTGAATCAATGTTGGAAGGAACACCTCCTAATAAGGAGATTAGAGATATAGAGACATCAGAAAGGACATCATCTTTCTCTGATTTTTCTAACGAAAATAGAGCCTGTTTCCTTAAACTAATCAATTCATCAATCTTTTTCACTCCTGCTTCTGCAGGCATTAGGTGCCATACCATCAACGCTCTAAACGGATAGACCAATCCTAACGAACTATCTTCATTCATTTTTTCAGCTAGATTTTCAATATCTGCTGTTCGAGTCATTACCGATAGTATTTCGTCCGTATATCTAATCGAATCTTTTTTAGAAAGAATTTTAGATGCTTCTAGTTGAATATTGGGAGGAGCGTCTATACAACCCATGGCAAATGCAACACACTCTTCTCCGGCATTTTCCAAAGACTGTAAGATGTTTCGTTCAAACTTCTCAGAGTCGCTTTTTGAAATGACTTTTATTGCAAATGTCAACTCATCATCATCATTTATTGATAAACCCTCAATTATTTTAATTGATTCAACATATTCTTCTTTTTCAAATAAACCTTTACTAATTCGCCAGAGTAAAATGGATGGTACATTTTCATTTGCATTTTCTAATATTTCTTTGCCCTTTAGTAATATTTCTAGAGGCATCTCCTCATCAATTAATTCTATTTTTTTCCATGCCTTAACTCTAATTGCGTTAGCAAGATCATCTTCGCCTTTTTGATTGATGCAGTCGATGATAACGTCACCATTGTCTGAATCGAGTAAAAATAATTTTTTTTGTTTTGAAACGACTGTTTTCATTTCACTGTGATTTTTTATTTTTTCAAGTACACCAATTGCCTCATTAGAATTAGCACAAAGAAGTAGCATTGATTCTAGTAAAGCCCCTTCATTTTCCAGCCCTCTCAATTTTCCTTTCATTATTTGAGGCCATGTAAAAGGCCTTGGCTTCCCAGCAAGATCTTTACGAATTTTTTCTAAAGAAAGGGCCTGTGCGGATGACAGGACGAATGGTATTTCCATACTCAACCATTTTCTTAGGCCGACTATATCATTAGGGTCCAAATTTGCTGCTTCAATCCATTCTTTTGAGTCGAAGATTTTAGTTTTCTCCTCTACAATATCGAATCTTTCAAATTCAGCAAATATTGGTGCTTCTCTAGCTAATCTACTCCAAACAGGATGAATGCCTTGACTACATTCTAATCTCAATATATTCATCTGTTCATCAAATGATTCATCCCATGTCGTCATTTTATGCTTTTGAGCAATTAATACAGATAATTTGAATGCGGCAGGGTTTTCTGAGTTAATAGCCTGTTGTGGTGTAGGCAAATGATCTTCCAAACCCATCCTACTTTGCCTACCGCCTCTTCTCCCAATTCTATTCCTGTGGCCGCGATTGATGACATTATTTTTATTCTCAATACTCTCTTTATCTATTGCTTTCGGTGCAGTTTTTTCTGCTGCTAAAACCGCCAATGCTTTCCAGTTTTTATTTAGCAAATCCCACGTATCCGATTTATTAATCGCTCTCTTTCTACGACCTGCATCATCACCCGCTCTTTGCAGGTCTGAGATACAATCTAATAGATACTGCTCCAAATGAAGACACTCCGATAAGTCGCCCCAAAGCCCCTCCTACATGAACGCACCGCCTTATTATGCAAGACAGAAAAAGCGAGAACTCAAGATATGTTAC
>Ga0115011_10002763_pt1 | contig 12090 bp, 9 predicted proteins | sample TroAtlMetagenome_2_FD_88705 | JGI IMG/M metagenome (GOLD analysis project Ga0115011, IMG submission 88705) | Marine eukaryotic phytoplankton communities from Atlantic Ocean - Tropical Atlantic ANT8 Metagenome | ecosystem: Environmental > Aquatic > Marine > Oceanic | place: Tropical Atlantic... | reverse complement strand
GTTACCACTGTGGACTGAACTTTGGGCAACCCTCCAAGCGACAGGCTCTTGAGTCCGTCAAAAAAACCGGGAGTGTCCACCTTTAGAACAGCTAGGTCGCATTCATGGGAGATATATTCAACACGAGCAAGCCATGGTCGAGGGTCCTGAAACCGACGCAAGACAATCTGCTTGGCCCAACTGACAACGTGGGCGTTGGTCATGACTCGGTCGCCGTCGATTACAAACCCGGAGCCGCTGGAGCTGGCCACTGGGTTATTTCGCCACGGGGCATCCCAAATCGGGGTCTGGCTGTACACCAACACCTGAACGACAGAGCGTCCCATGTCCGCCGCCGACGTCAATCCGGTCAGGAAGGTGAAAAAGAGGGTCGTGAAGAGAATTCTCACGCGGGAAAACTGCTGGCCAACCCGCAGACGGTCAAGGGGAAAGAAAAACGCCCGGCTGTGAACCGGGCGTTTGTGCGATATTTTGAGCTTGGGCAACCGCTTGGAATTAGGCCAAGGCAGCTTGAGCAGCGGCAAGGCGGGCCACCGGTACGCGGTAGGGGGAACAGCTCACGTAGTTTAGGCCTAGGCTGTGGCAGAATTTTACGCTGCTGGGTTCGCCACCGTGTTCTCCGCAGATGCCTAGCTTGATATTTTTGCGGGTGCTACGACCCTTAGTCGCGGCGATCTCCATCAACTGGCCAACGCCGGTTTGATCGATCACGGCGAACGGGTTGTTCGTGACGATTTCCTCCTCTTCGTAGTTCGGTAGGAAAGAACCGGAATCGTCGCGGCTCATACCCATGGTCATTTGGGTCAGATCGTTTGTGCCGAAGCTGAAGAACTCGGCAACCTCGGCGACCTCGTCAGCGGTAAGTGCGCCACGTGGCACCTCGATCATCGTCCCGACGAGGTACTTGAGTTTAACACCTTTTTCTTTGCTGACCTCCTTGGCTACGCGGCGGACAATCTCGGTCTGCAACTCGAGTTCCTTCTTGAACCCAACGAGTGGCACCATGATCTCTGGGTTCACTTTGATCTTTTTCTTCTGCATGTTTGCCGCGGCCTCGAAGATGGCTCGCACCTGCATCTCGGCGATCTCCGGGTAAGAGATGGCCAACCGGCATCCGCGGTGGCCTAGCATGGGGTTGAACTCGTGCAATTCGTCGACGCGCTGCTTGATCTCAGATGGCTTGACCTTGAGCTTTTTGGCCAAATCGGCAATTTGCTTTGAATCGTGCGGAAGGAACTCGTGTAACGGCGGATCGAGCAAGCGAATCGTGCCCGGCAGGCCATTAAGAGCCTTAAAGATACCCTCGAAATCCTTGCGCTGGTAGGGGAGTAGCTTCTTGATTGCCTTGCGCCGGGCAGCCTCGTTGTCGGCGAGTATCATTTGTCGCACGGAGTCGATGCGGTCGCCCTCGAAAAACATGTGCTCAGTTCGGCACAGACCAATACCGGTCGCGCCGAACGCGATGGCATTTTTCACCTGATCTGGTGAGTCGGCGTTGGTGCGAACCTGCATCTTGGCGGCCTTGTCGCACCAAGCCATGATCTGCGTGAAGTTTTTGTACGTGCGACTACGCTTGGCTGCAGCCCTGTTCTCGAGCAGCCCTTGAACCACTTCCGACGGGGCGGTCTTGACTTCCCCCTCGTAAATCTCGCCGCTGGTGCCGTCAATTGAGAGGAAATCACCTTCCTTAAAGTTTGTTTTACCAATCTTCATCGTGCGCTTTGCGTAGTTGATCTGCACACCGGCAGCTCCGCAAACGCAGATTTTACCCATTTGTCGGGCGACGAGCGCCGCGTGGGAACTGACGCCGCCACGTGCGGTGAGAATGCCGTTGGCTGCGATCATACCGCGCAAATCCTCCGGGGAAGTCTCGAGCCGAACGAGTAACACTTCCTCACCCTTGGCCTTTGCCGCCTCCGCGCGGTCGGCGTTAAAGTACACTTTTCCGGTGGCGGCACCCGGACCTGCTGGGAGGCCTTTGGCGATGGTTTTGACTTTTTTCACCGCTGCTTGGTCAAATACCGGGGCGAGCAGCTGATCCAAGTCGTCTGCCGGGATACGTGTCACGGCGTCTTTCCATGAGATCAGTTTTTCTTTCACCATCTCGCAGGCGATGCGTACAGCGGCCAAGCCGGTGCGTTTGCCATTGCGGGTCTGGAGCATGAACACTTTTTCCTCCTCGATGGTGAACTCGAAGTCCTGCACGTCGCGGAAATGTTTTTCGAGGACCTTGCAGATGCGTAGCAGTTCCTTATGTGCGCTGGGCAAGACTTTCTTAAGATCGGCAACGGGATCCGGTGTGCGTACGCCGGCCACCACGTCTTCGCCCTGTGCGTTCATCATGAACTCACCCCAGAAAACGTTTTCGCCTGTGGCAGGGTCGCGGGTGAAGGCGACCCCAGAGCCGGAGTTGTCGCCGGTGTTGCCGAATACCATCGATTGCACGTTGACCGCCGTGCCCCACTCAACAGGAATATTGTACTTGCGGCGGTAAACGATGGCACGGTCATTCATCCAAGAACTAAATACAGCGCCGACCGAGCCGCGAAGCTGATCCCATGGATCATTCGGGAACGCCTTGCCGGTGCGGCTCTTCACGAGTTTCTTGAACTCAGCGACGAGCACCTTCAGGTTCTCGGCGGAAAGGTCAGTGTCATCGGCGTGAGCATTGCCAAGAAGTTTCTTCTTTACCTGCTCAATGAGGATTTCGAACGGCTCCTCGTCCTCTGTCGGCAGTTTTTGAACCCCCATGACGACGTCGCCGTACATCTGTATGAATCGTCGGTAGCTGTCCCATGCAAAGCGGGAGTTGCCGCTGGACTTGGCCAAGGCTTCGACAGTCTCGTCGTTCAGGCCAAGGTTGAGAATGGTGTCCATCATGCCCGGCATCGACTCACGCGCTCCGGAGCGGACGGAGAGCAGGAGCGGGTTCTTTTTATCGCCGAACTTCTGGCCAAGCTGCCGCTCCATTCGGGCAATCGCATCCTCCATTTGCTTTTGCAGCATTTTGGGGTACGACTTTTTGTTATTGTTGTAGTAGGTGCAGACCTCGGTGGTGATGGTGCATCCTGGAGGCACCGGGAGGCCGATGCGGGTCATCTCGGCGAGGTTTGCGCCCTTGCCGCCGAGGAGGGCCTTCATCTTGCCGTGACCATCGGTTTTTTTGCCGAAGTGATAGACGTATTTCGTAGCTTTTTTTGCTGCCATAAACTTTGTTTTGATTGGGGGTGCCGGGTGGGTAGCCTCGGCAAAAGAGCGCGGAGAATATCAAGGAAAGTTTGTGAGTCAAACCAATCCACCGGCGTGCCGTGGTCATTTTGGTTTAATTTTTGATTGCCCAAGATCTTGACCTGTCGGCATTGGCAACCGGTGAGGCCTTGTGATAGTTTGCCTCGGTGAGTTCTGAAGTCGGGGAGACGCAAAGCAAGCCGCTGAAGTTGGTGAACTGCATGTCGTGCGGGGCAAATGCCTTTATTCCCGGCGAAATGCGACCTTTGGAGGCAGCGGACTGTGTCAAGTGCGGCGCGGAGTTGATGATGCCAATGATGCTCGAGCATTTTGAGCTGAACTCGAGAATAGCTGCGGGCGGGATGGGCACGGTCTACCGGGCCACCGACACGGTGCTCAAGCGGGATGTTGCAATCAAGTTGATGCAACCGGAACTTGCCGACGACGAGGAAGGACTCGAGTCTTTTTACGCCGAGGCACGGGCCGTGGCCCGCCTGAACCACACGAACATCATCCATCTTTATCAGTTTGGGAGGTACAATGATCAGCTTTATCTCGTGATGGAACTGGCTTTGGCCGAAAGCCTTGACCGCTTGATTGATGAACTCGGCACGGTCCCGGAACTGCGAGTGCTCGACATCGGGATAAAGATTTCGTCCGCACTAGACACTGCGCTTAAAAACAAGCTACTCCACCGCGACATCAAGCCGGGTAATATTCTTTTCAACATCAACAACGAACCGAAACTGGTTGACTTCGGCTTGGCCTGCAAATCAGAGGCGGGGGTCGATTATTCGGAGCAGATTTGGGGTACACCGTATTACATTGCGCCTGAGAAATTAAGGCGCGAACCGGAAACGTTCCTCGCTGACATGTACAGTTTGTCGGGAACACTTTACCATTCCCTTACAGGTCGCACCCCATTCGAGGCTCCCGAGATCGACGACGTGGTTCTGGCTCACATGAACAAGCCCCTGACACCGCCGCATAAACTGGTTCCGTCAATTAGTCTTCCGACGAGTGATGCCATCGTTCGTGCCATGGACAAGTCGCCAGGCAACCGTTACCAGTCGTACGATGAATTCATCATGGCGCTGACCGCCGCCCGCAGCGAGTTGCTTCGCAGTCAATTTGCCCCCCTATCTCCGGCCAAACCGCGCCGGGTCAAGACCGCCACTGCCAAGGAGTCATCAACCGCCCGCGGTTGGTTTCGACGCGGCAAATAGCCGCCACAACTTTAATAGACGAAGAAGCTACTTTGAATGCAAAATTCTCCCAGTCAAAGCGCTGAAGATTACTTGGAACGCATCCTGGAGCTTGTTCAGGAAACAGGCCAAGCTCGGGTGGTCGACATTGCCAGCTCACTCAAAATCCGTCAGGCATCGGTTACCAACATGGTCAAGAAACTCTGTGAGACAGGGTTCGTAGAGCATGAAAAATACAAGCGCGGACTGGTGTTGACCAAGGAGGGCAGGGAGGTTGCGGAGCGTATACAGCGGCGTCACTCGACCTTATCCCGCTTTTTTTCATTACTCGAACTCGATGCCGAAACACAGCAACGGGACATTGAGGGGATCGAGCATCACCTGAGCCGTGATACGGTGCGATCGCTCGAGGATTTAGCCTCGTTTTTCGAGAGCAATCCGGAGGTGTTAAAAAACTTCCTAAAAAGCCGCACTCAAGCGGAGTGACCGCTGAAAAAGGGACACACGATATTTTGGGTAATCCTACAACAGAAACCCTCCACCGTGAAATCCGAGTCCTGAAATTGACCCCTAGAATCGTATTGAACCCTGAAAGCCTGCGTCCCTAGCTGATCTTTGGCAGGCTGGCTGCGGCGATGGCTTGGCCGTGTCGTTTCTCGGTCTCGTCCGGGATGTGAAACTTGATGCGCTTGGCCAACTCGGGGAACTCCGATTCCATTACTTCCTTGGAACGCTCGATAATATGTTCGCCGCCGGGACCAGAGGTCACGCGGCCCAGCAAAAGCACGTATTCGTAGTCGTAAAACTCCGCATAATGTGCCAGCGAGTAACCAAGGTATATCCCGATTGCGTCGTAAATTTTGAGCGCCCGCTGGTCTCCCTGCTCCATGAGCGATTGTACGATCTTCAGTTGTTCCGGCAATTTCAGCGTCTTGTCGTACTCGATGCCGGAGGCCGGCAGGAGGCGTCCCACAGCTTGTTGCGAAAAGTATTGCGCGCCGCAGCCGAGATCGCCCGACCACTCGTCCGCTGGCGCCTTGGGATGCAAATCGACCGGCGCAAAAGCCAGTTCACTAAGCCACGTGGTGATGTTTCCCTCCATGTCGATGTACCCGCCGCCTTGGCTAGTGCCCATCGCGATGCCAAGCACACCGTTCTTCCCCATGGCCATCGAGCCGGCCAATGCGGTGACTTCGCCGTCGTTGATAACGTCAAGTGGTACGCCCCATTCCTCTGCAATTTTGAGAAACATGCCTCTAACTTTTTCGTCGAAAAGTTCCGGGCCGACACCGCGAAATAGCGAGGCCCACGTCACTCGGTTGTGCGAGTAACACCCAGCGGCACTACCGCCGATGGCGTCCACGCGGGGCAGATGTGCGGCAGCTCTCTTGAGTGAATCCATGATCCCATTGTAGTGGTAATCCGGGTTGGGCTCGAAGTAGGGGTCCCAGACGATTTCCTCGCTAAACTTTACTTCACCGTCGATGACTGCTGCTGCTTTTCGGTCGCTGCCGCCGAGGTCGAATCCGATTCGGCAACCGTCGAGGTTGCGGCCTATCGGTCTGGCCTCGGAATGTTCTGCCGGCAATTCAGAGCAGCCAACCACCTCGATCGACTGTCCGTTGTTCCGAACACCGATCACGTCGTCGTCAAATTTTCCGAACGCATTTGCTCTGTAATGTTCCTGAAGCCGTGGCACGAGGCTCTCGTCTCCGCTCAGGTGGATTTTCCAGCCTCCTCGCTGCCAGAGTAGAAACTTCACGATACGCTCGATATGCCGGAAGTTGTTTTCCGCATGGGCGTGATCCCCTGGGAAAACCACAGTTCGATGGTGGAAGATGGATCCGTCGGCCTGTTCCAGTGCGATCCCGATATCGACCGACGAGCCAGTGTCGCGTGCGGCCTGCTCGAAGGCGCGGTTTGCTAGGATCGCCGGGCGGTAGGTAGGGTGGAGTTCCGGGAGAAATTTCGGTTCGGGTAATAGGTTTGTTTCGCTCATCACGGGCGCAGATAATTTGACAACTCACCTCGCATTGCAAGGCCGCTTGTTGCAGAGATGCCCGGAGAGGCGAGATGCACTTTGCCCCTATTTTCAAGATGAGGTGAAACTCGCCCCTTCAAGTTCATCTATCCCTTGGCCAAGCGGAGGATTTCAATATGTGTGTCTCCGTGCTTTAGGGTCTTTTTTTGTTCCCATGGCGAGGCGAACTCCAGCGTGTCGCGCTTGGTGTGGCCAAGGACTAAGAGGCCACCTTGTTCCAGCAACGAGGGGAGATTCTCGTCGTCGAGCATTTGCTGGGCGAACGACTCGGAACGCTTGTTGATGTTTTTGTCGCCATAAGGGGGATCGGCTAGGATCAGTTTGAATTTCAACCCTCTTCCACGCAGTTGGCTAAGTGCGACGAACGTATCCATAGTTTTGAAATGCGCTTGCGCAAGTTGGCTATTGATCGCCCTTGCGTTGGCCTGCATAATTCGGGCGTGCTTGGCGGACAACTCGACGAATGTGGCCGAGGTCGCACCGCGACTGAGGCACTCGAGCCCCAACGCACCGGTACCGGCAAACAGTTCCAGCACCCTCGCACCCTCAGCAAAACCGGCCAAGCTATTGAAGATGGCCAGTCGCACTTTGTCCGGTGTGGGACGTACACCTAGTCCCTTGGGGACCTTGATTGTTGCCCCTGCCGATGTGCCTCCAATGATCCGCATTCTTTAAAGGAACTTTGGCCCTTGGCTAAGCGGTTTGCAACTCAGTGGGCCAAATTGGCACAAAATAATCTTTTTTGCGTTTGACCGTTCATAGTTTAGGGGAGTAGTTTTCCCGTCCTTTTTTACAGGAACATGATCGATTTTCAATATATCCGAAACAAACAGAAGTGGTTATTTGGGCTAATTGCCATTCCAGTAATTATTGGCTTTGTTGTCCTGTTTACCCCTGACGCAGAAGACCGTATTTTCGGCCGAGGGCGCCAGTCGGAGACCGGTGTTTATGGGCAACTGAACGAAAAGACAGTAACTCGAGAGCAGTGGATCGAAGCACGAAACATCGTTGTTGCCCAGACGGGGCCCCAGTCCAGAGGGAGAATACCAGAAAGCTATTTGAACAGTCGCGCTGTTCAGGTCTTGAGAGAAAAAGCATTGATGGAACGATATGGCATCGAACCTAGCCAGAGCGATTCGGATGGCTGGATTTCAGCCCAAATTGACAGAAGTATCGAAGGGTTGCCCTCAGAATCTAGAATGACCCGGAGGGAGGCCGTTACCAACTTGGTGCTAACAGTTGGAGGATCTTCCCAACTGGAGGCGTTCGCCCGGCATCAGGTTGGCGTCGGGCAACTCCGTGGTTTGGCTGGGGTCGCCGGCATTCTCGTTTCGCGACAAGAGGCTGAAATCAAATTTCGCGAGAGCAACGAGCAGTACGAGGCAGAGGCGATTTTTCTGAATCACACCAACTATCTCCCACTCGTGCAATCAACTGACGAGCAAATTAAAAAACATTACACCAATACGCTCGCGAAAAACCGCATCCCAGAGCGGAGACAGGTGTCGTATGTGACTTTTCCAGCTACAAACTACCTCGACGAAGCAGAGAAAAAATTCAATGAACTGAAGCCCTCACAACGAGAGTCACTTTTGCAGGCCTACTGGGAAGGAGCAACCAACTTGGCGGGATACAAGACCAACGGTATCTCGGACTTGGCCAAGGAGATGGTCACCTTGCGAACGAACGAGTACAAGGGTATGAAAGTCGAGGAAGCCGTTGCCTCGATCCGGTCAGATATCCTGAGAGCTCCCAATGGCTTGAAATCAGGCTTGGCTGTTATCGAGGCGTATCGAGCGGGGTTGGATTTTAAGAAAAGTCTGGAGGAAACCTACAAGGCTCAGCCAGCCCTCGATACTCTTGAGAAGATGGCATTGTTACAAAATATAACCGCTACCAGCAGTCCGCCTTTAGGGGTTCAGGACAGGGTAGTGTTTGGCTTGCCACAAGTTAGTTCGGCACAGGTGTTCGCATTAAGCAATACAAATGCGTTTATTTTTGGTGATTCCCCATTTAGTGGTAACCCCAGTGATTTTTACATCGCGTCACTCAAGAAAGTTATACCATCACGCAACAGAACTTTCGTCGAAGCCAAGAGCACGGTAGCGGCTGACTTCAGAAAAGTTGAAAGCATTAAGCTAATGAATGAGGCGGGTGAAAAAATCCACCAATCTATAAAGGAAGGGAAGGCGCTCGCAGAAGTGGCAGGTGAGAACAACTTCACCGTTACCAAGCTTGGCCCGTTTGACTCTGCAGGAGGAGCCATCCCCGGGTTGGCCAAAAAGGCCAACAGCGAGGATGTTCGCACACAGGCGCTTGGACTGGATGTGGGGGCAACGAGTGAGTTGATAGCCAGCAGCCCGGAAGGTACGGCTTCCTCCTACGAGGAGGCGGCGTTCGTGGTGAAATTGACCGGGAAAAATGCGGTTTCCAAGGACAGGTTCGATGCAGAGTTTGCCGGGTACCTCAAGAACGAGCGGTCGACGGCAGTATCTCAATCGTACTTTAGTTGGCTGCGTGACGAAACGGCTGAACTATACAAGTATTCTCTCAAAACTGACGTTGATGGAGAGGGCGTCATTGACGTCAAAAGCGATGACGGCGACGGCGACGGCGAGTTTTACAAGATGGGAGCAAAGGTGACGCTGGTAGCCAAGCCTGCCGACAACTTCGTTTTCAAGGAATGGTCCGGCGAGGTGATCATCAATGCCGGCAGTGAAACCAACGAAGTGACTGTATCGAGCAACTCTTCGGTGACGGCGAGATTTGTTCCTAGTGACGCTAATTAGCTCCTGCCGGTTGAGTCGGATTGTGCCGTGGGTTCTGGTGGTAAAAATGTCATTCGACTGTTCACTCCAGATGAATCTCATTCGTGGGTTTTTCCGATACTTCTAGAGGATGAGCATTATCTTGCACTTGATAAAATGACCCATATGGCTGTCTCGCACAGTCAGTCATTCCCCGATCGCCCAAGTCTTTCAAACCTCATACAGCACGCCATTGCCACCCAGTCTCGCTGGGTAATCAAACGAGACATTCGTCACCTCGGATTTGCTTATCGCATAGACTTCGAGACGAGTGGCATCACCCTGTTCTGCAAAAACAGCGAGGCCCGGCAAAAGATAGGGGACTTGCTCGGGGCAAACGAGGAACAGCGGGAGTTCCACTGCCTCGTCCATGGAACGCCAGGGGAGGAATCATTTGAGGTCGACGCCAAGATTGGCTGGGTGCCTGGTCGCCCTGAAATCATGAAAGCTGGTAAGCAAGGCAAACAGGCCCGAACACAGTTCGAGATCGTTGAGAGGTTCGCCGGTGTTACGCTGCTCAAATGCCTGCCAGACACCGACCGGAAACAACAGATTCGCGCCCACTTGCAACATGCCGGCCTGCCACCAGTGGGCGATTCCGGCTACGGCGGAAAGTTGCTTATGCTGTCTAAAATAAAACGTAATTACCGGCCACGCCGTGATGGCACTGAACAACCGCTCATCGGCCGTACTGCGCTACATTACAGCAAGCTCAACTTCACTCATCCTATGACCTGCGAACCGGTGGGGATCGAGTCGCCCTTGGCAAAGGACATACAGGTCGCTTTAAAGTACCTCCGCAAGTACGCCCCGGCCCGGGATGGCGCTAACGGCTCATGAGCAGCAAGGTCACTTGTTCACGGCTCTTGATTTTGCTTCTTACCCTGCCGACTGGTGAGCCGTTGTCTTTGCTTTAGCGAGGTGCTTGACTTTAGCGCTGCCGAATAAGCTGCCAAGGCTGCTTCGGTTTGTCCTGATGCTGCCAGTAACTCGCCCAGCTTTTCTAGCAGTACCGCGCTGCCCTTGGTTTCGGGCAATTGCTTCAGATACTCAATCGCCGTATTGGGCGGGGCGCCAGAGGCCAGCCCTTGGTTCACCGAAAGCAAATGAAACCATTCCAGCATCGGGCTTTTTTTTTGTTCCAATTCAGCTTTAAGCTGCTCCGGCGATTTTCCAAAAGGGCGGTAAAGCGGGTCGCCGACAAACACAGTCTGCCACGACAACGCGCGCGTCGCCGCATAACCGGCTTCGCCGAAGGTGAAGCCGCTCTGGATGAGCCGCGAAAAAAACAGCGGCTGATCCGGTGTCAATTCAAGGTATGGTTCGTAAACTGTTCCGAATGTGGCTGTGACGCCCTTATTGATGAACGGCCCAATCCAGCGCGCATGCGCGTCGCGGATCATTGACCCGTTGAAAGAGTGCAAATGATATGCAATCGCCCCGGGCATGAACTCAACCGTCGACTCGGCAAAAACTCCCTCAACGTTGATCCCGTACCAACCGGCGTAAAAGGCGATGTGACTTGCGGGGAAACCCACTGGCAGAGTCTCCTGTTTTTCGTCGACAACCGTGGCGAATCCGCTGCGCCGCATGATCTCGACGACCTTCCGAAACTGGTCATCGCCGACCTTGAATTGACCGACAGTGATCCCGCGCAAGTCGATGTAGGCGCGGCCCCAAAGCCCGTTGGTCTCGGCGTCGATAGCTCTCTCAACCAAGCGATTGGCCAACTCGGGGGACGGGCCGTCTAGCCGAGCCACCATGAGCAAGCCGTTGGCGGGCGAGATTTGCTTAGCATCCGTCTGCCGAAATGTCGGATTGGTGACGATGCCGTACCGTTTTCGCAATTGGCCAAGCTGCGGAAGCATGGCGAGTTCGCTATCCACCGAAGCCTCATTTCGTCGCAGCGGAGCGGCCGCTTGGCTGCGACCTTCCTCGTTCAGCGAGTCATCCTTGTCTACTCGTATCGGCACCCCCCAACATAGCACTAGGTAGCGGATCGATGCTGTTTTGCCGTCGAGTAACTTCCGCTTGACCAATTCGGCGGCCAACGGTTGCTCGAGTTTTGTTGTGAACTCACGTCGCGAAATCGTGTGCCCGTCCGATAACGGCAACCCAATGAGATGCCCCTCCGGGACGCCTCGCAACTTGGCGTAATGTTCGGCAACAGCTTCCGACTCCGGTAGCCTGCTGTTGAACAGCACGGCCACACTTTCCCCTTGGCCAAGCGCGACGCACTGGGCCAAGGCAATGACGGTGATCGATGTCAGGAGTCGTTTCATGTCATGCAGAACTTCATGCCATCGTAGGTAAATCGTACGCCGTTGGGTAACTCCGTCTCGTCACGGTCGTGGTCGTAAAAATCCGTCAAATGGGAAAGGAGCGTTTCATCGGCGGCGATCCGGCGGGCGGTGGTGAGCGCCTCGTCGAGTGTCATGTGCGACGGATGCTCATGTGGGCGCAGCGCATCAAGCACGGCAATCTGCACTCCCTTGGCCGCCTCGACGGCCGGCGGCAAAACCTCTTTGCAGTCATTGTAGTAGGCCAGGCGCTTTACGCCTCTCTGCTCGAACAAAAAACCGAGCGAACCCATTCCACCGTGCGGCTGCTGAAAAGGAGTGATCTGTAAATCCCCCAACGCCAGCGGCCCATCTATGAGGTGGGGTTCCGGTTTGAAATAACCTCGGATCATCGGCCCCTCGAATGCATATTGAAAGACCCGCTGTAGGTCGCGCATCGTCTTATCGTCGGCATAAATGGGGAGCGGTCGGTGCCCGTTGATGGCGCAAAACCGGCGGCAATCATCCAG
>Ga0115011_10002761_pt1 | contig 12091 bp, 6 predicted proteins | sample TroAtlMetagenome_2_FD_88705 | JGI IMG/M metagenome (GOLD analysis project Ga0115011, IMG submission 88705) | Marine eukaryotic phytoplankton communities from Atlantic Ocean - Tropical Atlantic ANT8 Metagenome | ecosystem: Environmental > Aquatic > Marine > Oceanic | place: Tropical Atlantic... | reverse complement strand
TTGGGAGTAACATTCCTGCAGATTTAAGCCAACCTGTATGACAAGATGTCTTGCCTGCCAATAATGAGAAGGGATCTGTGAAATTATCTCCATCATTTGCCGCTATTGCCATCTCACTATCTGCAAGAACCCATGCATGGGCATTGTAAAATGCCCTACCATCAGACTTTTGATCTGCTGCTAAGACCTGAAGATCATATTGCTGCCATCCAACCCAAGCAGCTCCACCATCCATTATTGCAATGTCTGCATTTCCAAAACGAAGAGCTTCAATCATTGCTCCTTCTGAATCGACATTATACAGTGTTACATCATAGTTCAATTTTTCAGAAAGGTAATCAGCTAATACTTGTGGATTTTCATCTACATTCGTGTAGTCATCTCTGACTTCATATGCAATTACAAGAGATTCGAGTTGAACTGGAGAATCATCTGTTTCATCTACTTCTTCACTACCAATACAACCTGCTGCAGCACATAGCAACATTAGCGATGTTAGAGCAAGAGCTCGAATTTGGGCGTTCATTTTTGTGGGTAAATACTTCATTTTTAGGCTCACCTAAAATCTGGGAAAAAAAAGTAGGATATTAAGTTTAGGCCGTCCTAAAAATAAAATAATCAATCAAAACATACACAAAGAACTTGACCATGAATTCATTCGAAGATACATGGAGGTACTTGTAGAACTTGAAAATGCCCGCTACCTTCATCCAATTCCAAGAGCCATAATTGCAGCAGCAAAAAGGAGAAAACAACCGATTCCAAAGCGTGGAATAATTGAAGCGTCTCTTAGAATTGAATCAGGATCCATCATAGGATTAGTAGGACCAAATGGAGCCGGAAAAAGTACTCTGATGTCTATAATGGCAGGAATACTTCCTTTGCAAAGAGGGATTATCAAATCAAATGGAAAACATGTACTGTCTGAGCAAGATAGGGTACACCTACGAAAACGAATAGGTTTGATGCCAGAAAGAGTTGCATGGTCTGGCCCAGGAAATCCACTTGATGTAATTAGAAGACTTTGCATCATTAGAGGACAGGATGCAAAAAATGCTGAAGAAATCCTACAACGAGTTGGACTTTCTTCACGATCACGGGATAGGCTTTCTAGCCTAAGTCAAGGAATGAGACAGCGACTTTCTCTTGGTGCAGCACTTATTGGAAACCCAGATATTCTTTTGCTGGATGAGCCAATGAATGGCCTAGATCCAGTAGCTCAAAGTGCATTTAGAAAAATGATTCAAGAAATGGCAAATAGAGGAACTGCCATTGTGGTAAGTAGTCATCAACTCAATGAATTAGAGCGATTTGTAGAAGGTGTAGCAATCATGAACCAAGGAAAAATTGTTACTCAGGGTTCCTTCACTAGTGTAGAACATGATTTGGGAGTAGGACAGAGACTCATGGTTTCGGGTATTGGGCCATCACCCGCGTCTATGATTTCTGAAAACCCATTAATTACAGTAAAGGAATTGGATGAAGAAGGAGACTGGTGTCTTCGACTTACGCGTCATGACCAAACTTGGTCTCAAGATTTACGAGCAGCATTAATTGAAAGAATAAACGTAGGATCTACCAAAGTTGCCAGCCTAGAACGAGTCCCCCCTGATTTGGAAGAAATTCTTCGCACTGCAACTGGAATCTCGGAAGGAATCGATCTGCAGGGGGAAGAATAATGGTAGATACAATGGTATTCATTCGACTTCTGATTCATGATCTTAAGTCCAAGATGATTTCTCCGAGAATGGTCATTCTCTATCCTCTACTTATTCTATTCATTCCTGGTTCAGTTTGGGGTTTTTCTGATCCAAATACTAGTCTACCAGGAACTATTTCAATTGAAGGAGCTTCAACTGTAATGTTTTTATCAAGTCTTTTTGTTCTCCTATCTGCAACATTGGGGGTCGTTCTTGTGGGATTTGATTCGATTAGTCGACCAAGACTAACTGGCGAGTTGACGATTGAACTTGCACAACCAATCAATCGTACTTTACTTGGATTCAGCCACCTTTTCGGCGTGTGGCTAAGTGTTGCAATCCCTGTGGCTTTACTCCAAATCTCATCATTAATGATTATTCAACACCAAATGGGAATTACACCATCAGTTGAAGATTCCATTACTTGGGTTGGAATCACAGCGCTACTTCTCTTATGGTATGCATCTCTTCAAATGATTGCATCGTCAATGGCACAAGATCTAGGAGCTTCAGTTACGTTTGGCGTTGCAACATGGATGTTATTCACATTGATGTGGCTTCTAGTAACAGTAGTTATTGCAACAGTCCTTGGAGTTGATGCTACAAATACAGCAGACCCTACATTCATTCGTTTCCAAGAACATGCAGATTTGTTCTCTCCAAACGGCGTTTACCAACTTGTACTGCAAAATAGACTTCCACAATCAGCCCAACCAACAGTTTGGGATGGTTGGATTGACCTAGCTGTCGTAGGGTGGACTGTGATTCCAATAACATACTATCTTAGGCGGTTTCGCAAATTGAAACCTTGAAAATAATCTTGGTTTTTACTCACGAAGCATGAAATGGTATTTTACCTTCCACATGTCTCGTCAAACTGGAATTGCCATGTTGAAGACCAAACATTTGCTGACAATTTTGATGATTTGTGCACTTTTGGGGGCTAGCCCAAGTGCTGCATTAACTGCCGAAGATAATAGCCAAAATACCCAATCCAGACAAGCAGATTTGGTGGCAGATGCCTGCGAAGGCATTACTTTCGAAGATATGTTCGAATACTCATATGCAAAATTTGAGGTAGATATTGATCCAAATTATGAAACCGCTTTTGTGAGTACGGTGGCATACATCAATGGAACACTATCTGATACTGTTAGAACCGATTTAGATGACCTAATCAGCGAAACTGGAGCGCCAGGCGGAGGTAATGGATATCTGTCTTCACAAGAGCGAGATGCTATTGAAGAAATTGCAAAGGATTGTGTTGTTGTAACAAACCCAAGATTTGGATTTAGAACTGGTTTACCACATCGAGGTGGAGATGGAGTTGATTGGAAGAATGCTAGTTGGGTAAAGGATGACAACAATCCCATGGAATTAGAATATTGGAATTTATTCCCTTCAAATCATCCAGAAAACAGAACTTGTCCTCCAGGTTCTGCAATGAACCCTACCGCTGATTGTTATGAAATCCCCACCACAGTTGCTGATCCAAATGGAGCAAGAGATTGTGATACCAGTGATAGTACTGGCCCCGATGAATGTAGGATAATTGTCTGGTTGAATGGGACCATGACATGGTCCGCTGATTTAGCCACTGCAGATTCATTCACAATTGCAATGAATACTACAAATATGACAAATGCAGAACTAATCATGAATTTCCCTGCTAAAAATTCAGCTAATGGAGATCCGCTAAGATTAGCAATGTTTGAGGAATGTGATGGAAGAAATGTTCAGGAGGGCGTAACTAATCAAGGAGATACTCCGCCTGTTGGTGGTTGCCAGAATGACAATACAATTGCTCATCAACCTACAGCAAACAGTGATGGAAGTGTTACAGTATTTGTCCACACTACGTATCAATTGGCAAAATGGCCAATTGGACAGGATATGTTTGGTGACTTCACAAACCAACCTCCGCCTCCAAACGACCCTCCTCAATGGACTAATGATGCGCCAGCAGACTCTAGTCATATTTCTGTACCCAGTGGAATTGATTCAGAATTTATGTCAGTAGTTCATCAAGGTCAATGGCTATCCGATGAAGCCGGTTTTTCCGCAATCGATTTACAATGCTCATCCTCTTCTTGGGCGATCACAGAGGATGCAAATGGTTCATGGTGGGTTACCTCTCCAGTAAGCGGACAAGGAACTGTTACTTGTACACCATATGATATCGATGATAATGGCACTGTTAGAGCAGGTGAAACTAGAATATTCCATCTTCTAGTTCCATTTACTCTAGCTACAAGCACACAAATCACTTCTTCACACCTATTTACCTTGGAACCCAGTGATTCCTCTCCAAATATGGAAGTTACAATTACAATGTTCCAAGAGGGAGCAGAAGCTTCTCAAACAAGGATGGTTCCAAACGGAGGACCCACAGACATCTCAGTAGACACTGGATCTTTGAGCCCGGGAGATGTACATGTTAGAGTAGTTGCAACCGCCAATGGAATGACTGACTTTGTGCACACATATGATTTGGTTCTAACAAAGGATTCTCTACCTCCGACAATTACAGTTTCATCCGCAGAATGGGACGGTAGCCAATGGCAAGTTAGTGGAACTTTCAGTGATCCAGATGGAGAAGATGTAACTTTCACAATTGAGATAGATGGACAAAATGGTGGACAAATCACCACTAATGGAAATATGTGGTCTAGTGAATCGATTAATTTTGAAATCTGGGGCGAAGGTACATTTACAGTTACAGTGAATGCTTGTGATGCTTCCAATGAATGTACTACGATTACTGAAACGGTAGATACTGCATTCTTGTTCAACGATCAGACAATTACTCCACCTCCAACAACCGTAATAGAGGATTCAGAATCGGCAGGTCTCCCAGCTCCTGGAATCGCTTTCACAGTACTATCTATCATCGGAGCGCTCATGTACACTAGGCGTCGCGAGTGAAACATGTCCTTCGAGGCCACCGTAGTTCGTGTGAGCCACGAAGGGTCTGTTCTTGCTACATTTGAAGGATCAGTACCCCAATTAGGACAAAGGGTCAAGGATGGCAAGGGTGAAACAATAGGACGGATTGACAGCGTAATAGGACCAGTATCAGATCCACTGACGAATATCGTAATTCTAGACCCCCATCTAGACCCAACCACACTGGTAGGAACTACTCTTGCTTTCGCCCGAAGAGAGAGAAGAGATTCTAGAAACCAAGATAGAGGACGCGGTTCCAACAGAAATAAACAAGATTGGATTTGTAAATCGTGTAATAACAGTAATTTTGCATTTAGAACAGAATGCAATAGATGTGGAAAATCAAGATCTGGAGGCCGAGATGGAGGTCAACGAAGAAATAGAGATGGTGATCGCGGCAATCAACGATTTAGACGTGATGACCGGAGGAACAGCGGCCGTGATGGTGACCGAGGCAATTCTCGATTTAGACGTGATGACCGGAGGAACAGCGGCCGTGATGGTGACCGAGGTAATTCTCGATTTAGACGCGATGACCGAAGGAATAGTGGCCGTGATGGTGACCGAGGCAACTCTCGATTTAGACGTGATGACCGAAGAAACAGTGGTCGTGATGGTGACCGAGGGAGTCAACGTAACGATAGAAGAGGAAGAGACAGAGACAATCGAGGGTTTAGAGGAAATAAATCTCAAGACCAAAGTAGAGATGGGGATTGGGAATGCAAAGGTTGCGGGAACAATAATTTCTCATTTAGAACTGAATGTAATCGATGTGGAAAGCCGAAAACAGGTGGCGGTTCTGGACCCAAGACTGAAAGAAGGGAAAATAACAGACGGGAAGACAGAAGACCAGATAGAAGGTCAGGCAATCGAGGAGATCGGAGACAAAATTCGGGAAGTCGTGGTTCAAATAACCGTGGAAATTCAAGAGGAAGTCGTGGTTCAAACAACTTCAGAGACCGTAATCGACGTTGATTTAACACATAAAGTGATGAATCGAATGCTCCACCCACGTAAAGAGGGGAGAGAAAATGTCCAATGGGAAATCCGCAGATGACCTCTGGCTTGATGCTATGGAAGCACGTCAAACAGGAGACGTCCTAACATTCAATCTTCTTAGAGAAAAAACTCTGGAATCAGATCCAGAACATCCAGATGCTTTGATGTCAGAAGTTCGTGAATTATTCAGTGAGACTGGTCCGCGTGGCGATAAACCATCAAAAATGAGTCTAGAAGATGCTGCTATTGGATTAAGAAAATGCCGGACTGTAGTTGAAATTGAACCTGAAAGAGATGAAGCCTGGGCAATAGGAGGAAGATTGCTAGTGGATGAATTAGGGATGTTCGAAGATGCATTGGTTTGGTGGGATCAACGAAGAAGTGTTGAACCATATGAAGTGATATCTCTTGTTGAACAAGTTGCAATATTAACTGAATTTGGAGAGTATGCAGAAGCCGCAGATCGAATTGACAAAATATTCGCAGAAGGAATGGAATCGCCTGACCCGAGAAGTATGATGAGATTGAGAACTCTAAGTGAACAAATAAAACGAGCAGCAAAAAAAGATGATGACTTCTTTCGCCCACAAGATCCAGATAATGATGGATGGATTAGAATCAAGGCATTTAGTAGCAGGAAGCCAACCACTGAGACATATTGGCTATTTTTCTTTGTCATGCCATTGATATGGATTGAAGCAATTCTGATCAATCGTGTTATTCCTCCTACTGGGATTTCAACTATGGTCCTAGGATTTTTGATAATTTTTGCATCTTTCATGTTGGGCAGTAGATGGGTCAAAACCCATGTACACCGACTAAATCGTCCAGCTCATGAATTAACAAGAGCCATTAATTCAGAATTAACCAGTGGACTAATCTGTATCCCTGAAAATTTCAGGGAATCTAAACTCTACACCACCTTGAGAGATCGGAGAGCAATTGCTGCAATGAGCAGACATGACAAAGTGATTGAAAATGCAGAGAAAATGGGAAGGAAATGGAAATTAAACCTTCCAGAATGGTTTGTCGAATCTGAAGAAGAATAATCATGTTCCAGCAGTATAATCGCTGTGGTATGCTATTTGTGCTTCAGTTAGAGAATCAATTTCAAAGCCCATTGTTTCTAGTTTGGTCTTAGCTAAACCTTGATCTTGTTCAAGAGTAATATCATGAACAACAGGATCAAGAGATTTACCTTCTTTTGCCAATCTACAAAGGGCGAGATACTGATTTGCAAAACTCATGTCCATTACTTCAGACGGATGACCCTCAGCCGCTGCGAGATTTACTAAACGGCCGCGAGCAAGCAAGAAAATTTTACGATCATCCGATAAAGTAAATTCTTCATTGTCTGTCCTAATTGTACGAACTGATGACGAGGCTGCCTCCAAATCTTCGATATTTATTTCACAATCATAATGTCCTGTATTGCAGACAATAGCACCATCTTTCATCGATTTGAAATGACGATCTACAATTACATCAGCCATACCAGTAGCAGTACAGAATATATCTCCCAAAGAGGACGCTTCATCCATCTTCATCACTTGGAAACCATCCATAATTGCTCGTAATGCAGGTAATGGATCCACTTCCGTGATTATCACATTTGCACCCATCCCTTTTGCTCTCATGGCTAAACCTCTGCCACAATGACCATATCCTGCAACAACGAACGTCTTACCTGCAATCAGTACTGAAGTTGCTCGAATAATACCATCCAAAGTAGATTGTCCAGTTCCATAGACATTATCAAAATCCCATTTTGTAATTGCATCATTAACTGCAATAACTGGATATCGTAAATCCCCTGCATCTCCCATTGCACGTAATCGATGTACACCAGTGGTTGTTTCTTCTGTACCACCAATTACTCCATCTGAATAATCTGACATTTCACCATGAACTCTGACAATCAAATCTGCACCATCATCCAGAGTAAGTGTAGGATTGGCCTCAATGGTTTGATCAATGCACCAATAAAAGTCCTCAACGGATTGTCCATGCCAGGCATAAATCGCATATCCTTCTCTAGCAAGCCATGCAGCAACATCGTCTTGAGTGGATAATGGATTACATCCACTCCAAGAAACTGTGGCTCCTGCTGCTTCTATTGTTTCAATCAATACTGCTGTTTCTTTGGTGACATGGAGACATCCTGCAACAACCATACCTGCTAGAGGTTTCGTCTTCTCAGCTTCCGCTTTCAAACGGGCTAAAACAGGCATTCTTGCTCGTGCCCAATCCACTCTTCTTTCACCAGCATCGGCCAAGCCCAAATCGGCCACCTTGTATGAGTCACTCTCATCCATGATTATCCGTGAATCAAGTCACATATCATACCTTGGTTATAGGTTCAGCCTAACGGCTGAGCCATAGGTAAACCTAGACTCTTTCACTATTGTTGGAAGTGCGAGGCATACTGCTCGGCATAAGCCCTAGCCGTTTCTTCAGGATAACCTTGAGCAATCAATTGCTGCACGTAAGCTTCCTTTGGATCCATGGTTTCAACACCACCGAATACAGCCTCTTCTCCACTAGATACGCCACTGTCACTACCGCGACCACGCATCAACAATAGAGTAACTCCAACTACAGCTACCAGACCAACAATCAATCCTGCAACAATCAATAAGAGATTACTGCTAGATTCTCCTTCTGTGTTTTCAGTATCATTGATGGTACCTCCTCCATCTCCTGTTTCTTCTTCAATCGGAATCAAGTTAATCTGAATCTGCTGGTAAATTGCAGCACCATCACTACCTTCTTGGATCTTGATATACACAGTTTGTGTAACTCCTTCTCCAACCATGTACAAATCATCAATTCCAAGTGCAAGAGTGAATGTACTTCCATCACCCAAACCAGAAGTTGAATTGAACTTCATATCGCTCTTCCTTGAGAATTGCTGAGTTGGTGTTAGATTCAAGTCACTACCCGAAAGCGCTACTTGAATCATCAAGTCACTATCTTCAACTCCACTGTTTACTGTTCCGTTGATCCATACCAATGGGCCAGACTGAGAGTCTCCTTCCTCAGGAGTTAGGATACTGTAATCTGGCGGAGCATCTCCGAAATCGTCAGGGACAACTTGGAAGAACAATCGATACTTCTCAGAATCCTTGTTTGCTCTATCCTGAACTGTTAAATCCATTCGAATTGGAGTACCTGCGGTGTTCCCATTAGGATCAGCAGTCACATTCTTGAATGCATAAGTGAAATCTGAAGTTGAACGAACATACTCGTGATATGGACTTCCTGAAGGAAGTTGATCATAACGTCGATCGGAGTAAACTCTCCACTCGTATGAAATAATTCCAGATGTGCCATCAGTTGAATCGTTATCGGATCTCTTGGATGCATCGAAATAAACACGCCTCTCACAAGCATCTGTGCTCTTACCAGGGCAAGTAATTCTGTAGAACATCCATTGTACTCCATTTACTTCATAATCATCTAATTGAGTAATGTAATCTGCTGTATCAAGACGATCGACGACAGCAGCATGAGCAACTGGTCGTTCAGCATCTGCTTGAACATCATTCGTTACCAACTCAATTGATGCTTTACGGACATGTCCATCTTCATCATGAAGGAACAAAGTGACTATCCAACTTGCATCAGTCTTACAATTTGTAGATGATGATGTATCCAAAACACAGAATGTAGTGGTATGAGTATCATCAGCAGTATGGTCAATTTCACCAGCAGGTAAATTGGTTTCTCCATCCCACTTTGTTACATCAAACGAATCTCCGGATCTAATTTCCCAATTCGCATCAAGGTCACTTAATGTAGACTCAAAGGAGAATGTTAACTCTGCATTGCTCTTTAGATACATCTTACTGTAATCCCACGTTTGTATTTCCCAATCAGGGACTTCTCCATCAATCAACATGTTCCACCCAGCTGGTCCATTTGTATCATAACCAAACGAAGACGAATACGGAGTAACATGATGAGATAATATGTTACTCAGAATAGGGAAAGTAGAATCACCAAATGAATTGGTAACAGAAGGATTCTCAACGTCGATAGTTGTTACAATTAATCCACCTGCACCATATCCACAAGTTGCCAACAAAGACATGTCTGGATCAGGGCCTTCGATTAATGTGTGGAAAGCGGTATTGAATCCAGGTCGTGGTTGATTGATTTCACCTCCACAAACGTAAGGCATTTGCTCATTACCGGTTTGACCGATATTGATGATTGCTTGAGAAACAAAGTTTCCGCTATTGACGCCAACAAATGAACTAGGAGCAACATTTGACATTATAGGATGATATGAATCTAAAATTGTCATATCATTCCATGTTACTGCAGGTGCTTGGGAAGTATCCCTATCTACTACATCAATACCAAATGGTAACTTGTTGTTCAGATACGCGTTGTGAGGTCCATCTGAATATGGACCAAGATGCATCTGAACTGTTCCTCCACTATTCATGAAGGTCAGTAGAGTATCTTTTACAGATGGATTTCCATTGTAACTTGTATCCAACTGACTATAGTACTGTCCATTGAGAACGTTATTCTCTGTCTGCCATGGCAACAATACCTTGTCATAGTGAGTAAGCCAATCATCAGTAGCGTATGTAGACCAATCTTCAGGCTTGAACTGAGTGTAACTCATTCCCATTGCTTGTAGATCTTCTCGAACAGTCTTCAAACGATTCTGATCTGTTGGACCAGATAAGATTGCAACATCTATTTCATCCTCAAATGTAATGTGGTAAAAGTGAGTATTTCCAGAAGGTGTTCCATCTGCTAACTCTGCATAGAAAGTAATGTTGTACGTCTTTCCATCTTCCCAGCCATTGTATGGATTAATCCATGAGGTATTAGCTGCTTGTTGAGGCTCAAGAGAAATGAGATTGTCTACAGATGTAAACGGAGCACCAGGTACACTGCTACCTGTTGACATATCTACGACATTCATCTTGATGTTGTAATCGCCAGCAAGTACACCATTATTCATCTCGATATTGAAATCATGACCCCTAACAGAATCGATTGGATAACTACATGAAATTGATTCCTCAACACAAGACAATACATCTGGTGCTCTCAACACGACATCAACCGATGCAACATTGAATACAATTCGAGTAAGGTTGTTCGAAAGGAGTAATTCATCAAATCCATACCAAGCAGTTCCCTGAGTAGAATTATCAAACACACTGATTGCATCAACTCGGTAGATACCTTGAGTGAAAGCATGGTTGCCCACAGTAACTATCTGGTCTTCTTGTGAATCAAGACCTGTTACAGAGGTAGTGTATTCAGCATCAGGAACGAATGTGAATTCAGTAACTGAAATATTGTCCATTCCAAATCCTGCAAGCCCGTTGCTTCCATCAGCTGCATTAGGATCGGACTGGAATCGCCATGTGAAGTCTACCTCAAAGCCCGCAAATGTTGCACATTCTCGCCTCCATTGACTACTATCAGCACTGGTAGTATTCAACAAATAGACGTGAGTTAAATCAAGAGTTACGGACTTCTTTAGGCCTTCAGAATCGAACCATACGACGTAATTTCCATCATCGGAACGATCTCCAAAGGTTTCAATCTCATCGAGGAATCCATCGCCTTCGTAATCTTCACAAGTTTGGTTATTCAAAACACCATTCTCGTTAACATCATTCCATGAACCATAGATACGTCCATTGTAGATGCTACTGCCTTGGCGCCATTCTGCTTCAAGACCTGTCTCTGCAGTCCATCCAACTACATTTCCTTCAGCATCTTCTAGGACTTCCATTTCTGCGAAATAATCGAAGTTCATGTATGCGAAATCACCTTGCATATTTGTCAAATCAATTGTTGCAAGATTGAGTGTTTCATTCCAATCAGTTCCATAACCATCATCAGGACCTCCAAACCAATATGCTCCACCTTGGAATACTGGTCGGTTCTGTGGAACTAATGAATTCTGAACTGATGAAGCAGTATCATCGATTACAACACCGAAATTATCACCATCATCGCCGAACTGGAATCCTCCGGATCCGGTCTCAAAGTCTTCACTCAAGAGTTCAGTACTCTGAGCAGTGTAGACTTTAGCAACGACATCGAAATCAGTAACAGTATTGCCTCGATTTACTACCTTCACATCAATTGGATAAGTATCTGCTGCATACAATGCACCCTTTTCTAATGAAGTAATCTCAGAAGTTGCTGGATCGAATAAATTGGAAACTAAAGTAGAGAATTTAGAATCATCATTTGTTGTATCTCCGTTAGTAAATCCTGAAGTTGACTGAATATTTGTTTCAATAAGATACGTTGATCCATTGACGAAATTTGCAGTCAAAGTGACAACTTCTTCATCACCAGGAGCAAAGTTGGTCAAAGTCAGAGATTGGGACGATAGCTGTGGAGTTGCCCCGAATGTTGAAACCGTTTTTCTAATAGAAATGTTATCGAAAGCAAAACCA
>Ga0115011_10002759_pt1 | contig 12094 bp, 9 predicted proteins | sample TroAtlMetagenome_2_FD_88705 | JGI IMG/M metagenome (GOLD analysis project Ga0115011, IMG submission 88705) | Marine eukaryotic phytoplankton communities from Atlantic Ocean - Tropical Atlantic ANT8 Metagenome | ecosystem: Environmental > Aquatic > Marine > Oceanic | place: Tropical Atlantic... | reverse complement strand
CCCCAACGGGCTCAACGTCACTGGCCCCAGCCAGTTCAACGACAATAATGTCTCCGGCCTGCAAGAAGTCACCTTCAATGATCCTGGCCCCGACGGCGTCCTCAAGTGGGGCGGAACCCAGGCTAGAATTTATGTCGCGCCCCTCGATAACGGGAATAGCGACGGCTATCTCCGTCTCCAAAATGATGACGGGATTAGCCTCGAAAGCAATGTGCGCACCACCAAGAACCTGATGTTGGAAGGCAATAAGCCCAAGATCAGTTTCGCCAACGCCGGGGGAGACTGCTGTTACGAAGCCCTGGCCATGGCCAATCGCGATATTCGCGGTGCAAACGCCATTCACATCAGCGATCCAGGACCCACCGAAGGCCTCATCTGGTCGGGCAGCCAGGCCAAGATCGTCGTCAGCCCGCTCAACGACGCCAATAGCGATGGCTATCTGCGACTCATTAACGACGACGGCATCAGCCTGGAGAGTTCGGTCCGCATCAGTGGCGGGGACCTCAATGTCACCGCCGGCAATGTCGTGTTGGCAGACCGTAACGTCACCGGCCTCTCCGTTCTCAACTTTGCCGACCCCGGTGAAGACGGGCGAATCGAATGGAGCGGAACCCAGGCCAAGATTTATGTCTCTCCCCTCAACAATGGGAACACAGACGGCTATCTCCGCTTGCGGAATAATGGCGGGATCAGCCTCGAGAGCTCCGTGCGCATCTCTGGCGGTGATCTCGATATGACCAACCGGTCCATCAAGCTCAACGACAGGAACGTCACGGGTGTCGCAGTCCTACAAATCAACGACCCCGGGCCCGATGGCCGGATCGAATGGGCTGGGACGCAAGCCAAGATCTATGTCTCTCCGCTCAATAACGGGAACTCGGACGGGTACCTACGCCTCCAAAATGATGGCGGGATCGGCCTCGAGAGTCCGACGACAATGACCGGTGTAGTGACCACTAGGACCGGTCGACTCGTAAGACGACAAGGGTTGGTGGACTTTCAGCATCCTCCGGGCGGATACCGGCGTGGCCAAGAGTGGGCCTACCGCTACTATCACATTCGTACACCGGACACGGCGGGGAACGGCGAGATGTTCCGCTATGACTTGACCGGCTATTCCTACGGGATGGCCCAGCCTCTCTCGTTCACCTGGAGCGGCTATATGTACTCTGGCAACAATCGTCTTCTGCAGAGTCGGGCGGTCAATAATCACCCGACCAATCGGATCCGATGCTGGGTCTACCAAGGCGGTGACAATCACCTCTATCTCAAGTTCGGCCCCATTCGGCAGTACTACAATAGCTTCGTGCTCGACTACACGAGCGGTTCCACCGGCGAACGCATCAACCATGGCAATGGTGGATACGAAGTCCGCCTGCGAAGCGATGCGCGGAACTACTGAGGGGGGGCACACATGAACATCTATCTCGAGACGAACGGCGAAGAATATACCTCTATGAAGACAACGGCTGCCCAGCGCCCGCTCAAGAACCGCCGACTGACCAGGGTGCTCAGTACGCTCTTGTGCGTGATCCCATTGGTTTTCGCGGGCTGCGACGACGCCGGTGATGATGGGGGCGGTGCGTTACCCCCCAGTGGTCCGCAGGCGGGTGCGACGGGCGACACAGGCATTCCTGACCGACCATTGCCCCCCGATTCCGGCCCACGTCTGGATGCTGCGCTCCCGAGCCTGGATGCCAACCTGGATGCCGCCCCACCCGCGGCTGACGGTGATGAAGACGGCATCGCCGATGGGGACGACAATTGTCCCGAGATCGCCAACGAGGATCAGGCGGATAGCAACGGTGATGGGATTGGGGACGCCTGCGAAACCCTGGAGCCTGATGCCGGGAACGATGCCCGCGACGGCGATGAAGACGGGATTGCCGACGAAGACGACAACTGCCCAGGTCTTTTCAACCCCGGACAGGAAGACAGCGACGACAACGGCGTAGGTGACCGCTGTGAAGCCGATGCCGGCCTGGGTGGCGGCGGACAAATGCCGCCCCCCATGATGCCCGATGCCGACGAAGACGCCATTCCTGACGCCATCGACAACTGTCCCAACCAGTTCAATCCCGATCAAGAAGACGATGATAACGACGGTCTGGGAAATCTATGCGATGACGATGAAGAGGCGCCCGTAGATCCGCCCATCGTGGACAGTGACGAAGACGGCATCGCCAATGCCGACGACAACTGCCCACAGATCTTCAATCCCGAACAAGAGGATGAAAACGATGACGGCCAGGGAGATGCCTGTAGTGGTGATGCACCCGGCCCCGGCCCCGGTCCGGATCCAGACCCAGACCCCATAGACGATCGAGATGAAGACCGCGTCGCTGATGATGACGACAACTGTCCGGACAACTTCAATCCGGAGCAGACGGACAGTGATGATGATGGCCTAGGCGATATTTGCGACGACGATGAAGCTCCACCGGACCCGGACCCCCGACCAGACCCCATCGAAGACCGTGACGAAGACACCGTGGCCGACGCCGACGACAATTGTCCGGACATTTTCAATCCCGGTCAGGAGGACGAAGACGAGGACCAGATCGGTGATGTCTGTGAAGAGGCCTTTGTGCCGCCAAATCCCGATCCTGACCCGGGCAATCCCGATCCCATCGCGGACCGGGACGAAGATGGCATCGCCGACGACGCGGACAATTGTCCTGATCGCTTCAACCCCGACCAGTTCGATGCCGACAATAATCTCGTCGGCGACGTCTGCGAGGCCGGTGTGGTGGATCCCGATCCAGACCCCGGCCCCGGCCCCGACGTCCCCGCTGGGCCCGATCAAGATGAGGATGGTATTGGGGATGGCGTAGACAACTGCCCCAACACCTTCAATCCCGACCAAGAAGACGCCGATGGCGACCAGATCGGTGATGCCTGCGAAGACGTCATCGTCGACCCAGGACCCGACCCCGGGGGTGACCCGCTCGCCGACGCCGATGAAGACGGGATTGGAGATGCGGTGGACAACTGCCCCAATCGATTCAATCCCGATCAGGCCGACGTCGATCTGAATGGTACGGGAGATGTCTGCGAAGACGATGTGGATCCCGGCCCGGGGCCCGGTCCCGAGCCTGGCGTCGACACCGATGAAGACGGGATCGATGATGGACTCGACAATTGTCCCAACCGATTCAATCCCGATCAGATTGACCTCGACGAAGACGGCATCGGTGATGTCTGTGCCGGGGGTGACGGACCTGGTCCCGACCCCGGTCCCCTCGTCGATGGGGACGAAGATGGGATCGCTGATGCAGAAGATAACTGCCCCAACGCCTTCAATCCCGATCAAGAAGACGCCGATGGTAACGAGATCGGTGATGCCTGCGAAGACGGCGGTGGCCCTGGCCCCGGCCCGGACCCGGAACCCGGCATCGACAGCGATGAAGACGGCATCGATGATGGGCTCGACAATTGTCCCAATCGATTCAATCCGGGACAGGAAGATGCTGACGGCAATAATATCGGAGATGCCTGCGAAGGCGGCGATGGCCCCGGCCCACAACCCGGTGTCGACAGTGACGAAGACGGCATCAGCGACCTGCTGGACAATTGCCCCAACGTCTTCAATCCGCAGCAAGAGGATGGGAACGAAGACGGGACGGGTGATGCCTGCGAAGGTGGCGGTCCAGACCCAGAGCCCGAGCCCGAAGACGGGCCCGATGGCGATGAAGACGGGGTGCCCGATGCGCGTGACAATTGTCCCAACACCTTCAACCCCGACCAGGTAGATACCGATGGGGACAATACCGGAGATGTTTGTGAAGAGGGCGGCGGTGGACCCGATCCGGACCCCGAGCCTGGTCCCGATGCAGACGAAGATGGGGTGACAGACGCAGACGACAACTGTCCGAACACGTTCAACCCGAACCAGGCCGACGACAACAACGATGACATCGGTGATGCGTGTCAGGGCGGCGATGGGCCTGGGCCAGAACCGGGTGTCGACAGCGATGAAGATGGGATCCCGGACGCCTCGGACAACTGCCCCAATGTCTTCAATCCGCAACAGGAGGATGAAGACAATGACGGTACTGGCGATGTTTGTGTAGGCGGTGGCCCCGACCCCGAACCCGAGCCGCCAGCCGGCCCTGACGGCGACGAAGATGGCGTCGCGGACGCAGACGACAACTGCCCCGACACCTTCAACCCGGGCCAGGAAGACGAGGACAACGACACCATCGGTGATGCCTGTGAGGACGGCGGTGGTGACCCCGGTCCCGATCCGCCGGCCGGGCCCGATGCCGACGAAGACGGCGTGGCTGACGACGACGACAACTGTCCCAACGTCTTCAACCCGAACCAGGAAGACGCCGATAACGACAATACCGGTGATGCCTGTGAAGACGGCGGCGGCGAAAACCCCGACCCCGGTGAAGATCGAGACGAGGACGGCATTGCCGATGCCACAGACAATTGTCCCGACACCTTCAACCCAGACCAGGAAGACGCAGACGGCAATACTATCGGAGACGCCTGCGAGGGCGGAGACGACCCGCCGGATCCGGGCGATGGTCCGGACGCCGATGAAGATGGCGTGACTGACGCCGACGACAACTGTCCCAATGTCTTCAACCCGGGGCAGGAAGACGCCGACAGCGATGATATCGGAGATGTCTGTGAAGACGACGACGGGGGTGATCCACCCGCGCCGCAGGATTCAGACGAGGACGGGATCGCCGACGGCGACGACAATTGTCCCAATGACTTTAACCAAGGTCAGGAGGACGAGGACCAAGACGGGATTGGTGATGCCTGTGAGGACGTCATTCCAGACCCGGATCCCGGCGTGCCCGATCCTGATCTGGATTCGGACCAAGACGGCATCGCCGACCTCGATGACAACTGCGTTTTTGCGCCCAACTTCAACCAAGAAGATCGGGATGACGACTTCATCGGCGATGCCTGTGATGCCTGTCCCGACTCGCCCCAGCCCGAAGAAGAGTGTGACGTCCTCTTGCCGGAGGCGGATTCGGACAGTGACGGTATTCTTGATGTAGACGACAACTGCATCTTCGACGACAATCCGTTCCAAGAAGATGCGGACCAAGACGGCATCGGTGATGTCTGTGACGATGACTGAGGGACCGCGTCGAACTCAGGATTGTTGAGGCCCTATTGGGCCAGGAGTTCTCAAACGCGTCATGAACGTTCACTTCAATCGCTTTCTCGGTATCGCCGTTATTCTGTGTCTTTTGCCCATCAGCATCGATGCATGTTCTGACATCTCGACGGAACGTGCTCGCGAGACCATCGCTAAGAAACACCTGGCTCGCGCGGATCAGAATCTCCTCGATGGCCGGCTCCGGATCGCCGAAGCCGGCTACTCCTCTGTTTTGCGGCTCAATCCCCTGCATCCAGTCGCTCGCCGAGGGCTCGCCCGCGTACAGGCATCACGGGTCTCTACGCAGTCGAACACCATCGACCAAAACAGCGTCTTCACCTTCGCTGAGCGCTTCGAATATGCCGTAGAGAAGGACCCTGATTACGGCCCGACATATCGAATTGCTTTGGGCAAGATCTACCAGGGGTTGGGCAATACCAAGACCGCTCTAAAATGGTTTACCGATGCCATCGAGAGCGACCCCGAGAATGCCCGAGCCTGGCGCTTACACGGAGCGATCCTGTCTCAGCGGGGTGAACTCGATGAGGCGATCAAGAGCCTGGAGAAGAGCGCTAAGCTCAATCCAAAGGATGGGCAGACGTCTTTCTTGATGGGGGTCATTTTAAAGAAGCAAAAGAAGGTGCCCGAAGCGGTCGCCCAGCTCGAAACCGCCGCCAAGACCGTGCCCACAGCCTCGACGCTTTTCGAACTCGGAGACGCATACATTCAAACCGAGAAACCCGATAAGGCCTACCAGGTCCTCAATGGGGCCCTCCGCGCACCAGGCTCCAAGGAGATCGCCACTTCGATCTCGGCAAGCTTGGGCGTCGCCGCCTTTCGAACGAAGCGATACACAGAAGCGGTTCGATACCTCCAAGCAGCGGCCAAGCAGAGCCCGACCCCGGGTGTGCTGCTCAATCTCGCAGTCGCGCATCAAGGGATGAACAATCACCCCGAAGCCCTCAAGCTCCTGCAAGGAATCTACCAGCAGCAGCCCACGAGCACAGACGTCAATATTCGGCTCATGCTCTCCTTGGCACAGACGCAGAAAGTAGAAGCTGCGCGGCAAGTCGGCGCGCGCTACCTCGCCTTTGCCCAGAAGAATCCTCAGATGGCCAAGGGCGCCGAACAGGTGAAGAAGCTGATGACACAATTGCCGCCAAAGCAGCCGAAGATGAGGATGCCGCCACCTCAGCCCATGCCGATGCCTAAGTAGGCCTGAAATCCGACAGTCGAACCCGCTGCCTGCGGGCGCCCCAGACGCCGGGTACGGCCTCGAATTGACCAGGGCACGGCGTCTTACAACGGCGACAGCGACCCGCTGCGTCAAAGCCCCAATCACTCAAGACATACCGGTCGCGCCCCACGAGGGTATGACCACATTCATGGCAGTAGGTACTCTGCCCCACCGGGTCGTGCACATTGCCCGTATACACATGTCTGAGTCCCAAAGCCTTGGCGATTCCACGGGCGCGCTGCAGCGTCTGAGCCGGCGTACGCCCACGATCCTTCATCCGAAAATCTGGATGAAAAGCCGAGAAATGGAGGGGGACATCGACCCCCAGTCGGTCCACCACCCACTCGCACAGCGCCGTGATCTCGCGCTCTGAATCATTGGCCTCGGGAATCAGCAAGGTGGTGATTTCCAACCAGGTTTGGGTCTCGTGATAAACGTATTCCAGCGTCTCTAAAACCGCCCCCAACTTGGCGGTGCACAATTTCTTGTAGAAGCCGTCGGTGAAGGCTTTGAGGTCGATGTTCGCGGCGTCCATTTTGGCGAAAAAATCCCGGCGAGCACGAGGCGCAATATAGCCGGCCGTCACGGCCACTGTGCGCACCCCATGGGCATGACAGGCATCGGCCGTATCCAGGGCATACTCCATGAAGATCACGGGGTCATTATAGGTAAACGCCACGCTGCGACAGCCCAAGGCATCAGCCGCGCGGGCGATGAGTGCCGGTGGAGCCTCGTCTTGCAGGGTGTCCATTGCACGAGATTTACTGATGTCCCAGTTCTGGCAAAACGTGCAGGTCAAATTGCAGCCGGCCGTCCCGAAACTCAGAACTGGGGTGCCTGGCAAAAAGTGGTTGAGCGGCTTCTTCTCGATGGGATCGATACAATACCCACTGGAGCGACCGTAGGTGGTCAGCACCACCTGGCTGTCTTGATTGGCACGGACAAAGCACAATCCACGCTGCCCCTCTGACAGTCGACAATGCCGAGGACAGACATCACATTGCACCCGACCATCGTCGAGGGCATGCCAATGAATGGTGGGGTGCGCGTCAACCACGAGATTCAGTACAATGAATCCGTCGGCTCTCGTCAAACGGACGGAGAGCTGGGGAGATCTCGATGCGCACGCGACCCGCCGCCGTCGCCGGCCTTTTCTACGCTGATGATCCCGCCGTCTTGAAGGCGGACGTCGTAGGCTATCTATCGGCCGCCTCGTGTCCGATGGCGTCGCCACCCAAGGCCCTCATCGTCCCCCACGCCGGTCTCGTCTATTCGGGGCCCATCGCGGGCACAGCCTATCGCTGCCTTCAATCAGTGGCCGACGCCATCCAACGCGTCGTACTCTTGGGACCAGCTCACCGCGTCGGGATTCGGGGGGTGGCCGCACCGACGGTCGATGCTTTCGAAACCCCCTTGGGGCCCGTGAACATCGATCAGCGGGCGGTGGACACACTCCTCGCGCTTCCGCATGTACATCGCCGGGACGACGTGCACGCACAAGAGCATAGCCTCGAAGTCCAACTCCCCTTCTTGCAGCACCTCCTGAGTGATTTCGAGTTGGTACCCCTCGTGGTGGGGCACGCGAGTCACGAAGAGGTCGCAGCGGTGCTAGAACTGCTCTGGGGCGGACCGGAGACCTTGATTTTGATCAGTTCAGACCTCAGTCACTTTCATGATTACGCCACCGCTCGCGCCCTCGACACAGCGACGGCCAAGAGCATCGTTGAGCTCGAGCCGGCAGGCCTTCATCACGATGCCGCCTGTGGCCGGATTCCCGTGGGCGGACTCATTCGAGTTGCCAAAAGACGGCGACTCCGAGCCACTCTGCTCGATCTACGGAACTCCGGCGACACCGCGGGTACGCGAGACCGCGTCGTCGGCTACGGTGCCTTCGCCTTTCATACACCATGAGTAAGAACCGTTTCGACCCACAGCAACGGGCCGCCCTCTTGGCCGCCGCCCGCAAATCCATCGTCTATGGCGCAAAGACGAAGGTGGTGTTTCCCCTCGATCTGGAGGATTGGGAATCGACTTTTCAAGCTCATGGGGCCTGCTTCGTCACCCTTCGCAAAGAGGAACGATTGCGTGGATGCATTGGGAGTCTTCGCGCCTATCGGGCTCTGATCGAAGACGTGGTGAACAACGCCTACGCCGCCGCCCTCCAAGACCCGAGGTTTCCGTGTGTTCGCCCCGATGAGGTGGGCGACCTCTCCATCCACCTGTCGATTCTGGGGCCGGCCAGTCCAATTGATTGCGGCGACGAGCCCAGTCTACTCGCCACGATCCGCCCTGGCGTCGATGGTCTCATCTTGGCCGACGGTCCACGGAGGGCCACATTCCTGCCATCGGTCTGGGCGCAATTGCCAACACCACAGGCGTTTGTTCACGCCTTGAAGCAGAAGATGGGAGTCTCCCCTGATTACTGGTCGGATACGCTCCGCGTGTCTCGCTATGGGGTGGAGTCTTTCACTGAGGACGGCAACGCATAGGAGACGGTTGCGTCGGCCACCGGCGCCGGATTCCCCTCGCTATAGATGCCCACGGCCACCATCGCGGACCGCTTGCCGAGTTTACGAATCGTCGCGCGCGCCTCGAGGTCAGCCGGGGGGGGTCGCTGCAAGAAGTGGATATTGAGTTGGGTGGTCACGGCATTAATGTCGAGACCGATCTGACCCAGCATGGCGATGAATCCCGCCGTATCGGCCAAAGTCATCATGGTAGGCCCAGCAATGGTTCCGCCCGGGCGCAATTGCCGCGGGTGGAAACGCATCGTGACCACAGCCCCCTTTTGATGAATCGCATCCACCCGAAAAGCGCGATCAAAGTTCTCGAAATGCGACGCCATGAAGGCGCCGACGACATCGGCGTTGAGATGACCCATCGCTCATTGATGCCCGCCCCGCCTCCAGAGGTCAATGCCCGGCATTCACGGCCCACCAAAGCCCTCGACACCAAAGACACAAGCGCATGTATTCACTAGATATTTAAGTTTTTGTTGGCAAAACAGTGAATACCGTTTACACATTTAGTGAATGGTATTTACGGATTGGCTGTGACGACTCAAACGATCACCCCCCGCGCTCGACGCCGCGCAGAGAACCATCAGAGAATTCTCTCCGTCGCCATGGATATGGTCATCGAGGGTGGATTGGATGCACTGAGCGTGAACCAATTGGCCAAACGCATCGACTTCACGCCGGGTGCCCTCTATCGCTATTTCGATTCCAAGGAAGCGTTGCTAAGCGCATTGACCACTGAGATTTTGGGGACGCTGCGAACCAAATTGGCCGAGGCTGCTCAGCTCATGGAGACGAGTGATGGCATCGGACAAGTCTACGCCATCTGTGCTGCCTACCGAGCCTTCACCCACGACGCACCCCATCGATTCGGCATGTTGTCGATGATGTTGGCTGAACCTCGAACCGTCTTTAAGCGAGACGAGATCGCCCAACCCACGATGGACGCCATGGTCGGCGCTTTGGCCCCACTCGCCCAAGCGCTCGAGGTGGCCCAGATCGAGAATGCGGCCCTGCGTGCCACCGCCCTGTTCGCCGGGATTCAAGGGGTCTTCAATTTGCACAAGCAGGCCCGTCGTGCCCCCCATCTCTTCGATGTCGATACCTTGGCCGAGGAGATGATCAGATCGCTGCTCGTGGGATGGGGCATCCCCCATCAGGCCATCGACGATGGGCGTGCTCGAGTGCAATCAATCGAACCGATTCAAAACCTCATTGGAGACTGGTCATGAGCCTCAGCCTCATTCTCACCTTCGGCATCGGCGTGTTCACCTGGACCCTCGTGGAATACGTTTTCCACCGCTGGCTTGGACACGACCCTCGGTTTCGCCCCAATTTCTTCTCGGTGGAACACATCCGGCATCACAGCAAGGGCAACTATTTCACGCCGTTTCGGGTGAAGGTCCTTCAAGCTGGGGTCGTGGGTGGCTTATTGACACTACCGGCCGGTTTCATCGGCGGTTGGGCCCATGGCGGCATCTTTGTCCTGGGATTAGTCGGCATGTATCTGGTGTATGAAGGCTGCCACTTCTATTCGCACTCTTCGGCCGGACACGGGCCCTATGGTCGCTGGATGCGCCGCCACCACTTCTACCACCACTTCGAAGACCCCAAGGTCAATCATGGAGTGACCTCACCCCTCTGGGACCTCGTGTTCGGGACCTATCGACGCGTGGAAACCGTACGCGTACCGCGCCGACTCAAGATGCGTTGGCTGACCGATCCGAGTTCGGGTGAAGTTTGGCCAGGCCTGCAAGAAACCTACTCGGTGTACGGACGCTGACTGTCGTCCACGGTCGGATCCTAGCTAGGGGACGCTTCGTCCTCGGCCGAATCTTCTTCGACCCGGACTTCATCTTCGAAATCTGCCTGGTGGGGCTCTGATTCAGACCCCTCGATGAGCTCTGCGTACTGCTCCTGAATACGGCTCAATTCTTCATTCGTGTACTTGGCCACGCGCGCTATCACCCCCATCTCTGGCGCTCGAAGGTGACCGCTTTCGCCGTAGCGAGCGGTGCGGACCGGCATCGAAAGTCCCCGCCGTCGAATCGAAGGCAATGGTCAATGGTCCCGCGCGCGTCGTCTTGAACTCGCGCTGGCGCGTCCCGTCCGACATCACGACGTCGGCGTACAATCGCGCCTCTACATTGACCCTCGCAACCCCCGTTTCCAACGCCCCAGCAATCAACGCGTCCCGCTCTTCTTCGAGCTCTTCGTGTCGCTCCTTCAACTCGAGGAAGCGCGCGTAGCCTGCAGCATGCTGGTCGCGCTCTTCCTGAGGGAGATCACTATAGCGCGCGCGGTCGCCAAAGTAGAGCGAGACGGGTTCTATAATCTGCTCAATGTCTCCATCTACGTCATCTAGGACCTGATCCAAAATCTCGACTCTAAAGTCTGTGCCGGGTTCCACGTAGGTCACGACGCCCAAATCTGACCCGAGGTGATTGACTGCAATCCCGGCCAGTGCCACGGCGCGACCGCCCACCATACGCTCCGCCTGAATCGTGCCCAGGCTACGCACTTTTGAGTTGGTGATCCCACGCTCGATCACCACGTCGCCAATCGCGGTGACCTCACTGCGGTTCAAATAGCGAGCAACCACCCCGCCACCGGCACGAATCACGCCACGGCCTTGGCCATTGACGCCCCCGACGAAAACCGCCTTCTCGACACATTCGATTTCAGCAGCACCCACGGTTCCCATGACCTCGAGACTCTTGCACACGATCGAATAGTCATCCTGCACACTGCCTTTGACGATCACGTGCCCATCGAAGCGAATATTCCCGGTGCTGATATCGACATCGCCCTCGATCTCGTAGATGGGCACTACGGACAAAACCCCGTCGAGGAGGAGTGGTCGCCCACCGGTTTTCGCCTGATAGCGAGTCCCATCTGAGTTCATTTCGACGCCGTCACCGGCCTGTAACGCCAACGGGGGAACCGAGTCAGCCCGGACAATCTCACCGGAAAGGTTACGCCCGTCTACGCCGGGGCGAGGGGCTGTAACCGTGGCCAAAAGATCACCGGTGGACACCGTCTCTATCCGGGTTGCATTCTTGAAGTCTATGCTCCCCTCCTCTTCGGCGTTGCCCTGGAAGACAGCCTTTCCACTGACATCGACTGCGTAGCTGACTTCGCCTGGTGATGCCGGCCGAGCCGGCCGGCCACGGGCGATGACCCCGCGTTTACCCACTTCTACATCGGGCGTCTTGG
>Ga0115011_10002758_pt1 | contig 12098 bp, 9 predicted proteins | sample TroAtlMetagenome_2_FD_88705 | JGI IMG/M metagenome (GOLD analysis project Ga0115011, IMG submission 88705) | Marine eukaryotic phytoplankton communities from Atlantic Ocean - Tropical Atlantic ANT8 Metagenome | ecosystem: Environmental > Aquatic > Marine > Oceanic | place: Tropical Atlantic... | reverse complement strand
AGGATCCCTTAACGTGTGGCCCGCATGGGGATCGGGTAGGTTGCTTGAATCAGTGAGTAATTGCTGATCTAGAGGAATGGTTGCCCACGACAGAACCCGGCTTATCGGCCAACTCCACCTTTATTTGTGTAAGTGAAGCGTCTGCTTCACTTACCCTTTCTTTAAGCGCTCAATAATTTGAGTAAGTTATCCCAAGGTAACGGGCGCGATAAATAATATCCTTGTGCCCAGTCACAGCCGTTTTCTCGCAGATACGTCATCTGAGCTTCAGTTTCAACGCCTTCGGCAATAACGCGAAGATCGTAAAGCTTTGCCAAATTTTGAATAATCATCACCATTTTGTTGCGCGCTTCACGTTCTGAAAAGAGATCGTTAACAAATGAACGGTCGATTTTCAAACAATCGGCAGGGTAATGTATCAATTGACTGAATGCCGTGTAGCCGGTACCAAAATCATCGAGTGCTAAAGACACCCCTAATTCATCTAGTGCTTTTAGAGTTTCTAAACCGCTCACATCGTCGGCTACAAATGCGGTTTCAGTGACCTCGAGCTCTACGCATTCAGGGGCAATGCAATATTGCTCTAATAGCTGTTTTACTTGGGTAGGAAATACCTCATTATGAAGCTCCACACCCGAGATGTTAATGCAAATCTGCCCTTTAAAATCATGTTCTTTTTGCAAGACGACTAGCGCTTGAAAAGCATTTTCAATCACCCATAAATCAATTTCTTTGATAAGGCCGGTAGCTTCCGCAACAGGTATAAACTGGTCAGGGCCAATACCTTCAAGCTCAGGGCTAATACCTTCAAGCTCAGGGCTAATACCTTCAAGCTCAGGGCTTTGGCAGCGCAGCAGTACTTCAATCGCGACAATGCTGTTATCTTTACAGTCGAATATTGGCATATAAACTAAAGAGAAATGCGCGTCATTCAAAGCCTGCCTTAAGCCTTTCTCGATGCGTTGACGTTGGCGTAGCGTATCAGCTATATTTTGGGTGAAAAACTTAAAGCAATTACGACCGTTATGTTTTGCGTCGTACATTGCTGCATCGGCATGATGAAGTAATGTTGAAGGATCACAGGCATCATCGGGATAAACGGCAATGCCAATACTGGCATAAATCATATGTGTGACGTCATCCACTTCAAAACCGCCGTCGAAAATATTAAGAATACGTGTTGCCACGACACTGGCATCAAGAGGCGCTTTAATATTGGGCAATAATACAACGAATTCATCACCTGCTAGCCTTGCTAGGCTTTCCGTCTGCGGCTTTAAAAGCTGATCCGTAGGGCGGATTTCTTCCCAAAGTCGTTCACTGAACTCAAGTAATAGTCTATCGCCTGCTTCATGACCGTATTGGTCATTCACCTGCTTAAAATTGTCTAGGTCAATATACAATAAGCCAATGCGTTGTTTATCTTTCTCAGCTCGGGACAAGAGGCGCTCTAGATTGGTTTTAAAACTCCACCGATTGGGAAGGCCTGTCAACGTGTCGTAATAGGCCATCTTGCGAATATCATCATCATGCAATTGCATAATCGTCTGGTAGGCTTGTTCCTCGGAGCGTAAGGCGGCCAAGCAAATGGAATTTAGAGCCAACATGGTTAGGATGAACCGAATTGCTTCTACGAGTGAGTAGTTAGTCATCATTAAAAGAGAAGCAGGCGTAAACAGCAGTAGAATACTGGCCACACTAAAAATCACAAACCAAAATACAGCAGGCCAAAAGCGATTGATAAAAAGATTGATGGCAACAATAGGGTAAACCCACAGTAACCCAGTATTATTTTTACCGCCTGTAATGATTAAGCTCATTGATAAGAAGAAAAGAATACCACTTAGTATGGAGGCTGCACGCTCAACATTACCGGTACGTTTTAATAGATAAATATTGAGTAAGCCGACCAATGCGTTGACGATTAATATAGTGCCTAGGACTTCGGCGCCGTCGACTAAGCTAAAACTCCCTAATGCAAATAAGAAAATAACGCCTAATATAGTTAAAACTTGACAGAGCCTGTAGCGCCGTCGGTATCGTACTGCCAACATTTCTTGTTGGCCTGCTTTAATTTCACCGGTGTGAGTCATTATTACCAAGGCTTCATTAAGTATTAATATTAAGCTATTGCTGCTTAACAGTATTTACTATCAATGAGTCAATTTTTCTGATGTGTGTAAATAGGATAGACGACAAATCTACCCTATTCAAAGTGCGTGTTATTTTGGGAGATGAGGAGGAGCTGTATCAGCTAAGCTGTAACTTGGCTTCGGTGCTTTTTTCCGCCCAGTAGTTTACTTTTTCTAGTAGGTCTCGAACGTCGAAGGGTTTACTTAAATAGTCGTTCATACCAGCGTTAAAACAGTCTTCTCTGTCACCTTTCATGGCATTCGCTGTTAGTGCAATGATGGGAGCATTTACATACCGCTCGCCCGCCTCACCGCGACGTATTCGGCGGGTTGCTTCAAAACCATCCATGTCAGGCATTTGGCAGTCCATCAATATTAAATCAAAAGTCACTTTCATTTTCTTTAAGGCTTCTAATGCTTCAATACCTGATTTCGCACTCAAGGTTTTGTGGCCGCTTAAATGCTGTTTCACAATGACCTGGTTGATGTCGTTATCTTCAACAATAAGAATTTTACGTTTTTGTGCTGCGGTGTTGTGGCTATGAGCCGCACTTAGTTGGGGCGCTACTAGGCTATCGTCGCCCTCTTTTAGGATGATGTTAAAAGTGAAAGTACTGCCTTCGCCTTTTTCACTTTCTAAACGAATTTCACCATCCATAAGCTCACACAACTGTTTACTGATAGAAAGGCCAAGCCCCGTGCCACCAAATTTGCGTGTTGTAGACAGGTCTTCTTGGGTAAAGACCTCAAAAATTCCTGCTTGTTTTTCTTTTGCGATACCTATCCCCGAATCTTTGACTGCGCAGGTCAAGCGAAGCTTATCGCCATTGGTATGTTCTAAGGTGGTAGTGACGTCAATTTCACCCTTCTCGGTGAATTTAACTGCGTTACCAATCAAATTAGAGAGAATTTGCCGGAAGCGAACCGAGTCTCCGATGACCACATGAAAACCTTGAAGGTTAAAATGAAAATGAAGGCGAAGCCCTTTTTCTTGACACAAAATGGCGTATTGCGACTGCAAGCTTTCTAGGGTTTCTAATAAATCGAAAGGTTGATCATCTATTTGAAGTTGCCCAGCTTCAATTTTAGAGAAATCAAGAATGTCATTGACGATGTGCAGCAGGCCTTGAATACTGAAATTAGCAAGCGAGAGGTAGTGCTTTTGCTCGTCGTTCAATGGGGAATTCGATAGCAACTGCAGTACTCCAGAAATACCGTGAATAGGAGTACGTATTTCATGGCTCATACTGGCAAGGAAGCCAGATTTCATATGCGCTGACTCTTCCGCTTTTTGCTTCGCATCTTGCAAATAACGCTCGGCTTGTCGCTGTTGTGTCACGTCTTGTTGAAAACCAATATAGTGGGTGACTTCGCCTCCAGACTTTACTGGAGTAAGTATAAGCCTGTTGTAGAAAGACGTTCCGTCTTTACGGTAGTTAAGTATTGTGGTTTCAACAGGTTCACGGTTTGCAATCGCTCTGCGAATCAATGTTGTTGCATGGCTATCAGTACCCTCACCCTGCATCAGCCTGCAATTTCTACCAATAATATCTTCTTTACTGTGCCCTGTAAGACGGTGAAATGCATTGTTAACATAAATTATTGGCTGGCCTGTGCGTTTTATGTCTGAAATAACAATAGAAACGGTAGCTTCATCCATGGCGTGATTGAGAATTTGTACATGACTTTCAAGGGAGCGCTGGGTGCTATAATCAACCCCAACGAAAATAGCGCCTTTAATATTATGGTTAGCATCTTCAAGTGGCGTATTGGTCCATTTAATATGCTTTTCTAGTCCGTCTTCTACCGAGAAGTGTTTTAACTCTCCAGAAGATTTATTAATGAGCTTGTTGAGAATGTACTTAACCGTACCCTCACGTTCTCCGTACTGATCTTCACAAAAAGCATCGAAGCGTTTGTTGCTTAACATCACGCGATGCTTATCATCTACCACTAAGAGCATATCTCCCATCGAATCAATAACATTAGAAAACTGTTCATTCGATAATGACATCTCTGCAAGATCTGATATTAAAGTATCAAACGCACTGCGAATATTAGCTAATTCTCGGGCTTCTTCTACAATCACTGGCTCTTGAATATCGGTATCTTTAATACGATTAACAATGTCTTTATAAAGGGTTGAAAGGGTATTCTCCGCAAGCAGCGCAGTGGTACGAATCATGTGAAAATTAACTAAGATAATACCTATAATAATAGCCAACATGAGTAGTGCTAACCAATACAAACCTTTTAGGGCGTTGCCGATAGGTTTAATGCTATACAGGGTTAAGTTCTGATAGCGAGAGTCCTGCAACACATAGCCCATGGTATCCACGTCACTAAACGGAGTGCCTGGAATGATAAATTCAGGATCACTGCTGAAAAGTACTAACCCATTTTCATCAGTCACGACTTGGTTAGTTAGTCGAGGGTAGGGGGCTAATAAGGCTTGAAGGCTTTCCACGTACATGACTAGCGCACCTTCTGCAGCGCCGCTTAGCAAAACAGGCACTGAAAAAAGCACCCCATTTTGGGTGATTGAAGAAAATGATAGCGACGCGCCAAGGGTCTTTTGCTGCCATGCAGTATCCAGTTTTTCAGAAATAGAATGACTCCAATTTTTCTGAATAACCATTTCGCCGGAAAAGTCGTATAACGCAAATTCTACATTACGGGTTTGGGTTAACTTTAACGATCTGAAGAACATAGGGAGATAATTATCCCGCTGTTCTAAATCCACCAGTGAGTTGATAATAATATCGTTAGACGCAAGGTCAGATAACTGCCGGGTGGTATCATTAACAATGAAAGAAAGATCTTGCTTTAAGCCTTCAATAGACTGTTTTTGAACGCTCTCAATTTGCTGCTTGGCAAAAAAGAAGGTAAACGCAAAAAGCATTAACGCTACAATTAAAATTAACCCAAACAAGCGGGGCAGCATACTGGTTAATAGGCGCTTTCTAAGCGGTGGTGGCTGGAATTGCATTACTGATTTTCCAGAACGACCAAGTTACCTTTTTTATCAAATGAAGCCATAAAATAGTCCTTAGCCATTAATGCGTCATGCTGTGTGGGGGTAAATGCTGGGTCATAAGTTTTCAATGCACCGTCGAAAGTACCTAAGTCTTCTAATGTGTTTCGTAGCGCATCTACATCCGTGGTACCCGCTTTTGTTACCGCTAATGCTAGCATATTAACAAGGTCATACGCGTGCGCAATGCCTGTAACCGCGTGAATAGCTTCAGGAGCGATTAAGCCATATTTGCGGTGGTAAGCCTCTAACAACTGCTGGGCTTTTGCGTGCTTCTGATAATCAAAATGAAATGTTTGCAATACCGACAAGTTCAGTAAGTCGGGCTCTACATTTAAACGCTCTATAAAGTTGCCTGAAGCAATGCCCCAATGGGAAACAACAGGGAAAGCTGTGAGGTTTTGGGCGGCTAATTCGTTCACTACCAACGCACCTTCAGGTGCATTAGCAACTAAAACGATGGCTTCTGCTTTGTCTGACTTGATAGCAGATATATCTTCTTCAAATTTCTTCTGTTGCCAGTTAATCCAGCGGGTAGTGGTTATGGTGATTCCCATTTCGGCCGCAGCCAAGCTGAGCGATGTCTCGTTAGAGCGCCCCCACCCAGTACGTTCTAAAACCAGTGCTACACGTTTAATACCGCGAGAAGCAACATGCTGAATAAGTACTTTTCCCGCCTCGGCGTCACGGACTGACACGCGAAATACATTGTTGGGAGTATATTGGTTGTCTACCACTTGCGTGCCCGCCGCCCAAGGAACGAGATAAAGCAAATTAAGTTGATGAACAGTCTCAAGCTCGGCCAATGCCACAGGGGTATGTACGCCTCCTATTACCGCGATTAAATCGCTATTGGTGGCGAACTGTTTAATATTGTGAATACCGCGGGCAGGGTTGCCTCTGTGATCTTTCAAGAGGATATCAACCGGACGGCCTAGCAAGCCCCCCTTTTTATTAATTTCATCTACCGCAAGTTCAACGCCTCTTTTTATGGCTACACCACCGTCCACGGCAACAGCCGAAAAGTCAGCGTCTATACCAATATAGAGTGGTGTAGACGTCTCACTGCCGTTGGAGTGAAAACTTAACATCAATAACGTTAAGAGCCAAAATGTGAAACGTAAGCGCATAAAATCTTGAAGTTGAGGATAAGGCTTGTAATTGTATAGCATTAATTGGTTAGTTTTACCTTCCAAACCTTATTCTTTCGTCTATTTTTGTTTAATTATTAATCATTCATAAACCGAATTTTTAGCAAGGTTTTGTTAGGCGAAAAACAGCCTTAAGTGAGTTATATTACTGCAATTAGTTCGCAGATTGACGATCTTGGACTGGGGTGAATTGGTAGTATCGCTTAAACTCTCTGGAGAATTGCGATAGGCTGTTGTAACCCACCGCTTCGGCCGCGTCTCCCACTCGATGACCTAGCGCGATTAACTCTCTGGCTTTAGACAATCTAAATTTCTTTATATATTGGACGGGTGAGTCCAGCACGACATCACGAAATGCGCGGTGGAAACCAGATACACTCATGTTCACACTCGCAGCAAGTGAATCTACATTTAATACCGATGCATAGTCATCATGAATCGTTCGTAATGCTTGTGCGACTCTCGCATAGTGGCCGTTGTCAGTTAATCCACATAGTACGTGACCAGCTGGGCCATTGAGAACATAGTATACAATTTCTCGCACAAAACCTGCGCCCAGTGCCTGTGCACTATTACCGTGTGTTAATGCTTGTAGTAGTCTGCGTGTAGCATCGGTAATATTTTCATCTAATGACTGCTGACTGACTGTAAACGTAGGGGCGGGGCTGTTTTTTTCCTTGTCGTCACGCCATTGGGAAAGCTCTACCAGTAACGATGCGGGAATATCAATGACCAAACCTAATATGCAATCGTCATTGTCTAAGGTGGCAGCACATTGCGCAGGCAAGGGCACACCGAAAACAATGTAATCGCCTTTCTTGTATTCGATTTCACGATTATCAACATACAAGCGTTTAGTGCCTTGTAACATGATAATAATACCCGACTGATAAAGTAGCGGCTGCTTGGGGCTTCCGTGAGGATCGCGGAAAACTCGCACTCCTTCTATATCCGTTTTGCTCACGCCATTCAGTGCCGATTTACCTTTAGCGTTTAAAAACTGTTTCAGAATTTGGCTTAAAAAAGCCAGCTCAGTAGTGGAAACTGGATTGTTTGTAGAAATAGGCAAATTTTTTCCAGAAATAGACGGTTTGTTTACACGTAATGGCACTATTATGCATTAACACAGGCATGCAATGACAGAGGAAAGACCATGAAATTTTCATTTAGCAACCCAACTCGCATTCAATTTGGCCAAGGACAAATTGGCTCAATCAACACCCTTATTCCAAAAGACAGCCACGTTCTTGTGTTGTTTGGCGGCGGTTCGATTAAAAAGAACGGCGTTTACGACCAAGTAGAAAAAGCATTGGAAGGCTATAACTGGGAATCTTTCGGTGGCGTTGAACCAAACCCAACCATTGAAACTCTAGACAAAGCTGTTGCCCTAATCAAAGAAGCTGGTGTTGACTATATTCTCGCGGTAGGCGGTGGTAGCGTGATTGATGGCGCTAAGTATGTGGCGGCAAGTGCCGTGTATGACGGCGACGGGTGGGACATTCTAACTGGAGAGCACAAGGTTGATAAGGCACTACCTATTGGCGCTATTCTAACCTTGCCGGCAACAGGTTCTGAATCTAATGGTGGCTCTGTTATTAGCAAGAAAGCGACTAAGCAAAAGTTGGCGTTTATGTCTCCGTTAGTTTATCCGCAGTTTGCTGTATTAGATCCAGATGTAATAAAAAGCCTTCCGCATCGCCAGGTAGTTAACGGCTTAGTGGATGCCTTTGTTCATGTTTGCGAGCAATACTTAACCTTCCCGCAAAATGCTCCGGTTCAAGATGGTTACGCTGAAACCTTGCTAAAAACCCTAATTCAACTTGGCGGAAAAATTGATAATAAAGATGACGCATGGCGCGCTAACCTTATGTGGTCAGCAAACCAAGCACTGAACGGCCTCATTGGTTCAGGTGTTGCGCAAGATTGGGCTACGCATATGATAGGCCACGAACTCACGGCACTTTATGGTGTAGATCATGCTCGTTCATTGGCGATTGTTCAGCCGTCACTACTACGGGTTCAACTTGAGACCAAATCAGCGAAGTTAACGCAGATGGGCCAAAACGTGTTTGGTTTAGCACAAAGCGATGATATTGCTCTTCGCACTATCGATGCTATAGAAGCGTTCTATCAAAGCCTTGAAGTGGCTACCCAGCTTACCGAGCATGAAGGCGACAAGCAAAGTGCAGTGAATGCCGTGCTAGAAAACTTAAAAGGAAATAAGATGCTTTCCCTTGGCGAAACGGGTGCTATTACCCCAGAGGTAAGTGAGCAAATTCTTAACTTGGCGGTGGCTGAGTAATACCTATCTAAAAGTGGGCTATCACTTTATATACAGCCCGCCTTCTGATTGTGTATTGATACAAACTGGCACGATTCTACTATTAACAAGGTAGATGAAGTGTCGGTTTGTTTTTTAATTATACAACAGAAGTATGATTTTCAATTCCGTTTGCGCTTTCTGAGTTCGTTTATTAAGTTTAAAGAAGGCAAGGCGTATATCACGCCAGCGCAGATGGGAGTTAGCTTGCAAAGAAATTATCCCCCTTCCATTATTGATGTGGAAGCCAGTGGGTTTGGTGCCCGTAGTTATCCTATTGAAATAGGGATAGTGCGCTATGATGGTGCAAAGTGGTGCAAACTCATTCGTCCCGTTGATAGTTGGGTTCATTGGGATCAAGAAGCAGAATCTTTACATGGTATCACCAGAGCCATGTTGAACACTTACGGCGTTTGCCCGGTCAAAGTGTGTCACGAGCTTAATGCCTTTCTAAGCAATACCATTGTGTATAGCGACGGATGGGTGGTAGATAACCCTTGGCTCATAAAACTTTTTGCAGCAGCCTCGGTTCAAATGTCTTTTTCATGTCGAGCATTGGAGTATGTCTTGAGCGAACCTCAAATGGCGCTTTGGCATGACGTAAAAACAGATATTGAATCGCAAAGCGACGATCGCCGCCATCGAGCAAGTACCGATGCGAAAGTTATTCAAAGTACGTATGTGGAAACTCGTAATAAAGTGGAAGCGGCAAAGCACAAAAATTAGTACCAGCTTTTAGTAATGCTTTATAAAATCAGAAAAAGTATTGAACACCTAACGTAAGCGCATTGTTTTCTTTGTCTCCCACCTCTCGATGTTCAAATTCTAACGCCATATTCAAACCGCTCTCGTCACCAACTAGCCAACCTAATCGAGTAAACGTGCCTAAGTCTTCAGGTATGTAGCGCCATTCAGGATAGTATTGCAAAGGTGAGTGAGTCGTATTAAACGACGCATATACTTGCTGTTCAAAAAGTAGCGTTAAAGCACGCTGGGCGCGAATAGAAAGTTGACTGTTTTTGCTGGCGTTAAAGTGATTATCGTAGCCAGGTATGGATTCAAGGCGCGTTTCATTAAAGCGACTTTTAATTTTCCACTTTGCTATTTTCTCGCTTTTGAACACGATGGGGCCGTAGTAGCCATCCCAATCAGCAGCTTTCCAATCAGCTGCCTCGCTGTAAGTGGCACTCAAAGGGGCAAGCAATATTAAACAAACCACGCAAGTTGGGTAAGTTTTCATGAATAAATTCCTAGTCGAGTGAGACAGCGTAAACGTGTTCTTTTGAATACCGATTATTATAAATTTAAGTGGTAGCTTCAAAGCCACAAGGGTTTTGTTCGCCCTAAGTGCCTAACTTTATCTTAAAAAAATGACACAAAACTGAAACAAAAAATTAGAGCTGAATAGTAAGTGTAGTCTTTTATCCAAAAGGTGAAAAATAAACTTGTTAGATATTTCTATTGTGAACTAACTTTTAAAGGGTAGTAGTAAGACTTACTTCAATTGAGTGGGCAAAGCAGTACTTTCAAATAGGGAACATGGCCGGAGGTGAGTGATGCAAACGGAATGGGAATTTGAACGAAAGTTTTTAGTAAGTTATGTGCCAGAAGGTTTGTTAGATACACGAAAACCTGTGGCAATTAGACAAGGTTATTTAGCCACCGAGCCGGATAAGCATATTCGAATTAGGGACGAAGGTGGCAACTACACCATGGCCGTTAAACAAGGTGTTGGCCTTAAACGCAGAGATACGCGAATTGCGTTGGACTCTGAGCAATTTGCTGATTTATGGCCGTTAACCCAAAACATGCGGGTGGAAAAGCAGCGATATCGTATCGACTTTTTTGGTGCACAGCTGGTGGTAGACATTTTCACCGGTAATTTAGCACCTTTGAAAGTGGTGGAAGTTGAATTTGACAGTGAAATGAGCAGTCGACAGTTTTTACCGCCAGATTTCGCTGAAACGGAGGTGACCCATAAGAAAGAATTTCAAAATGTCGCGTTAGCGCGATTTGGTTTGCCTGATATGGTTATTGCAAGCGGTAGTATGAATAGTGCTTCTATTTTTGCAGGATCCATATAGTCCTATATAGCCATTATATAATCACTATGTAGCGAAGAAACTGCCTAGATATGGCCTAAAGATAGCCAAGGTTAAATAGATAAATATCTGAAATTAAAAAGGGTCGCTTTACTTTATAAAGTGAAGCGACCCTTTTTCTGTCTTTAGCTTTCAACAGCCTTGAGCTAGGTAAACAGCCTTGAGCTAGATAAACAGCCTTCGGCAGACTATACCGATGAACGAAGTGCTTCAGCTTTATCAGTCGCTTCCCACGGGAATGCCTCACGGCCGAAGTGACCATATGCAGCAGTAGGTAAGTAAATAGCACGCTCTAAATCAAGCATTTTGATTAGCCCATAAGGGCGTAAATCGAAATGTTCACGTACCAACGCCACTAAGGTTTTCTCATCAACCACGCCAGTACCGAAAGTATCAATGCTAATAGAGGTTGGCTCGGCAACACCAATGGCGTAAGAAACTTGAATTTCGCAACGCTTAGCTAGCCCTGCAGCAACAATGTTCTTAGCAACATAACGGCCAGCGTATGCTGCGCTTCTGTCTACTTTTGAAGGATCTTTACCAGAGAAAGCACCACCACCGTGACGGGCCATACCACCGTAGGTATCTACAATGATTTTACGACCAGTTAAACCACAATCACCAACAGGTCCGCCAATAACGAAGCGACCGGTAGGGTTAATGTGAAATTGAGTGTTGCTATTAAGCCACTCGCTAGGAAGCACCGGTTTAATAATTTCTTCCATTACTGCTTCACGTACTTGTGCAGTAGAAACAGAATCACAATGCTGCGTAGAAAGTACTACCGCATCAATGCCTACAGGCTTGTCGTTTTCGTACTTAAAGGTAATTTGGCTTTTCGCATCTGGGCGCAAAAAGTCTAGCTTGCCAGACTTTCTTACTTCAGCTTGTTTTTGAACCAAGCGGTGAGAATAAGTAATTGGCGCTGGCATCAGTACGTCAGTTTCGTCACTGGCGTAACCGAACATAAGGCCTTGGTCGCCTGCACCTTGTTCTTCTAAACTTTCGCGGTCAACACCTTGGTTGATATCTGGCGACTGTTTACCGATAGCGTTTAACACTGCACAAGAGTCAGCATCGAAACCCATATCAGAATGAACGTAGCCTATGTCTCTTACGGTTTTACGTGTAATTTCTTCAATATCAACCCACGCTGAGGTAGTGACTTCACCACCTACTAATACCATTCCGGTTTTAACGTAGGTCTCACAGGCCACGCGGGCACGAGGATCTTGCTCTAGAATAGCATCTAGAACCGCATCTGAAATTTGATCGGCGATTTTGTCCGGGTGTCCTTCAGACACAGACTCGGAGGTGAATAAATGCGTGGCCATACATGCTCCATAAGCGTTTATTGTT
>Ga0115011_10002756_pt1 | contig 12101 bp, 7 predicted proteins | sample TroAtlMetagenome_2_FD_88705 | JGI IMG/M metagenome (GOLD analysis project Ga0115011, IMG submission 88705) | Marine eukaryotic phytoplankton communities from Atlantic Ocean - Tropical Atlantic ANT8 Metagenome | ecosystem: Environmental > Aquatic > Marine > Oceanic | place: Tropical Atlantic... | reverse complement strand
GCCGTTCTTTGCATTGGCGGATCGTTTGGTGGTGGTAATATGTTTCAAGTGAATCAATCGCTCAATGCAGTTCAAGAGTCTATTCCTTGGTTAGGTGATCATTCTATGATCTTCGGTTGGAAATTCGATCATGCCTGGATCTTCGGTCTGATTATGACTGGACTAACTGGACTTGTGATTATTGGAGGTATCAAGCGGATAGCACAGACAGCGGAAAAAATTGTTCCTACGATGTGCGGAATTTATTTACTAGCCTGCATTGTAGTGCTTTTGAAACACATTGGAGAGATTCCGGCTGCTTTTGGAACAATTGTCGAGAGCGCCTTTAATCCTGGTGCGGCATGGGGTGGGTTTATTGGTGTTTTAGTAACCGGATTCAAAAGGGCGGCATTTTCGAATGAGGCGGGTGTGGGTTCGGCGGCAATTGCTCATTCGGCAGCCAAGACCAAAGAACCAGTACGAGAAGGAATCGTTGCGTTGTTGGAGCCATTCATTGACACCATTATTGTTTGTACTATGACAGGATTGGTCATCGTGATAACAGGTCATTATGCGGGCGGTTCGGCGGCTGAAGTGGCTGAGCCTTTTGCCGCTTCTAACAATGGTGCAGGGCTAACTTCTACTGTATTAGGATCGGAGATATCTTGGTTCTCACATATTCTGTCTATTGCTGTTGTATTATTTGCGTTTAGTACAATGATTTCTTGGTCATATTATGGTGAGCGTTGTTGGGCTTGGTTGTTTGGGGACGGTTCTTCGATGTATTATCGTGTATTGTTTTTAGTCATGGTTTTTCTCGGATCGATTATTACCTCAACCAACGTTCTCGATTTTGGTGATTTGATGATTCTTGGGATGGCATTTCCAAATGTACTTGGCCTGTACTTCCTTGCGGGTGGGGTGAAGAAGGATTTGGATGCTTATATGACAAAGCTTAAAAACGGCGAGTTTGATTCTGAAAAGGTCACTTAGCTGTTTTGCTGTTTTAAAATGGCTAAGCGGCAAACACAGGCCTCCGACGTGGTGGTGGTTGGGAGTTCAAATACAGATTTGGTCATTCAATCAGCCAAGTTGCCGGAGCCGGGTATGACTGTCCTTGGTGGGAGCTATCAGGTTGTTTCAGGTGGGAAAGGGGCTAATCAAGCTGTGGCAGCGGCACGAACCGGTTCGCAAGTTGTCTTTGTGGCAAATATTGGGCGCGATGATTTTGGTAATGATGCTTTGGCCCGGTTCGAAAGAGAAGGTATCGGCACACGGTTTGTCGTTCGAGACCGGAATACTCCAAGTGGCGTTGCTATGATTATGATAGGTGATAATGGTCGCAATCTTATAAGTGTGGCGGCTAGCTCCAACGATTGTTTGGCTAACGCTCATATTGAAAGAGCTAAGCCTGCATTTGCGAATGCGAGGTATTGCTTGGTCCAACTTGAGATACCACTGCCTACAGTTCGGGCAGCACTTCGTTTGAGTAAAAGCCAAGACGTGTTCACTATTCTTGATCCAGCTCCCTGTCGGCGTTTAGCCAAATCATTATTGCGACTGGTTGATCTTATTACACCAAACGAATTTGAGTTGGCTGAGCTGACCGGTATGCCTGTTAAAACTAAACGTAACATTGAGTGTGCTGGGGAGGAATTACTGCAAACTGGGGTTGGAGAGGTGATTGTTACCTGTGGGGCAAGAGGTGTGTGTCATTTGTCTGGTAAGGAGGCTGATTGGTTTTCTGCCCCCAAAGTGAAGGCAGTAGACACAGTTGGTGCCGGCGATTGTTTCAACGGTTCATTAGCTTCGGCGTTATCGAGTGGGTTAGGCATGGATGAGGCTATTAGGTTTGCGATTTTAACTTCAGCTCGTTCCGTGACTTTGCAAGGTGCGCAGTCGTCGTTTCCTAAGTTAAAACCAAGCAATTACCATTAGTTCTTTCGCTCTTTAGTATTTGTATGAACACTTGCTCCCTGAAGTTTAACTAGCTTTGAAATTTTTTCCTATCATCAGCCGAGAGCTACTCGTTGCATCCCGCCGTTTGGGGACGTACACCTCGCGTTTCTCCATTGCGCTGCTAGTTTTTTTTGTGATTGTCTACGTACTAATCATGGTTGTTGCGGATGGGTATCCGTTGCACCGAGCGGGAAGCGATATGTTTTTTGCTGTGTCGGGTATAATGATTTTTCTATGTAATATCGCTGGGATATATCTGACGGCAGATTGTTTAAGTGAGGAAAAGCGAAATGGCACATTAGGACTCTTGTTCCTTACAAATTTACGAGGCTACGAGGTGGTGTTGGGTAAAATGAGTGTGGGGACCATTCAGGCGGTACTTGGTTTGCTGGCTGCTGTTCCTATGTTGGTTGTACCGGTATTGATGGGAGGGGTGGATCCTATGTTGGTGCTTAGAATGGCCGTTGTATTGTTTGCCACTCTGTTTCTTTCGCTATCCGTTGGTATAGTATGTTCGGCAATTTTTAAGTCGTCGAAGGTAGCCACAGGTATGGCTCTTGGGATTATGTTGTTTCTCAATTTTGGTCCGGGTCTCATCTACGAGATTTTATATGAGATATTTGGTAGGATAATGGTAAGTGGTATAAGTGATATCTATATTTTTAGTACTGGCTATATTTATGCACTAACGTGTGAAGGCGGACTGGGTTTGGGAGGCCAAACTGATGTTGAGTTTAATATTTCAATGGCAGTCGTACTAGGGATTGCGATCTTGTCGATTCTGTTTGCCATATGGAAAACAGCCCGTACCTGGCAGGATCAACCAGTGAAGATTGTGACGGGTGTGGTTTCTCAAAAGAGTTCTAATGCCGCACATAGAAGAGCTAGAGTATTAGATAAAAATCCACTGCATTGGTTGGCAGCTCGAAAGAAATTTGGACCTGGGTTTGTATGGTTAGCTTTCATTATTGTTTTCACATTTATGATGATTGTGACTGATGGTTTTCAGTATTTGTTTGGATTCAGCAACTCTCGATATTCCGCAAGCGGCTCGTTTCTGATGACTTTGTGGGTCGTTTCTACAATGTTAAAATGGTGGATGGCTGGGGCTGCATGTGAGCGGTTTAGAGCTGATCGTGGGGAATCTGCTCTTGAATTATTATTGTCAACACCGCTTGAATATCAAGATTTTGCACGGGCTCACCAAGAGAGGATTAGATGGCAGTTTCTTTGGCCTGTCGTATTAATACTATGCTTAATTCCTTTTATGATGGGCTTATCTTCTGATGATACCTTGAAGTTATATATTGTTGGTATCCTCATGTTTTTCATTGATGTTTGGGCTACTTATTTTGTTGGCATGCACACAAGTCTTACATTACGAAAACCGGTTTATAGTTCATCGTTGGTTGTGCTGAAAATTCATATATTACCATATCTGATATTTTTAGTGCTTATTCTCATAGCGGCCACCACCAACAGCGGTATGGATGAAAACGGAGCGCTCGCAATTTGGTTTTTGGTAGGATTATTAAATAATGCTTTTTGGGTTGGTAGGGCTAATTTATTTCTTGGTGAAAAATTCAGAGAAACCGCAGCCAGGGCAGTAAGCCCAGGCTCATAATTCCATGTTTAATCTGCCTATTGTACAAAGAGAACTATTAATCGCCTCAAAAGGTTTGGGCTCTTGGTTGTGGCGGTGGATAGTGGCTATAGTGGGGGTTTTCTTTGGTGTGTTTTGGCTTTTTTTGAATTCTGGGGACTCTAAAGCAATGCAGGGAGATGTTTTTTTTGTGATTATGAGTTGGTCTTGTTTCACTTACTGCCTCTTGGCCGGGTTGTGGACTACAACAGACACGCTAACGCGAGAAAAAACCGATGGCACACTAGGGCTTCTGTTCCTGACGGACCTGCGTGGATACGATGTGGTTTTAGGTAAGATGTTTTCGGGTTCGCTTCGGTCATTTTACGGAGTGCTTGCTGTGTTACCTGTATTGGCTTTACCGCTGTTGATGGGAGGGGTGACCAATGCCCAGTTTTGGCGAACTGTCTTTGCGCTGCTTAACATTCTAATTTTTTCACTCTCCTGTGGAATATTCTTCTCAGCTATTTGTCGTCGAACAGGTCAGTCTATTTTTTGCACTTTATTATTGTTGTTAAGTATCACTTTAGCACCTTTGATTTACGGTTGGATGGGAGGAACAAATGAGGCGTTTAGTCTTATGAGTCCTGCAATTGCAATTTATCGAGCATATGTTCCCTTGATTGGCCCGGCATTGCCAGGGTTAGGGTGGTATCCGATGTGGATTGGCTGTGGTTTGTTTACTTCGATTTGTTTCTTGGTATTAGCTTCATGGATTGTTCCCAAGAGCTGGCAGGATCGTGAAGTTACGTATCGGAATAAACATTCTCTGGTAAAGAATGTTAATAGTCCTCGTTCGCTGAATTTGGATAGCAATCCCGTATCTTGGTTGGTGAATCGTAATGCCTCGATGCGACAGTCTCGGGTATTTTTGGTTTTGTATATTGCTGTAGCATGGTTGGCGATCACTGCCTACTCAGCTTTAGATGGCAGAGTCGAGCCGCCTGTTATTATTACTGGGATAAGTTTGCTGTGGCTGGGATCATTATGGTTTCGAATCGATCTGACTCGTCATACGGTGTCTTCTATTTCCGAGGCGAAAGAGTGTGGGGCGTTGGAGCAAATCCTTGTGACTCCTATGGATGAAAGACAATTTAGACGCGGGCACTTCCGTGCTATGGTTAGCTTTTGGATCTGGCCTTTAATTAGTCTTATAATGGCTCCCATTTTATTTATTTTCCTTCAAGCACTTATGCATCCGGAGATGTTAGATGAGAGTGGATTGATATTTGGTATAACGTTTTTAGGCTTAATGGTTGTTGGCCTGCCTGTGTTAAGCTTTTTTTTGGATATCTTCGCTTTGTACTTCTCTGGTTGCTGGTTTGCATTGCGAAATCATTCTTTTGGAAAAGCGTTTTGGAAAACCTTTGGGTTTGTTTATCTCTTGCCAACGGTAGGCTCAATATTTCTTTGTTTCATCGGGCAATTCGCTTGGCTTGTTACGGGTACTATTTTTATCGTTTGGCCTTTAACCAGTCTTCAGGGCAATTTTCGTCGCGTGGTTTCCGGTGAGTATGGTTTGCCGACTGTAATGAGAACTTCATCCCCTGATACAGCCAAAAACTGAGGATGTCGCTAGCCAATAAATCGACAGAGACTCTAGCTGTTGTAAGATAAAATTAGGGTGTTAACTCCCTAAGCTAGCGCCTTCTTAATTAATTTTCCGTGGACATCGGTCAGTCGGAAGTATCGGCCTTGATACTTAAATGTGAGCCTTTCGTGGTCTATACCTAAAAGGTGTAACATTGTTGCATGAAAGTCATGCACATGAACTCCGTCTTCGACAACGTTATAGCCGTAGTCGTCTGTTCGCCCTACGGCTGTGCCTCCTTTAGATCCGCCACCTGCCATCCAAAACGAAAAGCAGCGGCCATGGTGATCACGGCCAAAGTTGTCTTTTCCAAGTGAGCCTTGGCAGTAGTTTGTTCGGCCGAATTCTCCGCCCCAAATAACGAGTGTATCGTCAAGCATCCCGCGTTGTTTTAAATCTTTAACCAGTGCCGCTGAAGCTTGATCAGTCTCTCGACATTGGTTCCGTAGTCCGCCCGGTAGTCCACCGTGCTGATCCCAGCCTGGATGGTATAATTGAATAAATCTTACGCCACGTTCGGCCAGCCGTCGTGCTTGCAGGCAATTGGCAGCAAAACTGCCCGGTTTCTTTACATCATCACCGTATGACTTAAGGACTTGTTCTGATTCACTGGAGATATCAGTAACTTCTGGAATCGATGTCTGCATTCGAAATGCCATTTCGTACTGGGCAATACGTGATTCAATTTCCTTGTCTGGATTGTCTTCTAATTGCAGCTCGTGTAGTTCGCGTAGGCGATTCAGCATTAGGCGTCGACTATTGCGGTTTATGCCACTTGGATTTTGTAAATGTAGTACAGGGTTGGCTCCTGAACGGAATCTAATGCCCTGGTTTTCTGATGGCAAAAAGCCGCTTCCCCAAAGTCTTGAGACGAGCGGTTGACCTCCTTTACCCTTGGTGGTCATCACGACAAAGGAGGGAAGGTTATCGTTCGTGCGGCCAAGGCCGTAGTTTAGCCACGCTCCAATACTCGGTCGGCCTGGAAATTGTGAACCAGTTTGCATATGAGTTACACCCGGCCCGTGGTTTATTGCTTCGGTATGCATTGAACGCACAAGGCATATGTCATCCGCTATACTGGATACGTGGGGCAGGGCATCACTGATTTCAAGGCCGCTTTGGCCATGGGGAACAAATTTGAATGGTGAGCCGGCTAGAGGTAAAGATGCCTGATTTCCGGACATTGCTGTTAAGCGTTGGCCTTGCCTAATCTCTTCAGGAAGTTCGGTTCCATGTTTTTTGATTAAGGTCGGCTTAGGGTCATAAAGATCAAGCTGTGATGGGCCTCCACTTTGGAAGAGGTAAATTACACGCTTAGCTTTTGGAGCAAAGTGAGAGGTGCCAAGCACGCTACGACTATTAGATGCACCTAGAAGTGCTTCGGGCTTAAGGAGACTGCTAAGTGCAATCCCACCTAGTCCCATGCCAAATGAATTAAGGAAATGGCGTCGGCTCATGCCGAATGTAGATTCATAACCTGTACAAAAAGGCGTTTTCATTCTTTTAAAACCTATCGTTTAACAACTGCTTCATCGAAATTCATAAGTGCTTTGGCAAGTACTCCTGCCGCAGCTACTCGTGGCTTATCCAGATCCTTTGCATTAGGACTAGCCCCGACTCCTAGGAAAGCATCTGTAGCTTTGGTGTCTTTTTTGAAATTAGCCAACTGTTCATTGTATAGTTTTTTCATTAATACAATTTCACGTACGGATGGTTCTCGGCTTGTGAGCTTGCGGAACATGTCATGAATAATGGAATGAATGTTGTCGCCGTGTTCTCGGACCATAGATTCGCCAATTTTTCTAGCTGCCTCAACAAATTGTGGCCCATTCATTAGGACCAGCGCCTGTAGTGGAGTGGCAGTGGTCTCGCGTTTTGCCCTGCAGACATCTCGTTTGCTGGCGTCTAGCGCCATCATCACCGGTGCTGGTCCGGTACGTTTCCAGAATGTATAAACACTTCGCCGGTAAAGTCCTTCACCTTTGTCGTGTCCCATTGGCTTGAATGACTCGGTTAGATCGTAGGGTTTGGATCCGCCTCCACCCATACGAGTGCTTATAAGTCCACTTGTGTTTAGTGCATTGTCGCGGATCATTTCTGCAGTAAGTCGGTATCGCGGTGCTCGGGCTAATAAATTGTTTTCTGGATCGCTTGCTTCGAGCGAGGGTCGAGTGAGGCTTGATTGCTGGTAGGTGGCTGACATAACGATCTGCTTAAGTAGCCTTTTTACGTTCCAGTCGTTCTCCATGAAATCGCTTGCGAGCCAGTCCAGCAATGCTGGATGCGATGGTCGTTTTCCTTGTGTTCCAAAATCTTCTGGAGTTCGAACAAGTCCATTGCCAAAACAAATCTGCCAAAAATGATTTACTGCGACTCTAGAAGTAAGTGGGTTGTCTGCTGAGGTTAACCATTGTGCAAGCCCAAGCCTATTGCGTGGTGCATTTTTTGGGAAAGCTGGAAGGGCGTTTGGTGTCTTTGGGTCGACTTTATCACTAGGCTGATTGTATACGCCGCGGTTAAGAACGAAGGTTGAACGCGGTTTTACTTTCATTTCTTCCATCACCATAATTTCGGTTTTCCCATCTAGGAGTTTTGTTACTTTTTCTCTAGCAGATCGCAATTTTGATAATTGCTTGGTGTGGGCTTCGTTGATGGAGGCAAAATAGTATTCACGTAGGAATTCATGATCTTTTTGGCTAAGTTTATCCGCTGGAGTAGCTAGGATTTTGGTTAGTGCTTGGCCATCGTAAATCTGAGCTATTTCGCCCGCTGCCAGTTTGCGATCAAACACATGGAAGTCATCAACGAGTCCTTTGGCAAAACCTACGTCTCGAAATCTTTGGCCAATTACAATGTTATCGTTTCCGCCGCCAGTAATGTTTTTGTATAGGTTATCCTTGTGAATTTCCGTTTCGGTCAGTTGCCCATCGATATAGATATTCAACCCTTTGGCATGGGTTGAGCCGTCGTATGTGACAGATACATGATGCCATTCATTTATTGGAAGCTTGGCTGTAGAGCGTATGTTTATTGCGTTGCCAGGCCAGAAGTGAATTAGCGATGTGCTCAGATGGCCATTGCGAAGAAGCATCTGGTATCCCCTGCTACCAGCGTCAGTCCAAGCTTTTGAGCGTGAGTAAACAACAGTGCGCTCTTTGTGGTGTGGTGTATTCATCCACAGTGCGATTGTAAATGGCTGTGTGCGATTGAAGTTGCCAATGCCAAGATTGACTCCATCATCTCCTGTTAGCTTTAGTGCGTTGCCATTTTTGCCCGGGACAATTTTATTCTTTTGGCTGCTGGATGCTTTTTTAGATTCATCTGCAAGGTTTGATAGTTTGCCATCTTTGTACTCGTCGAAAGTATAATGTCCAATGTGTCCAGATAACTTGGCTTCAGTTGGCCGTTCATTGAGCCATCGCATGTAATTTTCTTCTTCTTGCTTTTGGATTTCTACCAATTGAGCCTTCTCAGCTTCTATTTGTTTTTTGGCTGTATCGATTTGTTGTTTTGCGTCTGCATTGCTCATCAGCAATGTTGGTGTAGGAACAGACGGGGTGAAATATGAGTATAGGCCAGACTCGTCTATGGTATTGAAGAACGCGAAAAACTGATAGTATTCCTTCTGAGAAATAGGATCGTACTTATGATCGTGGCATCGAGCGCATTCGAGTGTGAGTCCGAGCATCGCAGTCCCAAATGTGTGATTACGATCTGCTACATATTCAACACGAAACTCTTCTGGAACACTTCCGCCTTCGACCTTTTGCGGGTGTAAACGATTAAACGCTGTGGCAAGTCGCTGATCGTCTGTCGTGTTAGGTAAAAGGTCTCCGGCTAATTGCCATGTCAGAAAGTCATTGTATGGCAGATTATCGTTGAACATTCTTATAACCCAGTCGCGCCAAGGCCAAACGTAACGGTCACGATCAACCTGATAGCCGTAGGTGTCGGAATAACGTGCAAGGTCTAGCCAGTGTACTGCCAAGTGTTCGCCAAATTGAGAATGGCCAAGCAGTCTGTCTACGACCTGTTCGTAAGCGTTAGGTGAGTCGTCGTTTCTGAACCGATCAATTTCGTCCAGCGCTGGCGGCATGCCGGTCAGATCGAACGATAACCTTCGAATGAGCTTTTCACGTTTTGCTTCCGGTGAAGGATTTATTCTGGCTGCTTCCATTTTGGCTAATGTGAAATGGTCGATTTCATTTTTAGGCCAATTAGATTGGATTGGTTTTGGTGGTGTTGGTTTATTTACCGGGGTAAATGCCCAGTGCTCCTTCCACTCAGCACCCTCAGTAATCCAGCGACGGATTAATTCTTTTTCTTCGTCTGAAAGGGCTAAATTTGATTCTGCAGGAGGCATTAATTCATCTGCATCGTCGGTGATTAAGCGATTGTAAAGTTCGCTCGCTTCCGGTTTGCCTGGCGTGATGATGGCCAAATTATCGTCCAGCTTGGCCATTGCGCCTTCGCGCGAGTACAGGTGCAAGTCAGCTTTACGGGTTTTTTCATCAGGGCCGTGACAGGTGAAGCATCGGTCAGATAGGAGCGGTTTGATTTGGCTCTCAAAATCTACCGATTGGCCAAGTGTTGAATTAAGGCAGCAAGCTAAGCCAAACGCTAAACTGATTTGCCTTTTCAACATCGGATTCACTGCAGAGAAGGCTACCTCCTCAACGACTTGTTGAAAACCAGTAAAAATTAGCGGGTAATAACGCTGAATCAGCCTGACAATTAGTGGTTAAGTTCTTAAGCTGCTGTTCATGCAAAATCCGATCATAGTTGCGTTGGATGTCCCTACAACACGTGAGGCATTGGAGCTTGCCGATGAACTAGGGCCGGTTGTTGGTGCATTCAAGATTGGTAAGCAGCTTTTTGTTAGTGAGGGGCCAGATGTTGTTCGTAAATTAAAGGAAACAGGGGCGAAAATCTTTCTAGACCTTAAATTTCACGATATTCCCAACACTGTCGCAAAAGCAGTGCAATCTGCGATTGACGTGGGGGTAGATATGTTGACGGTTCATACTTCGGGCGGTTCCGAAATGTTGACTGCAGCCGAGAACGCTAGCAATGAAAAGGCTGCAATGCTGGGTATAGATTCTCCATTAATTCTTGGAGTGACCGTGCTTACCAGTATGGACGATGCCAATTTGGCAGAGCTGGGTATTCGAGAAGGAACTCAGGGACAGGTAGTGCGTTTGGCAAAACTGGCTGCTTCCTCTGGACTTCGTGGATTAGTTTGTTCTCCTCAGGAGATTAAAATTTTGAGGGAAGAACTTGGGAATGAGATCCAATTGGTGACTCCAGGAATACGTTCTGATTCTAGTCCTGCAGATGATCAAAAGCGGACAATGTCACCAGCCGAAGCTATTAAAGCTGGAGCTAGTTGGTTGGTTATTGGAAGACCTATTACTTTAGCAGAAAATCCCAGAGCCGCTGCTATTGATATACTAAATTCTATTGATCCGGAACTTGTTCCTTCGGATTAAATTTTTTACAGAAAAATAATAATCAAGTGCTGATTAACTTGATTTGATTTTTTGGGAGGCGAGCAATTTTTTCTTATAGCGTGTTTGTACAATTTCGGTGAGTACCAATGTGACGATCACGAAATAAAATGTTGTTTTGGTCATGGCGTGTATTTCATTACCAAACAACTTCATTTTTGCCAGTTCCCCACCTTCTGTAAGGAGCATGATTCCTACTACTAAAAGTATAAATAATCCGAGTACCTCGTACATCCGGTTTTTTTGCAGAAAATTTGAGACACTGTCCGCCAGCCAGATCATCATTGCACCACCAGCCAGAATGGCCAAAACCATAATCCAGAACCCTTCGTTGGTGATCCGCTCACCCGGATCTGCACCGGAATTGCTAACCAATGCAATCGCGCTCAGGATTGAGTCAAATGAGAAAACCGCGTTCATGAAAACAATCTTGGTTATCACGGATTTGGCGGAGGAGGCGTCTCTTTTGAACTCGGTTTGAAAATCCACAACCACGATCATGTGAAAAATTTCCTTCATCGCGGTGTAGATAATAAACACCCCGCCCACCAGCACGATAATGCTGTGCAGGTTGAATTTGCCCACTATGACTCCCTCCCACGGCAACTCGAACCATGTCGTCTCAAACGCATTGATCATTGTGATCAGCAAAAACAATAGCACGACTCGAAGTCCTACAGCGATACCTATGCCCCACTTTCTAACCGATGATTGTTGGTTTTCTGGGGCTCGCTTTGATTCGAGCGAAATGTATAGAAGGTTATCAAATCCTAGCACTGCCTGAAGCAGTACGAGCATTCCCAGCGTCATTACGATTTCAATAATACCCATAACGCAAAGAGGGTTTATACAAAAAGGCAGCTACTTTAATCCAGAATAATCTAATTGAATTGGACAAAAAGTCCCCTTGATTGCTAAAAAATATTGGTACCGGCGGCCGGAATCGAACCGGCACTCCTTCGCAGGAAAGGGATTTTAAGTCCCTCGTGTCTACCAATTCCACCACACCGGCATAATTGAACTTGGGTTAACAGGCAGAACGCCGACTTGCGGCGGCAGGAGTGTACCAATCTTTGAAATGTTCGCAAGTCGCGCTTGGCCGCGAGCTTTCGAGTCGTCATTATTGGGGGCTACAAATTTATATTAAATCATGCTTCCGGGAATAAAATTATTCGATTTAACAGGAAAATCAGCTGTGATTACTGGTGGATCAAAGGGGTTAGGTCAAGCCATGGCGGCTGGCTTGGCAAGTGCTGGCGCGAATCTTGTTCTGATTAGCCGTAACGAGTCCGAAGCACAAGCTGCGGCTGCTCAGTTGGCTGATGAGTATGGTTGCAAGGCCTTTGGTTTTGCGGCTGATGTTTCCAGTCAAGCGGAGATGGAAGCCATGACTGCGGCGGCTCTTGATTCGCTTGGGCAAATT
>Ga0115011_10002755_pt1 | contig 12102 bp, 9 predicted proteins | sample TroAtlMetagenome_2_FD_88705 | JGI IMG/M metagenome (GOLD analysis project Ga0115011, IMG submission 88705) | Marine eukaryotic phytoplankton communities from Atlantic Ocean - Tropical Atlantic ANT8 Metagenome | ecosystem: Environmental > Aquatic > Marine > Oceanic | place: Tropical Atlantic... | reverse complement strand
GAGCTCAGGCCGCGTCGCCAGGTAGAGCATCGCGAGACCCAGCGCTGGAATTCCAAAAACCGTCAGCGCCTGAGCCCCCAGCATGAGGGAGTCACGGCTTTCTTTCCAAATAATTCCAAAAATCGCAACCAACATTCCCACCACGAGTGCCAGTGCCGTAAAATGACGAGCCCATCTCCCCTGCATGCTGGCACCTTTTCCAATACTATCGGAGAGAACCGTTCCACCTATAGCCGCATTCACCATGAAAGAGCTCATTGCTCCTGCCATGAATCCCCCACAAAACACATACTTTGAGCCGGAACCAAACAACGGCTCCAACTGGCTGGCAAGAGCACTAATCTGGATGCTCCCAGGAGCACCTGGAACACGGTAAAAGACCAATAGGGAGGTAATCATGATCACCCCTGAAACTCCCCCAAGCACGGCAACTCCCACTGCAGAGTCGAACGTTCCCTGATGCAGGTTCCGGATATTCCATCCCTTTTCTCTGACCAGATAACTCTGAAAAAATGCTCCGCCTATCGAAAAGGTCGTACCAACAAGCGCGATCACCGGAAGCCAATCGCGTTTTTCCATAACAGGGGCATTGCGCTCCGGAGCATCGCCGAGCACAGCGGCAAGAAGATTAACGGTAAAAGCTCCAATCATCAAAAGAACCAGGATCTTCATCGCTCTTTCCACCGCCGCATAGAGTGACCGCATAAGATACAGGCAGGATATAATCACTGAATTCGCTATTAACAAAATGAGCACCTGCCACCGAACCCATCCCTGCGGTAGACTTTCTCCTTCATGTTCAAAAAGAGGTTCCAGACCGACCCCCAGGGCAAGGTTATTGCTTGATTGATACAGCGCAACGATCCCGAAGAGAACGATTCCCACTCCCGAGGCTGCTTTACGACCCAGTCGAGCAGCGATTTCATCACACATGCTTCCCTTGTAAATCACTCCGAGACGCGCTGAGAGCGCAACCATTCCAACCATCAAAACGACGGCAAGGACCAGAAATGGGACTCCTGCCCACCCCCACTCAGCACCCACTCGCGAACTCGCAAGAATGCTTCCCGGCCCAAGCACAACTGCTGCCACGATAATGGCCGGCCCAACAGACCTTACTCTTTCGAAAATTCTCATGAAAAATTACCCTGACTAAGTTTCACCAGTTAGCCTGACTTACCAGTCAGCAATAACCAATCATTAGCTGCCGGGAAAACCCGGCCCCGTTAGTAGCCAATCGCCCTGCGGGGCCTGTCACGACACAATCCGGTGATATCGCCCTCGTTAACCCCAAGGTCTCTCAGGACTCTTTCCACTCGTGGCATCGTTGCCGTGGACCCCATGAAATGAGAGCCATCAGGAGACCGTGCGACTTCATCTGCCCCGACTTTTATCTCCCGGTCACCCAAGGTGTAGGCGCCCGGCCCACAGCGCGCTGCCGAGATCGCATCGGTCACCACAAGGCATCGCTCCAGCGTAGCGGCCCTGAGATAGTTCTTCAGAGCGAAACCTGGAACATGAATTCCGTCGCCGATAAAGCACACCCATAGGCTCTGAGAGAGACTCAGCACCCGCTCCACTATATTTTCATGCCTTGGCAGATACTGTGGGCAACCGTTTCCCAAATGCGTGAACATTGTCAGGCCAGCGTCGATCGATGCCTGAAGCTGATCCATTGAAGGATTGCAATGTCCGGCTGACACTACCACTCCCTGCCCCGCCAGATATCGAGTGGTAGCCAATCCCATGTCACATTCCGGAGCAAGAGTCACAACCCTTGTGAGGCCCTCTCCCGCATCCATGAGATCCTTCATGATATCCACGCAGGCCGGCTGCGCCTGATCCCGGGGATGGGCCCCGATGAATCCATCCGCAGGATTCAGGAAAGGTCCCTCGATATGAATTCCAACTACCACCCTTCGCACGGTCTCGTCTTCTTCCCGCGCCCGAACGATTCTCCGTATTTTAGCCTTCATGGCGTCAACCGAGTCCGTGATCACTGTCGCGAGAATCCCCCCGGTCCCATCTTCCTCTAATGCAGAACAGGCCATCTCCGCCTGCTCCGTTGTCAGGGTATCGGAATTGAAATCAACTCCGGCATATCCGTTTACCTGAAGGTCAAAGTATCTCATCACCTGAGCAGACTTGCGGATGGCTCATCCAGGAAAAGAGTACAATCAGAATGATGCTGCAGTATGGTTGCCGGAATCTCAGGGCTTACCTCTTTCTCGATTGCGCTCTGCACCGCTGCTGCCTTACGAGCGTCAGGAACTGCACAGATAATCCTCTCCGCCCTCAGGATCTGATTTACCGACATCGATATTGCATGTTGAGGCACTGCTTTCAGCTCGGGAAACCATCCCTCTCCAACCTGTTGCTGCCGACACTCCTCATCAAGCTTCACAACAATATAAGGAGCTCTGATCTCAAAGTCGGCAGGCGGATCGTTGAAGGCTATATGCCCATTCTCCCCAATCCCGATGAACGCAACCACAGGGTCTTCTCTCTCAATGATCGCCCCCAACCTCTCACACTCCAACCCGGGCTCCGCGCAGCCGTTGATGGAATAAAAGCGCCTCAACTTGCTGGGCAGTTTTTCGATAAATCTCTCTCGAAGAAACCTGCTGAAGGACGCCGGATGGCCTTCTTCAAGACCCATATATTCATCAAGATGAAACAGTGTGACTCTTTCCCATTCAATGGCTTTCTCTTTCACGAGAGCTTCCACCAGCTCAAACTGGGAAGCGGCAGAAGCCATCACGATCGAAACTTCCTCTCTGGCCGCCAAAGCTTCACGAATCTTGTCGGCTCCGGCTGCAGCAGCGGCTGAACCGAGTTTCTTCTTAGTTTCGCAAATACAGAGATCCATCGGCCACTGCAGTATGAGAAGGTTTACAAACCCTCCACAACCAATAACTCAATAACCGGCTTGTCCTTCGCTCCTTTAGAGTCAATGGATACCCCAGGCAATGAAAGCAGACTTTCTGGTCATAGGCAGCGGGATCGCTGGCCTCTCTTTTGCGATCAAAGCAGCCGAACACGGATCTGTTACCTTGATCACAAAAAATGATTTTTTGAATTCAAACACGGCTTGGGCCCAAGGAGGAATTTCTGCGGTCTTACCCGAAGCCCTGCGTGACCCGGGCGACACAGTGGAAAAACATATTGCCGACACTATCGACGCCGGAGCCGGACTTTGTGACGAAGAGACCGTGAGGTCCATTATCGAGGACGGCGAACTGACCATTGATGAGCTGGTCTCCTGGGGATCGGACTTTGATCAAAATGGAGGTCGCTACTCCCTGGGTCGGGAAGGCGGGCACTCAAACCGCCGTGTTCTTCACTCCAAGGACACCACCGGCCATGAAATTGCCTCGTCTCTGCTGGAAACCGCCCGCCGGACCCCCGGCCTGACCATTCTAGCCGATCATATGGCTATTGACCTCATAACTACCGACAAGCTAGGCAGCGTTACTGACGATCGCGTGGTTGGAGCCTACGTTTTGGAAAAGACTACCGGCGAGGTAAGTATTCTGCGTTCCAACAGGGTCGTCCTCGCTACGGGTGGCTGCGGAAAGATCTACCTCTACACGACAAACCCGGACTCCGCGACAGGCGATGGTGTCGCCATGGCATGGCGCGCAGGCGCCAGGATCGCGAATATGGAGTTTATCCAGTTTCATCCAACCTGTTTTTACAATCCCGCCGCGACCGGGCCGGAAGCCCGCTCCTTCTTGATTTCAGAGGCCTTGAGGGGGGAAGGAGCGGTCTTGCTGAACGACAAGGGTGAGGATTTTACCCTCGGCTACGATAAGCGAGGCTCGCTTGCCCCTCGAGATATCGTAGCTCGCGCGATCGATACGGAAATCAAGAAAACCGGCGCAAACTGCGTCTACCTCGACATCACCCACAAGCCAGCTGGATTCATCGCTGAAAGGTTTCCCTTCATCTACAAAACCCTTCTTGAATTCGGACATGATGCCGAGAAAACACCAATCCCGGTCGTCCCTGCCGCACACTATCAATGCGGCGGCGTCGTAGCCAAACCCGATGGCGCCACCAACCTTCGCGGTCTCTTTGTCATCGGAGAAGCCGCGTGCACTGGACTCCACGGAGCCAATCGCCTGGCCTCCAATAGCCTGCTTGAGGGCAACGTCATGGCTCGAAAAGCCCTGGCGGCAATGATACCGCGTCTGGACTCGGGGGAGAGAGCACCTGATCCGCCCATCCCCGAATGGGAACACGGGGACACGGCCCCTCCCGATGAACTTGTGAACATCTATCACAATTGGGACGAGGTCCGTCGCACTATGTGGGACTATGTTTCAATCGTCCGAACCGATAAGCGGCTGCTGAGAGCGAGCTTTCGTCTTCGCAACCTGTCCCGGGAAGTACGTGATTTCTACTGGGGATACCGGGTCAATTCGGACATCCTCGAACTCCGGAATCTTGTGACCGTTGCCTCTCTGGTAGTGGACTGCGCCATGCAGCGCAAAGAATCCCGCGGGATACACTACACCCTCGATTACCCGGGGGCAGACCCTCACCTCAGACAGGACACCATCATCTGCAGGCCCTGAGCAGAAAAGGTCATCGGGGCCCAATGGCACGGGAAAGGCCATCCTTTAACGGCATTCTATAACAAAGGGTCTTTAAAGGCTGCAATTGCCTCTGCCGTTATGTCTGCTTTATTCAGGGGCATGGGCATTTCTCCGCGCGATCTCTTCCGCCTGCTAATATCCCTTCAGCTCAGCTTCCTTCTCCCCAGTCTCTCACTGGCTGAGGAAGAAACCGAAGAGCAAGTCTCTTCCCTGCTCCGTAAGATGACGCTGGAGGAGAAAGCTGGACAGATGACTCAGTTGACTCTGGGGGCCGTCTCAAGCGGCGAAGCCACTTCCGAAAATCCAGAGGCTCACCAATTCGATATGGACAAGCTCCGCCATGCGCTCGTGAACAAGCATGTTGGATCCATTCTAAATGTTCACAACGTAGCCTTCAGCGCGAAGCAATGGCGGAAGGTTCTCACCCAGGTTCAGACTCTCGCCACTGAGGAAACCCGACTTCAGATCCCTGTTCTCTACGGAATAGATAGTGTCCATGGAGCAAATTACCTACGGGAGGGAACCTTGTTCCCTCACAATCTGGGACTAGCCGCAACTCGGAACCCTCTTCTTGTTGAACGCTGCCATGCAGTGACCGCGCTAGAGACCCGGTCAGCTGGAATTCCTTGGAATTTCGGCCCTTCTCTGGACGTTGGCAGACAACCCCTATGGTCACGTTACGTCGAGACCTTCGGAGAAGACGTCCACATTACAACGGTCATGGCAGAAGCCTCAGTTCGAGGACTGCAAGGATCCTCACTCTCCTCCCGGAAGACCGTAGCCGCTACCGCAAAACATTTTCTCGCCTATAGCCTTCCCACCAGCGGGCAAGATCGCACCCAGACCTTGCTTCCGGAACATTACCTCCGCGAGTATTTCCTGCCCCCTTTCAGGAACGCAGTTGAACAGGGAGTTCAGGCCATCATGGTGAATTCTGGTGAGGTGAATGGGGTTCCGATCCATGCCAGTCATGAGATGCTGAGCGTCCTGCTCCGGGAGGAACTGAAATTCGAGGGTGTAATTGTCAGCGACTGGGAAGACGTGAAGAAGCTTCATAATCTGCACCGGGTCGCACCCGACCTCAAGGAGGCCGTTCGGATGTCAGTACACGCAGGAATCGACATGTGCATGGCCCCCTACGATTTCCATTTTTCAAACAATCTGATCAAGCTGGTAAAGGAAGGAGCCATCCCCGAGAGCCGACTGGATAAATCCGTGCGAAGAATTCTCCGGATGAAGTTTTCCCTTGGACTCTTCAACGAGCCTGTCCCGCCGGCCTCTAATGCTGGGGAAATCGGCAGCGAAGAGGCCCACCAAATATCTCTCCAAGCGGCCCGGGAATCCCTTATCCTTCTCAAGAACGAGGGTGTGCTACCCCTTGACGGAAAGGGCCAGATCCTTCTTGCCGGACCGGGATGCCACTCCCTTGCGGCTCTTCATGGCTCGTGGTCCTACACCTGGCAGGGAACAGATGAGGCAGCCTACCCGGAAGGTCTCCAGACTATTCTGCAGTCTTTTAACGATGGATACGGCCGCGAAAACGTGCTCTGGGCCCGCGGTGCGCAGTGGGATGGCTCTACCGACTTCGACTATGCGATGAACAAGGCGCGGAACGCGGATGTCGTGGTTTGTGTCCTTGGAGAAAAACCAAGCACTGAAACACCTGGAAACATTCCTGACCTTTCGATGCCGGATAACCAGCTTCGCCTGGTGCGGCGTCTTGCTACCGGAAAACCGCTGATCCTCGTTCTTCTCGGGAATCGTCCGCGTCTTATCACTGAGATAGCAGGCCACTGCCATGCAATCGTCTACGCAGGACAGCCCGGTCCTCACGGAGGAAAAGCACTTTATGAATTACTAACCGGTCAATTCAATCCCTCGGGACGCCTGCCATTCACCTACCCCCGCCACCCAAACAGCCTCCTGACCTACGATCACAAGCATAGCGACAGCGTGGGTCCCGATAAGGAAACTCCCGGCTTTAATCCCCTTTACGAATTCGGACATGGCCTGAGCTATACCTCTTTTGCCTTCAGTGATCTCGAGTTGAAATCGTCCACCCTGATGAAGAGCGACGAGATCCTTCTCTCGGTCAGGGTTTCCAACACGGGATCACGTGCAGGCAAAGAGACCGTGCACGTTTTCACCCGTGATCTCTTTGCCTCGATTACGCCTCAGGTAAAGCGTCTTCGCGCCTTCAGCCAGATTGAACTGAAGGCAGGAGAATCCAAAATCGTCACTTTCAAGATACCAGTCAAGGAGCTTGCCTATCACAACTTGGAAAACGCCTCCGTCCTGGAGCCAGGGGAATTTGATGTGATGGTAGGAGACCTCACGGAGCGAATCCTGGTCAAGTGAACGGGAAGCGAAAAAGAGCATGATCTTATCACCTTCTATGTCTGCAAATTCGAGACGACACCCTCCAATCCAGCTCCTCTGCCTGATAATCCTCGCCCACTGGCTTGGAATGCTGCCGATCTGGTCCCAGCAAGGACCAAGAGTTACCTCACCCACAGCCGCACCCCCAAATCCATATCAATACCGTAAAACTGTTTATCCCTGGCGACAAAACATCACAGCCACAATTTTCTGGATCGGCGAAAAACCCGGCGGCCGCAACACCACTTCCAACCACCAATCATCGTGGGACGGTGAGTGGGAAAGAAACTATGGAGGTTACGACGATCCAAATCCAGCAGCGCGAGCCAATTACGCGCCTAAGGCATTTCGGCCTGGCCTCAATTCATTTTACGTCGCCCTGCCATACAACGACTGCCTGAATCATCGCCTCCATCGCCCAGAGGCCTCTCGTGTCATTCCGTGGTTTTACCGTTATAGCCCCAGCCCCGGAAAATCTGTCTGCAAGGGCCGCTGGATCCAGCTCTATAATGGCCCAAAGGTCTGCTACGCCCAATGGGAAGACTGTGGTCCCTGGGTGACCGATGACTGGAGATACGTGTTTAAAGGCCAGCCTCCACGCAGCAAAAACGCTGGCATTGATGTCTCCCCAGCTGTCCGCGATTACATGGGTCTGAAGTCCGGCGACAGACTTCACTGGCGTTTTGTCGAGTTCGGAAGTGTCCCCCGTGGCCCATGGTCATGGTATGGATCCAACAATCCCTTCGTAAATCCTGAGGCAGATCCTGATGTCGCCGTTATTCGCAAGCTTCGTGCATATCTGGAGCAGAAAAAAATTGAAGAGCTCCGAAGACTGCAGGCCCCCCGTTCTAGGTGAGATCAAGATCACACCGACAAGCCCGCAACCACTCCTTCTGAAGATCCTAGTCAGGATTCTCCCCTGAAGATTTTTTCATAAGGTCTTCGAGCTGCATGATAATTCGATCCGTGGCTCCACGGTGCTGATCGACTGTAGCTCTGGCATTGGCAACAAGACTCCGGCGTCGTTGCTCCGATGCCAGAATGACTCGCAGCTTCTCCGCGACTTCTACCTGACTGACGCACTCAATTGCCGAAGCGTTGCGGAGCTCCGAGAACAACGGCTCAAAATTACTCATGTGCGGGCCACAGACAACTGGCACGCCCGCCGATATGGCCTCAACTGGATTCTGCCCCCCCCGACCAAGAAAACTTTTTCCAATCACCACAATGTCAGCATGGGCGGTCCAATCCCCCAGTTCCCCGGTGGAATCTACCAGCAGAACCGCTGCATCGGGCTGTTCAGGAGGCGTGAAGTTACTCCGCAAAATCACCTCAAACCCCGAAGTTTCAAGATCGGACTGCACCGCTCGCCGGCGCTCCATATGGCGAGGTAATAATACCGCTAATGCTCCGGGAACTTCACGAATGGCCTCAGCCAGCAAACGCTCCTCCTCATGGTGGGTGCTGGCAGCCAGCACCACTGGTCTTGCCGACCCGAAACTCTCGAGCATACCCCTGAATTCGGCTCTCTCCATTGGAGCTTGGACGCCATCGAGGTCGAACTTGAGGCTCCCGGTAATGACAAGACGATCCCGACAAACCCCAATCCTCGTCCAGTCTTGCGCGTGCTCTGCTGCCTGCACACAAACAATTCTGATCTGACCCAGCATGGGCGCCGCTATGTATTTCAACCGCTCGTATCGTCGTGCTGAACGCTGAGACAATCGTGCATTGGCGAGAGCAACAGGGACGCCGCGCTGCTCGCTGACGTGAAGAAGATTCGGCCAGATCTCCGAGTCGATAAGAACGATCAGCGCAGGCTTGAAGCGATTAAAAACGATTCGAAGAACAGGAGGGAGATCCACGGGGCTGTATATAACCCGAACTCCTTCGGGGGCCTCCCTCTTAGCCAATTGAAACCCTGTTGAGGTTGTAGCCGCGATAACAAACTGCCTTGGACTATCCCGCTGATTCCATCGCTCAACCAACCGAAGTGCCATTCGCGCCTCTCCCACGCTTACTGCATGAACGTAGACCACTCCCTGAGGCTCACTCTCAGAAGGGCCCCGGTAAATTCCGATCCGCTGGAGAAGGCGGCAGTCCAGACCTCCCCGGCGAGCCATCTTAAGTATCCATGCAGGCGCAGCGAGAAGACAGAAAACAGGCAAGAGAACGTTGTAGAGTAACCGCACCCACGGGTTCATTACTTTTGAAGGTATCGAGACTACTCCCGAGCGTAAAACAGAATCGAGCTCCTTCCGTAGGTCCGGCAATCGATCATCTGCCATCCCGGGGCCTCCATCTCTTCCCGATTAGACTCCACCTCAATGACAACCATGCCACCATCTGACAATCGCTCTGGTAGAGATGGGTCCCGCATTAACTCGCTGGCAAAATCTCTGCTACTGTTTGATGCGTATGGCGGATCTGCCATAATAAGATCAAAAAACTCAGCAGCTGCACGCAGATAAGCGAAAGCATCTCGCTCCTGAACTCTGCCCCACTCCGCCAAACCCACTTTCTCTAGATTCTCCCGGATACACCGGGCTGCGGGCCGGTTTTGCTCCACAAAAACAGCTTCCTTCGCCCCCCTGCTCAGAGCCTCTATTCCAAGAGCTCCGGAACCCGCAAAGAGATCCAAAACTCTAGCTCCTTGGAGGCGGCCCTGCAGAATGGAGAAAAGGGCCTCTCTCAGCCGGTCAGTGCTGGGACGCGTCAAATGGGGCGGCACCTTCAGAGAAATTCTCCGCGCCCTGCCTGCAATTACTCTCATTGGGTAAATATTTGTTCAGTAGGTCTGGCTGTTGCTCTCTTTTCCGGCTCAAGAGCCTCCTTTCTCAGAAACACACGCATCCGATCCCATGCCTCCGTTAAGTCCATAGTCTCTCCTTTACGCCCTACATCGACCATCGCCTGATTCACTGTTCCCTGCAATATTATGTCCCTGTAGTATCGGTCCGGAGTTTCCATTGGCGCCAGCCAGGACCGGGTCCACCCGCCCGTCCACATTGCCCCGATCGCAAACCGGGTAAGCATTGAAGCGTAATCCTGATCAGCAACGACACGCATCACCCCTCCAAGCTGACCATTGGGCAGAAGAACGCCGTTACCAAGAAGAGACAAACGTTCACTCTGGAGCCGGGCCTCAAGAAGATTAAATCGTCCCCCACGCATCGTCGCCATCATCCGTCCTTCATTGAAGAAAACCTCTTGCCCTTTTTTATCTCCGCCCAAGGCAACCCCACTTGCCTCCACCGCCAGATCGCCCTTCCAGCTGGACAATAGGGCAAGGCGACCATTCAGGGCACCTCTAAGACTCAACCGCTTCGCCTGAAGCTTCAGTCCCAAGGCAGATGGCAGAGTCCCACTGTCAGAGGACCGCTCGCTTGCAGGAATATCAATCCGGGCAGCAAAACGGGGCGTCCGAGTCATTTGAAGAACACCCTCGCTACGAATCGTAAAACCATTCCACACGATTTCCGCTGGGGGAAGATTGAGAGCAGGATGCTTCCATTGGACTGGGCTAGCCCAGTCCACCTTGAAAAACTGTGAACCGATGGAGATTCCCTCACACCGGATTAACCCGGAGGAATCTTTTCCACCGAGTGGCAATTCGCCGCTGAAATTACGCAGCTTCAATGCAGGATTTCCCTCTGCTTCATTGGAATACACCTCCAAGTCGCATTGATCTATAATGATCCTGAAAGTTGAGGCTACCGCGAGGCCCGCCTTGTCATGATCTGTGGATGGCCCAGACTTCTGCCTTTTTTTTGCTGGCTTGGGCAGATCCTCCTTCCTTTCCTGCCGGGGCACAGGAACAGGCGAAGGCCCTGATGGACCCGCCGGGGACTGGATTTCTTCACTGGGAAGCAGGAAAAGCAATTCCATCGGAATTGCGATCTGCCCACTTCGAACCCGAACCTCTCTTAGATCTAATGCCCCACGAAGCAGGGATCTCCAGTGCACTTTTAAATCCAGTTCAGCACGACACAAAGGGCGTGCGGCCGGACCGTCTCCGAACGCCGGCGCCTCAACAGCAACATTTCGGACCTGTACCCCTGTCCATGGCGTCCACGAAAGAGATCCAATCACCCAGCTGACACCACTCCGCTTCTCCAGTTTTCTCTCGATCTTTTCTCGAACTGCTCCCATCTGCAAAACCAGATTGGAGAGGAGGAGGGATCCCGCGAAGAAGGCCATCAAAGGCGCCACACACCAACGGATGCCCCGATTGCAAAAAGATGCTCGCCGACTATTTTTCAAAAACAAGGAGGCGCTATTTTCCTTTCATGGGGAACCTGATCACCATGCTCCTATCAAAGAGAAGCTTTCCCGTAGAAGAGGTTTCTTGCAGCCGGTAGACAAGAATTGCCCATTTGGTGCCAATCAATGCCCCGATACCAAAATTCTCCTTTATTTTTCCAAGAGTATCCTCCTCCTGGAATCTCCACTCGTGGCCGGTCCACTTCCCAAGAATACTCCGGGGATCGGCATCAATATCGTCGAGGCGGACAAGCTCTCCGTTCGGTGATTTCACAACATCTTTGCCCTGCTGATAGCGCAGGAGGGAAAGAGGCGCTCCCTTCCCCGAAACACGGATCATCCATTCACCCGGCTTTGACTGCTCCAGTCTCACCACCACATTACCATCCTTCAAAGCGACCATCTTTCTCTCGTCCCATAATTTGTTGTAGGCCGCATAATCCTCTTTGCTTAAACCCAGCTTTTCATGAAAAGGCAATGGAATGCCAGGTTTAGCATTCTTCGAATAAGTTTTAAACCACTCTGGATCCGCCCGCGCGGCCTCTTCCACCTTTGCAACATATTGATTAATCCCCTTTGGCGGCTCGACCACAACCATCTGCCCCCTTGCCGAGACTCCCGGCGCAAGGTAGCTACCGAAAACCGCAGGTGCCTCCTGAGCCTCCGCTCCCTGAGCGATCAGTGCATGGGTAACGACTGCCGCTATGCCTAATGGTCGGATTACTTTCTTCATTCTCAGATATGTTAACAAATAGACCGACGCAGATCAGATAAAACCGTCGGGATGAAAGGTTCTATCACCACCGAACCGGCCCCGCAACCAGACTGATTGCAATCGTTACGGCTCCGTAATCTAGCT
>Ga0115011_10002752_pt1 | contig 12109 bp, 8 predicted proteins | sample TroAtlMetagenome_2_FD_88705 | JGI IMG/M metagenome (GOLD analysis project Ga0115011, IMG submission 88705) | Marine eukaryotic phytoplankton communities from Atlantic Ocean - Tropical Atlantic ANT8 Metagenome | ecosystem: Environmental > Aquatic > Marine > Oceanic | place: Tropical Atlantic... | reverse complement strand
CCAAATTTCCCACTACTATTATACGTTATATCAGTAGTGTTAGTAGCATTGTTACTACCACATGTGTCATTTGTATTGTCTTCGAGTTGGTATAAAGCTGTTGCTGTTGTAGGAAAATTACAAGCACAAGTTGATGGTTGACCAGATATATATTCATCTGCTATTTGTTTCCACACACTTCCATTATAAAATTCTACAAGTTTATCTGTTGTATTATATCTAAATTCACCTGTTGATGGGGTTATTGTTGGAGTAAATTCTATAACTCCACTTGTACCTGCTGTAAATGTTGTAATTTTAGTATTTGCTACTGATGTTGAATCTGTAGTAAATGTTAATACACTAGTGGTTTCTACTATTGTGTATGTATCAGGATACCGTAATATTACAACACCAGATCCACCATTTCCAGCAGCTGCTGTTGCTGCTCCATCAGATCCATTACCTGTATTATTAGATTCATTAGATGATCCACCATCAGTCCATATAGATCCATCACCACCGGCAGCATAAGTTACACTAGCATTTGTTATATCAATACTTAAACCAGCACCACCTGTTCCTGGTACACTACTACTTGCTGCAGTTCCACCTACTCCATTTGAACCACCACCACCACCTGCTGCATAAGGTAAAGATGCGCTAGATGCGCTACCACCATTATTACCTTGTCCTATTGTTCCATTACCTCCAGTACCATTATAACCTGAACCACCACCAGAACCACCGGTATTACCACTAGAAGGTCCGCTAGCACCACCACCTCCACCTTTTGCTGTTAGTGATGCGAATATAGAATCTCCTCCATCACCACCTGTAGCATAAGAATTTGGAGTGTTTGCACCTATACCACCTTCACCAACTGTAATATCAATGGATACGCCTGAAGAAACATTTAAAGCAGTACCGCTTGGCCAAGAAGTTAATAAACCACCTGCGCCACCACCACCAGCACCAGAACCATTAGCACCTGTTCTAGATCCACCGCCGCCTCCTCCAGCAACAACTAAATATTCAACACTTATAATTCCTGGCCTTTCACCTGTTGTTCCTTTAGGTAATATTACACCAGCAGTGTTTTCTGAAGGTAAAGTTTCTCCTGGTAAATCAATTAAAACTGGTGTTGTTATTTTTGTTGACATATTTATAAATTAGTAAATGTTTTATATCCAGATGAAGTATAATGCTCCATTTGTCCTAATGTAGTATTACATCTTAACATGCCTATTTCAGCACCCGGATCAGTATCTGCTTTTTGAAAAGTTATATTACCTGAACCTTCTTTAAATACAATAGTATCTGTAGTTCCATTTGTAAATTTAGTTAAAATGTTTTCATTATATAATAATTTAACTTGAGTAGCTGATAATGCACTTGGAAATATTCTTACTTGATCCATTCCTCCATTATAATAATAACCAGCTAATGGGTTTGCACCAAAATACTGTGATGTGCTGGTAGAAAAATCAGTTGTTAAACCTGCACTTGTATATGTTCCTAAAGATGTTCCATTTAAATATAATTCCCAACTAGTACTGTATGTTCTTACCAGTACTATATTTTGCCAAACACCTGTGCTTAATGAACCTGTATTAAATAATTCAGATGCACTTCCTGAAACTGAAATATAAGGTCTTATAGCGCTTCCAAAAAGATAAAAAGATACACCATTTGCTGCTGAATATCCGCTTTGCATAAATGGTAAATGAAAAGTTCCACCTGGTAAAGTAGTTGGATTTATCCATAAAGATATTGTAAAACTGCTGCTCCATGGTAAAGTTGAGCTTAGTGTTAAATAACTAGAACCATTAAAACTTACAGCATTACCGTATTTACCTGTTATATAAGTTGCACTACCTGAACCTACGGTAGCATTATATGAACCACAAGTGTCATTTAAATTGTTTTCAAATTGATATAATAAAGTACCAGTTACTGGATAATTACAATTTGATGATGTAGTTGTTGAAACTGGATCTAGTAAAGTTCCATCAACTGTAGCTCCAGTTACTTTTGTATTATCATATTTAAATATTGCTACTCCTGAACCGCCATCACCACCAGCAGAATCTGAACTACCTACAACGCCACCGCCGCCGCCACCTCCAGTGTTAGGAGTTGCATTTGTTCCTCTTACACCTGCTGTTTGGCTACCGGTTCCACCTCCACCGGATCCTCCAGTTCCGCCTATAACATTGCCACTAGTACCAAGTGCATTTGCTGTATCATCTCCGCCACCACCTCCGCCGCCTCCGGCAAAAAATACACTTGTACCACCTACTATTTCACCCACTACAGTACTAGTTGCATCGGAAACACTTATAAAAGATGTCATATTAGTACCGCTTCCACCATTACCACTTTGATTAGCTGAACTAGATGCACCTACACTACCTGATCCACCACCTCCACCTGTAGCCCATTTAAATGATGTACTACTATCACCTCCATCATTACCTTGACCACTTGTTTTAGATCCTCCAACAAACGCAGATGTAGCTGCAAAAACACCAGCGCCTCCACCTGAACCACCTGAAGTACCATCTAATCTTCGTTGACCTGATCCACCTCCATATGCAGTAAAAGAAGAAAAAACCGTATCACCTCCATTAGGTTGTGAAATTGAAGTTGGACTTGCGTCTGCAACAGCTCCAGCACCTATTTGAAGTGTGTTTGCTACACCAGATGCAACTGTTGTTGTTGCGGTTAAAAGACCCCCAGCACCACCACCACCTGATCCACTTCCAGACGCGGTACCACCTCCACCTACAATTAAATATTCTATATCAAATGACTCTGTTGGTCTTTGTGCTGTAGTTCCTGCACATCCTTTTAATCCATTTGTAGAACCTGATTGATTTAAATCGATAAGATCATTAATTACTTTTGTTGTAGCCATATTTTATGTTTGTTGTAATGCTCTCCAACCTGTAATACCAGTATAAATTTCCATTTTACCAGTAGTGGTGTTTTCTCGTAATATACCTTCAACAGCTGCTGTTCCTCCTGTAAATTCAACTGTACCTGTTCCTGATATAAATACAGAAACTTTAGTATCATTTGTTTCACTATCAGTTATTGTAAATGGTGAACCAGTAGATTCTGTTAATGTACCTGTTTTATTTAATCCAAAATCTGAAGAATATCTTAATATTACCACTCCACTTCCACCATCTCCTCCAACACCGTTAGTTGGTGGACTTTCTCCAGACGCACCTCCACCACCACCACCTGTATTATCTGTGCCAGGATCTCCATTATTGATTCCATGGTTTGCACTACCTCCACCACCTTTACCAGGTATGGTAACATTACCACTTGAATAAGCACCAGCCCCGCCTCCACCAGCATACCATACTTCTGTTCCACTTATTTGTTCTCCAACACTAGCAGTTCCTGCCTCAGTATAAGGTAATATAAGAGAATTAATACCATTACCACCATCTCCATCTGTTGCACCAGAGCCTCCATTATTACCAGCAACGCCAGCACCACCACCACCTCCTCCACATTGTACACTGCTTGAGCTAATTCCTTGTCCTCCAGCAAAACCTTGATTTATAGTTCCAGCACCTGCTGCACCTACAGCACCAGTATAACCAGCACTACCACCTCCTGACCCACCAAGAGAACCAGCGCTAGAACCATAATTACTTCCGCCACCTCCACCAACAGATGTTATATTATTAAATATAGAGTCATCACCATTAGTACTTGATGCAGCATTATAAACCCCACCAGTTCCACCCTCACCAACTGTAACGGTATATTGTGAACCTATATTAACAATACTAGGACTTTCAGCACTAGCACCACCTCCAGATGTAGATCCATAAGAAGTTCTTAAACCACCGGCGCCTCCGCCACCACCTCTATAAGATCCACCGCCACCTCCGGCACCTGCAACTACTAGAAAATCTACACTAATTAACCCAGGTCTTTGAGATGTAGTACCTGTTGGTATTTCAAGGGCTCCTGTATTTCCACTAAGGTCTATATTATCTGTTCTTACTTTTGTAGACATTTACTATGTTGTTGTTACTGTTTCAATTAAAGCACCTGTTGGGAATGTCCCACTTGCTAATGTTAAAGTACTACCACTTACTGTATATGTGGTTTTACTTTGATAAACACCAGATATATATAAATCTACATAATTAACTGTAGGCGTTGTAGTAACACTTACACCTAATGCATGTGTAGAAACACCGGCGCTTACTGAAGCTACTGTAGCTACAGTTTTAGTTCCACCACCGCCACCAGCTTGACTCCAATTTCCTGTATAATCTAAAAAATCACCAGCACTAGCACCAGATGCATCAGGAACATGACCCACTTTATCACCTCCTGCAAAAACATTAGAAACTACTGTAACTGTTTTACTAGATTCAGTAACTGATATTCCATCGTTAGCACCTGTTGACGTACCAGAAGTACCTGTTGTAAATGTTACAGTATCTCCGTCAGTTACATCACTATTATTACTACCATCAGATACAACCCACTTAGTATAACTTGCAGCTGCAGTTCCCCATGTTACAACACCTCCCGCTCCTGCTGTTAATACTTCATTAGATCCACCTGTGCTACCAGCACTATCCGTTATGCTTGTTGTTTTAAATGATCCATTATTTTCTAATAGAGTAGCACCAGCATCTTGAGATAACATAGAGCTACCTAAAGTACTTGTTCCACTCCAATATGCTATAGCATTTAAATTACCAGTTCCAGGATTACTACCAACATAAGTTTTAATTTTTGATAATGCAGCATATTTAACTTTATTACTGTCGGCATCGTCACTAAATATAAATGATTCACTACCTGTTAAAGTAACACCACTACCATTTGTACTAGATAAAATAATATTTGCAGCACCAGTATAATCAGGACCAATATCCCCTGTAGACACTATAGGATTTGAAGCACCAGTAAGACCAGCATTAATAGTTATTGATGAAACACTTGATACTGGACCAGGTGCCCATGTGCCATCTTTAGCTAAAAAAGTATTTGCCGCTGCTCCGGATGAATCAGGAACCAGTCCAGCATTACCTGCTATGGTGGTTCCAGCAAATCCAGGAACTTCAATATTACCCGATCCGTCAATAGTAAGACCACCAGCTGTTGGAACCTTAACAATACCAAGAGTAGTTGCTGTAGCCACATCATTAGCTGAATCAATTACAGTCCAATTACCTTCAGTTGCACCTGGGTTATCAGTGGCTGCATAAATAAAATCTCCTGGTTGTACTGATTGAGTAAAAAATGTACCAGCTACTTGCACTGCCCAAAACCAACCGTTTTGTATATCCGTTGCTGGACTAACATCTAAGTCTGGTGTATTAGTTGCCGCATTATATCCTCCTTGAAAAGTACCTACATTAGCCACCGCAGAATCAACATATGTTTTAGTTGTAGCGTCTGTTCCTGATACTGGTGTACCTAAATTTATTATTTTTTGTGTTCCGGCATCTATATCACCTGTTGCAGCTGCAAAACTATTTAAAGGTAATGCAACGGTAAAATCATAAATTTGATCCCCAGTTGCTAGAGTAGTTGTAGCACCATTTGCTACTGCTGCTGTATTAGCTTCTATAGTTAATGTTGTAGTTGGCGATGCCCCTCCTTCAGTTAATGTAATACCGGTACCTTCAGTAAATCTTACAGTAGAGTCTGAACCTGCTGCTGCATCTAAAGTAACAGGAACATATGAACCTGATTTTGTTTCTGCTTTTAATGTATATATATCACCAATAGTACTAGCATTAACCCAAGACATAGCAGCACCAGGACCGCCAGATGTTAATAGTTGACCAGCTATTCCTTCACTACCATTTGCATTTAAAGATGTACCAACTACTAAAGCAGTTGTATTTGTTGTTGCTCCATATATAGCATTCCATCTAGTGCCTGTTAATCCTAAATCTACAGTACCATCTGCAACAAAACTTTTAGAAGAAGTAACAGTTGTACCACCACCTGTTTCTGTAAGTGATGAATTACCAAGCGCAGCACTAGTAGACCATATTGGTATTTTATATTGAGTACCTGATATACCACCAAGTTTATTGTTAAATGTGTTCCAATCTGCTTGACTTAAATAACCATCTGTTGTAGCACCTGATTGTGGTATTGTTACAGTACCTGTTTTTGTAATAGTTCCACCGGTAAGTGGTGCATCAAAAGTAATTGATTCTACACCAATACCACCAAGTGATTTAATATAATCTGTTAATGTTTGTATTGTGTAACTTCGAGTTACATTTGTTTGTTTACCGTTTTCAGTAACAGTAGATGTTCCTAATATAAGATCTGCTGCTTGCGGATTTGTTTCTTGAGGATAGCTATATATTATTGCCATTATTAATTATTTCTATGTTAATTGTAGTACACCTGTTACTGTTGTTACTACGGTTTGTGATCCATTTATTGTTCCAGAAGCATTTACATATGTTGGGCCTGATGACCAAGTATATCCACCTGGAGTATCTACAGTTGTATCAAATGTATAAGTTAATGAAGTAGCACTTGATGTTGATTGTGTTGCTCCTGTATCATCTTTACCAGCTGTTACTGTTGGTTGTGGTCCGCCTTGTACATCATACACAACAAGTAGTGTTGCTGTTATAGTCGGTGTTGGTACTGCTGCAATTACTCCAGTTAAAGCTTGATTTACTGGTGCTGTCGATGTTATAGTACCTGTTTGCACTAAACCACTTACTGGGGTTGAAAAATAATATCCAGCCGCTGGTGTTGCTATAGTTGTAAAAGAATAAGGTTCTCCTGAGATACCTGTTTGTATATCGCCATCTACATCGCCTGATAATACATATTCTACACCCGCTGTTCCACCAGTAATTCCTGTTGTTGTTGTTGTTAAAGTAACTGTATATGGTGTTCCTGCGCTACCATTAGCTACTACTATATAAAGAGTGTTTATATCTTTTGAAGCTAAAGTGTATTCACTTTGTGTTAAAGTTACAACATTATTTACTACAGCGGTTGTATTATATGAATCTGTATTGTTTTTTACAGTATTATTATCTCCTGTATCAATATACGTTTTTACAAGTGGTAATGCAGTTTCAGGTACATCTAATAATCTAGTTGTTTTAACATTACTAGAACTATTTTGATTAAATGCTATATAATCATCTCCTGTAGCTGTCGCTGCACTTGATCCTACTAATATATAATTATTAGAACCATCATACTCTACACCAATACTTGGATTAGAAGTTAATGTTCCTGCATCTAATTGTAAACCATTACCCGGTAAAACACTTTGTACTGTACCAGGGTTATTATCAGCATTTATAGTTACATTACCTAATCCAGTTGCAGGATTTAAAGTTATATTACTTCCAGCAACTAAAGATGTTACCCCAGTATTTGTAACAGTTACATCACCTGTGGCTTGATCTACATTTATACCGGTTCCACCTATTATACTTGTTACTGCACCTGTTACAGAAGGTATGTTTACAACAACATCGTTTCCTGATGCCGTCGCTGTAACACCTGCTCCTGTAAAGTTTACAGTAGATACTGAACTTGTAATACTTGTGTTTTCATCATACACTGCTATATTAGGCGAACCTGTACTCGTTGCAGGCGACCAAGTATTATCACCCCTTAAAAACGTTGTATCAGATGGTGTACCAGTTGCAGACAGCGATGCAACTAAAGTTCCACTGGTTGTTATAGGTCCACCTGTTACATTAATAAAATCAGAGTTTGCTGTTGCTACATTTGTAACAGTACCACTACCTGCACTTGCAGTCACAAGAGCTGCTAAACTAGCTATTGTAAAACTTTTAGTTTCTTTTTGTTCATCCATTGAAGTACCTAATAAAAGGTCGCTTGTCGTGGGGGTTGCTTCTATTGGATAACTATAAATTATTGCCATTATTCGTTAATTGTTGTTAATATTGTATCGCCTTGATTTAATGAACTAACACTGCCTGATGAACTTTGTATTACAGTGGAACCAGGTGTAAAATACCTATCAAATGCTCCAGCTGATATTGTACCACCATTTAATGTTGTTACTATTGATCCTGAGTATTGAGGTATATTAGTTGCACATCCATATTGACCTGGTAAACATCCTTGTGATCATGCAGGACATAATGGTAAAGGAGTATTACTACACCATGATGAACCATTTCTTGTTACACTCCAGCTAATAGAAGAACCTGGTTGAACTCCTACTGTTGCAGATTGAGATCCACTTCCTGTTAAAGAAGCAAATTGTGTTGGAGAACCTCCACCACCATGATAAAAATCTATACTATAAGTAACACCAGCTGTTAAAGTATAATTTACTTGAACCGTAACTGTTTTTAATAGTACTGTACCTGACACACTCCAACTAGAATTACTATTTGTACCTGGATAAGTACCTGTGATTCCATAAGCATTTGTGTTGCTTGGTGTTGGTGCAGCTCCAGACCAAGTATATTCAACAGGTAAACTAATTGTTGGTGAACTAGGTGGTCCTAAATTATAAGTTGAACCAGAAGAACCTGTTACACTATGTCCTTGAATTGGCGCTAAGGTTAATGTAGCTCCAGAGGCATTTGTTACCCCGTTTGTATCCCAATCCATTGTCATTGTTACGGGAACTGGTGCTATAACATAAGTAACATTACCATGTAAATATGCATCAATAGTTGTATCTCCACCTCCACCTGGTATACTAACACTAAGTGGAAATGATAAAGCACTACCCCCAGAATCTTTCCAACTTAAACCAGATAATGTTACACTGTTAGGTGCAATTGTACTATTGTCTGCCGTAACAGCTGGAGCGCTAAATGTAGCAGATCCAAGTGGAGCTAGTCCACCTTGATTTGCACCAGGAGGACTAACATTTATAAAAACATTAGTAGCATAAGCAGTATCACCTGTAAAATTACTAGCATTTATAACAGGATTCCATGCTGCTGTATAAGTTTGTGCAGTTGAATTTATCACGCCTGCTAAAGTGTGTGGAAATAAAGTTGGTGCAGCTGGCATATTAGCATCTTGAAAACCTGTTGGTGATGTAACGCCATCATATGTAGGACTTCCTTGTGCCCAAGCACTATTTGGACCTGCTACTGCTACTGTATTCCAATTTACTGTTTGACCTGCTACAACTTGTTGTGTAGCACCATGTGCATCACCGGATATTGTATATGATCCAGTACCTCCAATACTTTCTGTTAATTGTAATGTTGCAGTATACGTTGTCTGAACTGGAGGGCTTATACTTGCTGTTACCGTTTGTGTTAAAGTAGCAGCACCACTTATTGTACCACTAATTGTTTGTGATGGGGTATAAACTGCTGGTGTTGCAAAAGTATAGCTATTATTTAAAGTAACTGTTGTTACAAAAGAATATGCAGTACCATTTATACCTGTTATTGAAGTACCTGGTGTACCATTAATTGTTGTACTTACTGTATAATTGCTAGGGCTAGCTGGGCCACCTGTACTTGTATCTGTAATATTTACAGTTACATTTAAACTTACTAAATAAGCTGTACCAGCACCTAATATACAATAAATAGTATTTGGATCTTTTGTTGGGATTAAATTATATTCTGAAATAGTAAGGGATACTATTTGCATTGCTTTAGCAGTAGAGGTATTTGTATCGGTGTTGTTTTTTATTTTATTTTTATCCGCATTATCAATATATGTTTTGATCGCAGAAAGCATGTCTTGTGATAAATTACCTAATCTACTTGTTTTAACATTGCTAGTTGTTAATTGATTGTATGCTATTAAATCGTTTTCGTTTACTGTTCCAAATATTGGATCTTCTTCACCTTCTTGAATTTGTGTTCTTATATAATTATCAGAGCCAGTTAAATCTATTTGTAACTCAGGGTTAGTGGTACCATTTACTATTTCAGTACCATAACCTTCGTTTACAACAACTATAGTACCAGGATTTTTAGTGGTAGATACTGTTACATTTTGTGTAAGACCTGAAAGAGTTACATTACCTCCAGCTCTTACTTGGTAGACACCAGCATTATTTATAGTAACATCACCCTGGGACGGGTTTGTTGAAACAGTACCTGTTGCAGTTATATATGTGCTGTTTATAATATTCTCTACTTTTGATAAAGCACCTGGAATATCTACTGTAACAAAATTATTACTATCGGTTGCAGTTACACCGTCACCTGTAAATTTCCAAGACGATGTATCTGTTGTAAGAGAGGATCCATTGTATAAGGATCCAATATCCGTTGGCGTGGGACCGGGTTCAGCCCAAGTCCCATCCCCTCTGAGATAGGTGAGTGCAGAAGGGGCGCCTGTGGCAGACAGACTCGGTGTGAGGGTACCCGTTGTGGTGATTGGTCCGCCTGTTATTGCTATGTATGTTGAATCTGATGTGGCAACACTTGTTACTGTACCTATACCTTTAGCAGCTAATATAGCTGATACTATCTCACTTACTTTAAAGCTACGTGTAACATTCTCTGTACTTATGTCAGTACCTAAAAGGTAGTCTTCTAAAGTCAGGGTTCCTGAAGGGTACTTGTACGTTATTGCCATGTCCTATGAATAAACTAGTATATCTCCTATGTAAATTTCAGTTATAGCATCGGAGCCTACATAAAAAGCCGTAGGTTGTATGCTACCTAAATATATATCTGTTGCCATATTTATTAATTTTAATCGTAACCAAAAGCTTTTATTTGCTTACCCATGTTTTTAAAGATTTTAGAACCGTAGCCTTCATCCCATCCTTTTTTCACATTCTCCCTACGTCCTGCTTTTTTAATAAACCATTTATCTGTTTTAAAATTTTTTCCATATCCTTCAAGTGGAATCCAATGATCTTTTGAGCTAGTTCCATCTGCAAATCTCTTATTACCCAAAGAAGTGGATTTATAAAATCTCTGAGGAGGAATACCTTGTCCTGGATTTACATCCACCATTTTTCTGCCACTAATAGTAGGCATTTTTCTAAACATACTAGGTTTCCAATTAAAATTATCTGATATTTTTTCATCATAAATTTTTCCTTTAGCTGTAGTAATATCAAATATTTTTTCCCTAGCTTTAGAAGTTGTCATATCTCCATAATGAGGTAATTCTTTTGGTGTATATGGTTTGTTTGGAGTTGCTTTGGTTATATTACTTATTGCTTTTGCTTTGTTTCCTCCAAGTAGGTATTTTCCTGCTTTACTTAGTAATTTAGCTCCTTTAGCAATAGGTTTTGCAAATGGAAGCGTAAAAGCTAAATTTGTTGCAGCTTCTTTATAATTACCACTAATTGCATCGTCACCTGCTAAAAATAACTGTGAAGGAATATTAAGTCCAGGAAGATAACTTGCTATTTCTGCGGTTTCTCTCATATTATTTGTAGTTTTTCTACTTTCTAACGTGGGAAAATTAACGGTACCTGATGTTGCATGTTGTACTTCGTTAAAAGGTAATGACGATTTATCACCACTAGAGTTAACTGTAGGACCATCATGACCTGGTTCATGTAATTTAAACGCAGAATTACTTAAACCTACTTTGTAAAATGGTAGTGGTGGTTTTGCCATTGTTAATTATTAATATATATACCAGTCAGATCCACCAGTTTTCTTTCTATATCTATTTAATTTTCTTTGAAATTTTCTAGCTTCTCTACTATTTGTGCTAGCAGGGTTTTCACTACTTGTAGTCGCATTGTAAGCATCTCTTACTTTACCAGCTAATCTTTTTTTTCTCTTATCACTTATCTGGGTTAATGGAGTTTGTGATATTCCTGTTTTATAAAATGGTATTTTTGCCATATTTTTGTATTTAAAGTGTATACTTAATATACTTACACAAAACCACTTGTTTTTACGTAAAATAGCCTATATTTACAATAGAGTGACACTAGGGTATTACTTATAGTATCTTTATTAGCTATTGTCACTACGAGGGGTCGTATTTAGTGTTAGATGTATTGGGGTATTGTGCTTCACCCCTATTTCATTGATTATCAATCTGTTACAAAACGGTTTTGTTTTACCCCACCGCCCCCTTTTCCTAGGTTTTTTGACCAAATCTTTTGACAAATTTACCTATTCCCTCCCATCCTTTCAACAATCATCCTATCAAT
>Ga0115011_10002751_pt1 | contig 12110 bp, 10 predicted proteins | sample TroAtlMetagenome_2_FD_88705 | JGI IMG/M metagenome (GOLD analysis project Ga0115011, IMG submission 88705) | Marine eukaryotic phytoplankton communities from Atlantic Ocean - Tropical Atlantic ANT8 Metagenome | ecosystem: Environmental > Aquatic > Marine > Oceanic | place: Tropical Atlantic... | reverse complement strand
ACAGAGCCGAGGCTATTGCGACATAGCCTATCAATTCTTGATTGGATGGGATGGTTCCGTTTGGGAAGGACGGCCCTACGACTACTACAGCGCAGCCACTGGAGGCGGCAACAACGATGGGAACTCAGCCATTAGCTTTTTAGGCTGCTATGACAGTGTCGCATGTGTTGACTTGGCTGGTCCCCACGTACCTAGCGACGAAACATTGGCGAGTGCTCACAATTTAGTTTACACCTTGTCTCAGATCGAGAACATCCCGACTGATAGTGACCACATAAAGGGTCACCAAGACTGGCCAGATAACGCTACGGCCTGTCCCGGCGATCTAATTTCAGAGCGTATTCCAGACTGGTTTAGTCCTCCTGGACCAGACTATGCGGCCACCCTCACCGACAGCAGCTTCCCACTTTTGGAAGAAGCTCCCATAACACTAAGATTGGGAGAGTCCGTAGACGGCTACATGGAATTCACCAACACGGGGCTATCCTCTTGGGATGGCAACACACGACTGGCACCTTTGCCACGAGACCAAGCCTCCCTTGTCTACGGAACCGATTGGGATAGCGAAACTCGAGTCACTGCCAGTGACGAACACCCCGACCCTGGTAACACTGGGCGGTTTTATTTCAGCGTTACGGGTCGTGAGCCAGGTGTCCATTTTCAGGAGTTCGGTCTCCTTCAGGAAAATGTGATTTGGTTTGGTGATGATGGCGGCGTGGAGCCTGAAAAGATCGTTTTGAGAATTGTGGTCTCAGAGGAGCAACTTGATACCGGCGGCATTGCGGGAATAGATACAGGAGAGACTGGGATACCCGCGGATTTGGAAGAGGAAAAGGGTGCATGTGCCTGTTCAACTAGTCAGCCTTCCAAGAATCTATGGCCCAGCTTTTTAGGTGTTATTGGCGCCATATTGATTCGCCGCAGACGTTGAGCTTCTGTCCGTATAGAGATTTATATGGTTTCTGAGAGTCTCAGAGGGCCATTTCGACATCTTCAATGAGAGCTTCCCTGCTCGGACTTTCGATGGCAGATCGTTCTCCGAGGCTGCCGAGCAACACAAACCCAGTCTGGACTGCCCGTGAGTAGTCTTTATGATGTGGGGTCGTGGAGACTCCGTCTCAGCTTGCGCGAATAGGACTCCGTCTTGCAACCTCCAAGACCGCCCGACTGGAGGATCTGCACCAGATCGACCGCTGAGTTCCCACTTAACTTCAATATCCGAACCGAAGACGATGCATTTAGAAAGCTGACGGGGAAGAACGACATGTTGTTCATCTGTGTCGTGGACACATGCCGAGTCAAATGTTTTCGGGTCGTCTGACCGTCGATGAGTCCCGATTCACGAAGCACCCGCGCCAAGGCCTGGATCTCGGAGATCTCTTTTTTGGCCCTCAAAAACTCCTGCTGGCCCTGCCGAAATGAGGTCTATCAACAACCCTTGCGCGTGAGATCTGCCATTTGAACCTCTCTAAACTATTCAAAGTTCACCCTAATGCATCTGGGGTTAAAACGAGCTAGCTTTGTTGGACAAATGGAGTGTCCAAAGGCGTCTCGATTCTGTTTTTATTGCGTGTCTTTTGTCCTTCACCTTTCCGTCTTGATCCTCATTTGAGCTTCAGGCATAATCAATTTCGATTCAAACGGGTTCTTAGTGTCAACGTTCTCTTTTCTCCCCGCTGGTATTGGTGCAATACGGCTCTTGTCGAGTATGGCTATTTTTGCATTCGCGAGCTTTATCGCCGTGGATTCGTTTATGGTCGAGGGCTCGATTGCAGATCTAGTCCAGGTAAGAGTGATCTGGATTCTGGGAGCCAGTCTTCTGCTCTGGTCTACCTGGACACGCATTGCGCTCCGTCATGCCACAGCCATCGGCATGGTCATCTGTGTCTGGACAGGCTCGGGTGTCGTCTTACTGACCGAGATTACAGGTGGGGCGTCGAGTCCCTACTGGACCATGGTAATGCTCACCTTCTTCACTGTGGCCTTGATCTTGCCGATGAAGGCCTGGCAAGCGGCAGTGAGCTTTGGATCTGTAGCGGTCTTTTACTACGCCTGGATGATGGGGCATGATGCAACGGGTTCCAGCTCCGCCTGGGTCTCCAGCAATGCGGGGATCTGGCTTGCTGCACTGGTCAGTGTCGGGGCGGTTGCCTTTCTCGATCAACTCCGCATGCGCGACACTCAACAGCGACAGCACTTGGAGATGCTCAATCAGCAACTGCGTGCAGAGATTACGGAACGGGAGAGGGTTCAAAAGGTCGCTCTTCGAACGCAGCAGCTAGATGCCGTGGGCCAGTTGGCCTCAGGCCTGGCCCATGAGCTGAACAATTTGCTCATGGTCATCTCAGGAGCCGCCGAGATTCTCCAGCAAGATCCCTCCACGTCCATCAAAAACACCGAACGTATTGTGGAGAGCGCTCAGCGCGGAGGAAGGCTGACGTCTGATTTACTTCTCTTTGCCCGGGACAGCTCTCGAGAAGATGAACCTTTTTGTGTCGACCAAATGGTGCAAGATATCGTTGAGTTGGTGCAGAGTTCCCATCGCGGGCGGATTGATGTTCGCTATAAGAGTCCAGCCAAGCGATGCTGGGTGAAGGGCGATGCGCAGCTCTTGTCTCAAGTGGTGCTCAACCTCTGTCTAAATTCGATTGATGCGATGAATGGCAATGGCACTCTGCAGCTGGTGATCCATCCGACTTCCCCGACCGAAGACGAGGGGGAGACGTCCCTGACATGGGTGCAGATCGAGGTCGTCGATCATGGGAAAGGAATGGATGAGGAAAGTCTTCAGCGTGCCTTCGAACCCTTCTTTACGACCAAGGCACCCGGAGAGGGTACAGGGCTTGGACTCTCGATGGCGTATGGAACGATTCAGCATCATGACGGTACACTGGAATTAGAGAGTGTCGTCGGAAAGGGTACGCGTGCTGTGATCAGGCTTCCGCAAATCCAGGAACCGATTGCTCCCGTTCTCCAAAAAGAACCGGCGAGGTGTCCCGACCTGTCTCTCGACCTGTCTCCTCGATGCATCCTCTTGGTCGACGACGACCCAATGGTCCGTGCTGTCATGCAGGAGGTTCTCCGGAACTTTGGTTTTAATGTCATTCCAGCGCGGAACGGCGCCGATGCGCTCACACAAATTCAGAACGTGGCTCCAGCCCCCGACCTCGTCATTTTGGACATGATGATGCCGGTTATGGGTGGTGCAGAGGCCTTCATTCGAATTCGCAAGATTCAGCCAGATGTGCCCATCCTGGTGTACTCAGGCTTTGCGCTGGAACAGTCCACGATAGAATCGTTCTCGGGAGGAAAGTGGAAGTTCCTGCGCAAGCCGTTCACCAACGCAGAACTCCATGTAATCGTGAACCAACTCGTTGCATCTCCCACCACGAAAAAATCGGAAGAAGACAGTTTTTAGCAGCGGAGAGCGCCTTTATCCAGCGGGGGGCTGCGTCTAAAACCAATCGGGTTGTGTGCGGAGGTCAGTTCAGCATTTAATGGGCGAAGTGTCGCGACATCGATGGTCTTCTCAGACACTCCCTTACGGCTGAGAGGTCTAGCAATGCTATTTGAGGTCACCAAAGAACTGGTCAAAGAGGCACTTGACGATGACCCAAGCCTGCAAACCACTCCATTGCCGCGCTGGGAAAGTACGACGGAATTCCGTGCCCTGAGTCGGGGCCATAGAGACAATATCGAACTTCATTGTCGCAGGAGCCATAGCTGACACAGGTGCCGGAATCCTCAAAGCCAAGGTCGGTGGTTGTGCTCTCATCGCAGTTGGAGGTGTCTAACCAGAAGCTGTTGGACTCGTCACCATACTCACCAGGGTATGCCTGCATCGTGAAGTGGGTGTCGTTGATTCCGAACCAGCTCCATACGGCTACATCACCAGCACACTCGGCCCATCCACCTCCAGTCTCGAACCAGTAGGGGCGATTTGCTGCGACGGGCGCTGTCGCAGTCACCCTGTCGCCCAGAAAGCAACCCACCACGTGTGCCATGTCGCCACCCCAGGAGTGGCCAGTGACGAAGACTCGCTCTGTATCGATGCAGAGGTTGCTCTCGAGCTGGTCGAGGAGTCCCTCGGTGAAGACGAGGTCGCTCATGCCATCTGCGGGGTATGCATGTGGGCCTAGGAGCCAGCCGCCGTAGTTTCCCCAGCTTGGAAAATCGCGCCATAGAGGGTCGGGGTAGACAAAGATTTCGGGTTCGCCTGTGCGGCCTTCCAGGCTCAGATAGCCTCGGATTTGATTGCCCAGCCAGTTGGTGCCAGGAAAGCCGAGCACGAGTCGATGGGGGACTTCTGGGTCGTAGTCTGAGGGGATCACCAAGTATGCACCCCGGAGACCATCACCATCAACTCCAGCGTCGATCTCGATCTGAACTCCACCAGTTGCCCAAGCCGAGGACATGCCGCAGCCTGAGCTTGCTGAGCCGTCTCCTTGTGTGTCTTGAGGGCCCGTGTCCTGTGAGTCTGTGCCGCTACCGCAGCCAACTAGGAGGAGTCCCAGAAGGAGTGGAATGACAGTCCGTGTGTCTTTTGTTTTTATCAATTCGATGTTTTTCCTTTCACACAAATAAGGTCTTTCAGAGAACCCTAATTCCCCGCTCGCCCATTAGCTGTCGGATCGTCGCTAGATAATCGCCGTAGCGGTCTTTGACTTCGGGCCATATCCTATGGATGAGGGTTGTAGCCGTTTCCTGCTCCTTACCCAGGGCAATGGCCAGTAACGACCAGCCTGCTTGGACGAAGGGGGTGGTGTCCTCTACGTTCCTGCCAGGCTCTTGGAATAGCCGACAATAGCTCTCATAGCAGTGCTGGATGTCATCGAGGTGCTTTTCGGGCTGGAAGGGCGTATCCCAGTGTTTTTCCGCCCACTCCATGAAATGCAGAAACTTGTAGGTCGAGACGAAACGGAGCAGCTGGTGTTCCATGCTGGAGACCCACTCATCGATGGGGACATCCTGCCGAGCCGACGCAAGCTCGCCGAGGTGGATGGATTCCACGTGTCCGCGACGGTAGGTCTCGGCCATGTAGTTATCGTCGGTCCATTCACCTGTCCGAGCGCTGTAGTTTACGCTCAATGTCCCGCAGCTCACACCTTCCCTGTAGAATACCATGGACGTGGTCCGCCCCCTCTTGCTGACCCTTTTCTCGACATAGCCGTCGAAGAAAGAAAACCGCGTGTAGAGAGGGCTCTCAGGCGGGCGCTTTGGGAGGGGTCGGGCAAAGCGAAGCAACTCATCCTCCTGGGATAGCGGAGTGAATCCCGTCTGGCACACAGAGAGGTCGGGGACCAGGGCCCTGGGGATTCCCTCGTCGAGGTACCACCGCCAGAAATGTATCATGCGGGCCATTCTGCCATGGCTGGCTCTGGGCGCTCCCCCTCTGTGGGACACCGCAGCCCAGAATTCTGGCATCCAGTAGAAGGGCTCGACTGCTGTGTAGTAGCGGTGGATCCATCTGTCTTCCAAGCCACTGTCATCGAGCTTGATGATCTGGGCGACCGCAGCGGCGGCATAGAGAGAATCCTTACCAGGCTTGTCATCGAGGCAGGCCTTGTTCCGTCGATCACATTTCAGGATTTCAAGCTGGCCGAACAGGGTTTCCGCATCCTCTACCAGAGTGTGGATCTCTTTGAGCCTTCCCTGGTCTACCAAGGAAGTAAGCCTGTCCAGAAGCCGAACCGCTAGTTGGCCGTGGGGAGTCTCAATCTCTATACATTCTCTAAGCGTCTGGACGCTCAGGACGCCGAGACGGAGCTGGAAGAGCCGAAAGGTCTCTGAGTCCGAAGCCGACTCCCGAAGGGCCAAGTACAACTTCTTGCGGACGCGGCTGTCCAGGTTCCCCGAATCGAGTTGAATCTGCTGGCTGGCCAAATCGAGCATTGCATCCAGTTCTGGAGGCGGTTGAATGAGGAGGTCTCCTTCAAGCACTGCGATTTCCTAGATTCCAGAAAGCAGAATTAAGCCAACCCGACTGACACCCATGCAACCACCAGCGTGACATCTGTTTCAACTGGAGGCGGCCGTACTGCGTGTCGGGAAGCATAGAGTCACCTCTAGTTTCGATTCTTTAATCCACAGCGGGATCGGCCGTAGAGGCGGTTTATGTAACATATCTGGTCGAATCAATCCATAGACCTTGTCCTTCATCAGACGGCCCAACACCTTTCGGAACTGTTCATCCTTAGTCAATATTTTAAATGGTTTTCTCTAGTAGAACCTTTTCTATGTACAAATTGTGATATGACTTGTGATAGGTTGAATAAACCTTTGATTTTACACGTTGGAGTGATTCCTCCGTGGCGGTTGATACAGAGAGTGTCCTCCCATAAAAAACTCAAGAAAGGATTCACATTTAATGATGACCAAACCGATTTTCGCCCTTGTTTTCGCGCTGTCCGCTTGTACGGGAACCTCCAAAGATACAGCCGTGGATACGCCCGTAGATACGGGTGAGAGCCAAGACACTTCTCAAGACTCCGGGGGTGGGGAAGACACCGCTCAAGATTCTGGCGAGACCGGCGACGCTTTTGAGTTGAGTGAGGGCGTCTGGACGGGGACATATTCTCTGCTGGAGAATGAATGCGGTGCCGAGCCAAATTCGGCAGACATGGAGTTGACGGTTTCTAATATAGACGGAAACTCGTTCACTCTCGCGTCTGATCCATTAGTGTATACTTGTGCTATCGAGAGCTTGTCTGCTACGTGTGATCCCATCGTCATCGAGGAGAACGTCGGCGAGACCTTATCCGTCACTGGAACCGCCAACATGGGCTTCACTTTGGAGTCAGAGACCAGCATGTCTGGGCTTGCGTTCATTGAGTACTCGTGTGTGGGCGAGGGGTGTGAGGAATTCATCGGGCACCCCGAGGGAGTATTCTGCATCGTCGATGTGCCTTGGGAGGCAACTCTGAGCGAGTAAGTGCTGTGCGAAGCTCTTGCAGTGTTCGTGACCCATTAGGTGAGGTTGGTGACCGCGGTCAGAATTTAATTGGCGAAGTGTCACGACATAGATAGTCTCATAAGACACTCCATTACCCCTGAGAGGTCTATCAATGTCATTTGAGGTCACCAAAGAACTAGTAAAGTCGGCACTCGACGACGACCCGAGCCTGCGGACCATCACCAACCAGTTCACCTTCGAGGAGATCTGGGAAATGATCGAGGACAAAGACCAAATCAAGAACGACGACCAGTTGTTTGAGGCCTTAATGGATGTAATGTATGCAACTCGCCCTGGAGGGGAGTTTTAGGCCAGGGCGGCTATACTTGCGGGAGGGTGAGAGTCTGTGGTCTTGGCCGAAGAACGTACGTTTGAAGGTGGCTAGAGGAGCCACCGCATAAAAGCTCGCTGTTTTATGAGGTGATGGCTAGTGATGTGGGGAGCAGGTTGAGGGTTTACCGTCTGCTTCGCCATGTTTTGAGCCAGACAACCTGACTCTGCAATCAAGGGCTAATGCTGCATATCGTTTACGCATAACTTCAATTGTGAACAACTCTCACATACCCCAGGTTCCATGCATTCGAGCCGTGGTTGTGCAGATGAAGGACAACTTCTGCTCCCTCTGGTGCGTCGAAAATGGCCTCGATCACCTCGACATATACCTGCGATATTGATGGGATTGTGACGTTGTTTTCCCAGATTGAATTTCCATCTACGGTTAGTGCTATGTGCCCCTCGGCTGGCGCTGGCGCCGTCAGACTTGAGTGGAAGACCAGCACTTCGATGTCGTCACCCACCCGCACCGCTGATCGGCTGGTCTGGTGGGCGATGAGGTAGCCACAGTCACCCGTGCGGACCTCGAGCAGCCCTTCCTCGACTAGCATGCCGCTGGGATCGCAGGCCTGCCCTATATCACGGTGTTCGGGGTAGGGGTCAACGGCATCGTCGATGGTCCATGCCTCCGCAGCGACCAGATCGACGCCCGTTGTGCTGTGGTCCGTGCCGGAGTCTGTGAGGTGTTGGTTCGGCGCACACCCCGAAACCAATATGAACATCATGGCAGTCATGGCAGTGCTTCAAGGGTCATCCCGCTGATTAGCGTCGTACCATCTCCACTGTCAGCGCTCTGGATTTCGATGTTCAGGGAGTTGTCTGTGGCGGTCAGATCCAGCGTGTAGACGATTCCGGCGGTGTTTACGGTTGTATGGACATCAAGCTGTTTGACGACCAACTCGCCTTCCACCAGAAGGTTCAGCCGGCGCAGGCCCTGGCGGGAGTAATAGGGCTCGAAGAAGACCAGTTGCAGGCGATAGTCTTGGCCCTGTGCTACGGGGGTGTCGATCAGCAGAGAGGCCTCGGAGTACTCGTATATGCCGTTGTATACCAGGGACTCCAGTCCACTCCACGTGAGGGCATCGCTGTCCAGATCTGGGACGTTGATCCCAGCATAGGCGTTACCGGGATTGTTGGCGATCGTGAAGGGAACGCCTTCGATATTGACCGCAGGACCACCGAAGCTGTTGGCCCGTGTGAAATTTCCGCTCAGATCGAGATCGTCGACGGACTGCAGCAGCGAGACCGCTCCAGCATCGACAGATTGCACATCCAGCGATGGCTGGGAGGGTTCATAGCTGTAGAGGCCGTAGAACCAGCACATTTCCTCATCGGTATTGAGGCCATACGTGGTTGGAACTGGGGGATTGTTAAGCAGATCGGGATTGCTCGTCGAGTTGTTCCAGGTGCACGTGAACGACATCATCGAACCGCTCGTGGCGACAAACGGTTCGTCGAAAGCGTAGTAGTACTGGTTTTCAAAACTGTAGGCGTCGGCCCAGAGAACACAGTCCTCGACCCCGTTGATGTCCGTGCTCGTCACCTCATATCCATCGCCGAGGACATGCATATGGGGCCAGAGCGTATACAGCGTCAGATCCCATCCATCCGCGACCTGGGCACTGGTGGTGACACTGTAGGATTCGACGTCCGCTGGAATCATGAAGTCCATAGTGCCCCAGGTCATTGGTGCGACTGTTGTCTCGACAACATTGGTCGTGCGGAAGGCCCAGCCAGATCGATCGGTGATCCCTTCGTCCAGGTCGCCCGTATCGTAATAGTGTACGACCAGGAGAATTGGCGAAGCGCCGGTCATTAACATGCCGACGCCGTCGGGGAGCTCCAGTGGCATCATACCAGGTCCCCACGCGCTGAGTGCACCAGTGGAGAACGCTGCGTATTCGCCAGAGTAGCAGTCAAACCCAGCGGGACCTAGGTACGGTGCGGACAGGGCGTCGGGATTGACTCCGTGCATCTCCATGTGGTGTACCATGGACGGCTGGTCAACGACGGCGTGCATCGCTGTTATGTAGTAGTCGTCTTCGGGAACCCCATCGACGATGAAGCAGCGGTACTCGTTGCCATCCTGGGGGAATGTCGGTGTATAGGGCTCGGTGAGGCGGAGCTCGAAGTCGACATCGCTCAGCGTTTCGTCGACGGGAGCCACTTCGACGGCGGTCGAGGGGTCACCTTTGGGCTTGCCAGCGTCGATCCAACTCGCCAGGGTGTCTCGGTCCGCGTCGGAGATAGTCAGGGTGGCAGAACCGTGGTAGTCGTGGCATTCGGGGTCTGAGGCTGGCGGTGGCATGGTGCCAGCGTCGATGCGTGCGAGCATGATCTCAGCCATCGCCGCTGTGATGGTGTAGTCGGTAAAGTCGCCTGTTCCCAGTCCGCCTGAGCTGTGGCAGCGCGTGCAATTCTGCTGGAGGATGGGGTGGATGTCGGCGTACCAGGTCGGAGCAGTGGATTCTGTGTCCCCGTTGGTTCCAGAATCTATTGGCTCGGTGAGCGTGTTGCACGCCAGTAGGAGGAACATCATGGACATTGGACACAGCTCAGAGAGGAATGACACAGGATCGTGTTCCGTTCAAAGGATAGGCAGCATTAGGCTCACTGTCAAGCTCCACCCGCTACTTGTGAGCTTTCGCACGAATCGTGTCACTTTTCAGCATTAATTGGAAGGCTGATTCCACCACTGATACGGGTGTTCTCTCGCGCACAGTCTGGGCAGGTCCAGTCGATACAGGATGGAATTTCTGCATCATAGGCACTTGCTCCTGCGAGGTCACCTGACCAGCCACATACACAATTCAACAGTGGTTGTGTATCCTTCATTGTGTTTTGAACCGATTGTTTTACCTCTTCATTTAGTCGAGCTCGTGGCACTGTTCTTGGCAGCGGGGTGCGTTTATTTGCCTCGTCAGGTTCTGGGGTCTGGTCAGTAAACAGAAAAGCACCATATTTTGGCAGTGCAGAGAATGCGTCGGTGGCCTTTGTGTTTGACATCCCACTCCAGTCGTCACCAGTATAGTAGTAGCAAAACTCGAGGCCATGGGTGGCATTGGGGTATGCCTTGCGGATCTTCTGTGCGACGCTCTTGCAGTGTTCGTGACCCATTAGGTGAGGTTGGTGACCGCGGTGCCAATCATGCAGGACTCTCATGTTGCCCTGTTCGTCGCGAATTAAGAGTGTATACAAAAGATGCTCCAAATACTTAAGCACAACACCAGTATCGCCTTTGTTATTCACGATTAGATTAAACGCATGGGTATAGACTTACATTTTGATCAACGTGATTTGATTCAGGGGATACGCGGTGGTAGTGTTTGCGTGAATTAGGATAGGTCGGGCCTGATTAGGGAGTAGTCAACAATGAAGCGGATTATTGTGATGATGGTAGGGGAGGATGAGTCACCAAGTGGTTGCTTGTACCGAAAACAACTTGTAGCAGACAGTGCTTTGGGTTTCTCTCAGCAGATTCGACACAGCTTTATTGAACACCAACAGGCGGTACAGGACAGACCCCTCAATGGTGAAGCCGATGAGGGTGAGTTTTTGGTCCTGCGATGCCTCATACCCAATGCGGATGGAAGTGCGGGAAATGAAATGGAGGACTGGGATCTTCAAGAGGCCCTAATGGACTTACTTGATCCATAAATTGTGCTCAAATCCTCAATCATCGATTAGTGACTTATAAAATACCTTGTGTAGTGCACGGCTGTAGAGCGGGCGGTCAAGCTAGGAGGGAATCGAACTCCTGTTCGCCCCCGACGACGCGATCCCGTCAGCGTCGAAAAGTCACAAGGAGTCGAACCAGCGTCCGAAGTCGCTCAGTCTCGACCGCCTAGGACCTCTGAACGACGGCCTTTGGGCGCTATAGGCGGTGACTCGCTTTTTTCTGTAACGATGGCACTTAACTGACGTTTGACATTGGTTTGCTTTTTCCGTACAATGTAATTGCTGGCCGCAGTGGTTGCCTTTTTTCAGAGCAGAATTGCGAACGATGGGAGAGTGTTATGGGATGTAAGTGGTGTGGCGGTTTTGTTAAGGATGATATTATTACTCAGGCTCTAGGGGGTTATTGTTCGAAAAAGTGCAAAAGCCAGGCAGAGAACAAAGGCCGTCGGAGTGTTAAAACGAAACCTAGGACCACTACTCAAGTTATCCGCCATGAGGAGGTGACCGAAGACGTACTGCTGGCCCAAGCCAAGGTGGCCGAAGAACGGGAAAAGCGCCTCCAACGTGAAGGGGAAATCAAGGCTGAGCAGGATCGTGAAGCAGCGATCAAGGCCAAGAAAGAACGGAAAGACTACATTCCTGACAACACCGATGAGTTCAAGACTTTGTTTCTGGCTGCCAAACAGCGCTACGAGGAAGTGAGCAATTATGAAAAGCGAGAGATGCACTTGGCGCGAATGAAAGCGCTCAGTGACGGGTTCAAACTCAATATGATGTCGGACCCGAATTACGATCGGATGGTTCAGTTTTTCGTCTCGGCGATTGAAGAGTCCCAAAATTCATTGAGTGCCGATAAAAAGAAAACGTACCGAATGGCAATAATTATAATCGTGCTTTGTTGCGGAGCTCTTGCTCTGATGGAAATGGGAATCCTGCCCAAATAGCACCCCCCACACTTTAAAGGCTCTACAACCGTGTGACCAGTGCTTCGCCCGCGTTAGCCCCCGACGACGCGATCCCGACCCGGCGCACACAATTTGGGGACTGGCCGTGGAGTTCAGATGACCCAGTTCATCCGAGAGATGCAGCGCGTTTTGCCCGGCATCCAGATGGTCGAACAGAGCAACCTTAAGGGCTTATCCCTTTT